>Ga0123354_10014559_pt1 | contig 12255 bp, 8 predicted proteins | sample TergutLab28metaG_2_FD_97872 | JGI IMG/M metagenome (GOLD analysis project Ga0123354, IMG submission 97872) | Labiotermes labralis P4 segment gut microbial communities from Petit-Saut dam, French Guiana - Lab288 P4 | ecosystem: Host-associated > Arthropoda: Insects > Digestive system > Gut ... | reverse complement strand
TGGTGTATCCAGCATTACTACCGCTGATGCGCACACCTCGGCTGCCAGTAGTCGACTGAACTGACGCCCCCCGCAGATTTAAATGGACTCGTCCGTTTCGCCGAAAGACGAAATCTGGTTTCTACGCGTGTGCCATCACATTTCAGACGCAGTCTACTGTTCATTAAATTAAATGTAAGGGCCTCAATGTCCGTACGTAGGCCTATAATTATGAATATTTCCATTGCCTTTCATGAAACGTATTATACCCTCCGAAACATGTGTTAAACAAATTTAAAATCTGCAAAACTTAGGTTCAAATTATTATACTAATTTTAAGTATCACCTTACTTAGAGGTTTAAATGAACATTTACGTATTTTTGGGTTGGTTCACAGAATTTCACTTGATGATACTAGGCATGTAACAGCATGAACAGCTTTAATTCTCTATAGGTTTAAATGGTACGTTGTTTAAGGGCAGAGATATTTTTTTTTAGATATCAGATTCTTAAGACACTAAATATTTCTTCTAGAATGTGGCATGGTGTATTTTGGTAAAAGATTTCTATTAAGCTAAGCATTAAGAAACTACACTATACATAAGTTAAATTAAAACTAGTTATGTACACAAAGCATAGCCGCTTCCTACGGGCTGGAGGGTCAGGGGATCGAATCCTGGGGGGTGGGGCGAATTTTCCTCACCCTCCCAGACCGGCCACGGGTGCCACCCGGCCTCCTGTCCAATTGATACCGGGTGTCTTTCTCGGGGTTAAAGCGGTCGGTGGTGGCGTTAACCACCCACCTCCATGTACCACCAAAATTAAATAAAGAATAGAGGCATACCTTTACTCCCTCTCCGTGCCTTCATGGCAAGGTTACTTTATCTGTTACCTTTATACGCACAAAGATTTTACTTCCCAATTAGAATTATTGTAGTTCGAAACATGTATCGGCCCATCTGGGCCATTATTAAGGAATTCAGTACAATATACGAAAGTACCCAAAACCTTCGTGTATGGTCACATGCAAATAATAGGTACGTTAACATAAAATTCAAAATAAAATGCGGAACGGATTTTGAAAGCGGCATACATATAACGACACTAAGTTAATCCGTGCCATGTACAAATCCGTAACCACAGCAAACACACAGTTCGGTTGCGTGTGAAGAACACACTTCGATAATCGAGACCACGGCAGTATCGACATGATCAATTTGCAAGATGTCGTCTGAGCTGTTTGGATGGGAGTTAATATACCGTCTTGCTGAAAGAGATATCACAAAAAAAGAAGATGTTTTGATTGCTCTCACACATTGGTGCTTTATAAAGTTTGGTTTGAAGTGTATTGGCGTAGGTGACAGTGTAAGTTAATTATTAGAATTTGTTACAATACAGTGTTACTCCGGCTGTCAATCATGATTAGGGATAATTTGATGGTGTCTGCATATACGTGAATTTGATTTTTTTTTTTCCAGAAAACATTAACAGACTCCGATGTTGGAAGAGAAATACTCCCGGATGGTTGGAGTGTAACAGGAACTTACGCCCTGCGATATGTACATAATAACAGCCTGTATATATTAAAGGGGGTGAAGACTGAAGCGGACCTTGTATTGAATTTGTTGGTATGGTGTATAGTTTGTTCTGAAGTATCTGGAAGAGACACGCTGAATAACATCTCCCTCTTGCGTCATTAATTATAGCACATGTACACAGCATAATCTACACAGTTGTTGTCATCAACATGCAAATATATTTTCCAAAATTTTCATTGGATTGCCCTTATCATAGGCATACAGAATAAAAGAATAGTGTGAGTTTCATGTTAAATTGCAAATTCATCAGCCTTGGGAGTTTGTGTTGTAGATATCAATGCATTGTAATATCCTTGCGTGTAGTACTGTATGGACAAAGTAAGTTCACCAAATGCAGTAGAGCAGTTTTGGCCAATGAGGTAGAAGATTTTTTAGCATTTAAATAATATGTTAATAATTTGTCACTGTGACCATATTGATGAATATTATAGTGCACAGTTTGTCTTGTGATTCAAGCAGTGGTGTTTGTTGAAATGTTTTAAGAATGTTGTGGTTATGTAGTGTTCAGTGAAGAAGAGTATAGTGAATTTGTGAGGATGTGGGAGGACAGAGTCCTGGCTGTTTTGAGGTACAACTAGTGAATCTGTATGGAGACACTGCAGAAAATATTAAATAGCTGTTAGGATTTTGAAGCATGAGTGCTTTGAGATTCAGTTCATTAGTGTTGCATCAGTACTGTACTACACGGAAAGTGCAGTCAACCTGTTTGATGACTGGACTTACAGAACTACACTGGTGATTTTGGTTATATGTTAAGTTCACCTGATTGTGTTGTATGACCATGATTTAATATTTGTATTTATTTTTCAGCGTGTATCAGATTTGTCTGTGTCAATAATACATTTTAAAGTTGAAGATGTCGTGCAGAATTTGAAAGGTGACGTTGAAGTGTTAGTACCAAAGTACAGAGATGTAATCAGGACAATTCAGAAAGAACTGTTGGAACCTGTACTGACTGGCAGTAACAAAGAAGCCACAACACAGACAACCAAGCAAGATAGATCTACAGATTCTGATGCACCTCGTTCCCAAGATATACATGATCCATTGAGGATTGGTCAGCCGAGTCGCATTGTACTTAGATATGATCGTAACTGGTACGCATGTTTTATTGTGAGCACTTGGCATGGAATGTTCACCTGCTGTTAGTAGCTTCAGAACTGGGCAGACCAGCAAATTCTGAACAGTCTGCCACTAATCTGTTGATTTGGTATCCAGATGGAATATCGCATGACAGATTTTTGATGGGTTTCGTGTCTCTGTAGCTAAATGCTAGAATGTTATCTTGAAACAAACAGAAGCATTTACGTTATGGTCCTCTGCATTATATCACCTAACATAGTCTTATAGGAGGTTGCCATTGTTGTGGAGGAACGTACTGCTTCCTCCACCTTCAGGATAGCAAATCATCGGCCTGATAAACACCAATCTCAGGCCATGATGATGTTCCAAATTGTTAACTGTTTGCCATTCATGCCATGTACACAACCAGAACACGATTGTTGCATCACTGAATGTCTTGATGGCGTTATTAGTACTGCATTGTATTTTGGAGAGCACGAGTTTAAATATTTACTGAAAGGCTTTTCATTCTTTCAGGTTTTTTTTTCTTTTTCCCCCTGTTGTTTTGCTCAGTCCCACCATACAAATACCAGGGACAGTATCCTTGAGGAATTACTTCACTGGCTGTCTTCATGACTTATCTTACCGTTTAACGATACATAATTTACGCCTCCAACATTTTGTATAAATAATTATCCCATATTTCAGTGTGCAGTTCATACTTTTCTGCAGTTCTTACAATTTTTCATTCTGCCTCTAGAAATTCATCAAGTGCCGTAGCATGGCCACAAAACATTTGGTACGGTGTGGGGAGTAAATTAGTATATAAAGACTTCAAATGGAAACAAGTAACAGGGGACACAGTTTTGTCTATAAGTAGTCAGCACGTGTGTTTCGTATTCAAGAAGTCCCAGTTACAGAGACCTAAGAAGATTAGCTACACTGGCTTTCATAGTTTTCCTCTGTTCCAGGTGAATTCCAAGAACACAGTCAACTTGATCCACTTTCTGTTCAAGGGGCACACGGTGGCGCAGTTGGTTGAGGCACAGGCTGGAAGGCTCACAGGTTCAACTCCTGATGGTGTCACTGGAATTTTTGACATAATCCTTCCGGGCCTATGGCCCTGGGGTCGACTCAGCCTATAACAGAAATGGGTACCAGGAGTATTTCCTGGAGGTGAAAGCGGCCGGTGCGTAGGGCTGACAACCTTACCACCTTCATGTGCTGATTATCTCAAAATCTGGGAGCCTCAACCTCCTGGAACCCTCAGGGCCTGTCCAGGCCTGTAATGGGATTGCTTTTACTTTCTGTTCAATCGATTATGTACTACAGTTCACAGATGAAATGATCCATTTTGGGGGGGGCACGATGCAGGGGACTGTTGGAACATTATTGGTAGGAGTGATGGGCTTCTACTAGTACACACAGACTGAAAATAACAAGCACTTTAGTAGTGTGTAGTGAATGAGTGCACTGTGCGAATGCTTTCAGGATAGGTAGTAGCAACTCATCATTTGCCACGAAATCTTGCCTGTGCGCGCCTGTCACATTCCAGGCAAACATCATCTCCCAGTCTGTGGACACCAGTCATTGCATCTTATGCGTATTGGACCTTGCATCATCATGATATTTGAATAAAGGTAGACGAACTTGATGACACTTGCTTTATTATGTCAGTTTACTGCTCAACATGTTTCGGATGTTAATACATCCATCTTCAGGAGCTTGCGACTACTTGTTGTGTTATTGTGTAGGCTGTAATGATAGAGGTTTTTGTGTTAATTTATCTATCTAGTGGTAAGTGTTATACCTATATTATGTGTCGTGTGTGGCTCTGAGTGAGTGTGTTCCTGCAAGCACCAAAACATACCACACACACACATGTTCAAGAACTACAGGACACCACACGCTTGCAGAAACACACTCACTCAGAGCCACACACGACACATAATATAGGTATAGCACTTACCACTAGATAAATAAATTAACACAAAAACCTCTATCATTACAGCCTACACAACAACACAACAAGTAGTCGCAAGCACCTGAAGATGGATGTATTAACATCTGAAACATGTTGAGCAGTAAATTAACATAATAAAGCAAGTGTCATCAAGTTGGTCTACCTTTATTCAAATTATTCAAACTAATCACTGCATTACTTTTGTAATGAGGTAATCATATCTCGGTAAAGTCAAGCAGATTTAATCATTTTCATGACATCATTCGTATAAATTCTCACAATTTCCTATCAAAGGGTTTGATAACATTTCAGAGGGAAAAATGTGAAGTGTGCAATGAAGTGTCATTTTTATAATTTAACCCATAAAAATTAGCATTTAAATGGGGCCCAGTCTTTTATAGAGGCAGTATTAAATCTGGCACAAGGAATGTAATGAACATTGAACCACTAGCAGGGTAAAGCTGTTTACAAACATACATGTGTACATCGAACTGATTTGAAAGACTAAATATGAACAGTAAAATGCAGTCTCTATATAGGCCCAGAGGGTTCCAGGAGGTTGAGACTCTCAGATTTTGAGACAGTCGGCACGAGAAGGTGGTAAAGTTGTCAGCCCTATGCACTGGCTGCTGTTACCCCCCAAGAAATATTCCTGGTGCTCACCTCAGATAAGGGTTGAGTCGACCCCAGGGCCTTATGTAGTGTGGCCAGAAGGATTATGTCAATGAAAAATTCCAAAACCATCGGGAATCAAACCTGTCTAGCACAGTGCCTCAACCAACTGTGCCACTGCTGTGGCCCAAATATGAACAGTGGTTCTTTATATATGTGGATACATTTTCAGGGATCCAAATCGTGATCCATTAGCTGTTGGCCGATCTGACTTGGATCCGTTTGGGCCTGGCGGTGGGATGCTGTTCAATCCCTTCGGGGGACGGAGAAGAATCCAAAATCTGGGAGGAGGCATTCCAGGTGGAATTCCAAGGTAGACTCTCTTTGCTGCAAAGAATTCACACATGTTCCTACTTTTGTCATTGTAGTCATAACAAGGAAAAATACAGAATTTTTTTTTTTATATAATGATACATGTATGTAATGGTTTCCCTTAAATTTGGTGTTAAAATCAAAATCAGTGGTGATGTGGCTGCATATATTGATTGTGTCCTTGGTGTGTGTGTGTGTGTGTGTGTCGCGTTGTTCAGGAGTAGACAGTCACTTGCGCATTTGTTGGTGAATAATAAACTTTGATAATATCAAGATACATGGTAGAAATAAAAACCAGAACAGCTGCACAGTCTTTGAGGTCAAGAAGGGCTGAGCTTCGGACTGTGAAATCATTACAGTTTAGAGCATCCAGGTGTGAGGATACATCAAATTCGTGTGTCGAGATGATGCTGTGTGCATTGTGATATAAAGATATATACAAACACTTTGTGGGATTTGCCTCCTGCAACTTCAGGGTCCAAGATGTGGTGCAGCTGTATGTTTTAACAATGATTAAATGTTGTTTCAGAGGTAGTGTGCCTCCAGGTGCACGATTCGATCCCATCGGCCCTCCAGGTACTGAGCCAAGAAGAGGTGGCGTAGGGGGCCCACCTGATGCCGACCACCTGCCCCCTCCAGGATATGATGATATGTTTATGTAAATGGCTTCAGATATTCATGGTGACAGAAGTGTACTTCAAACTGCCTGGGAAATAAGACCACTTCGTATCTTACTGTTTCATACATACATATGTATATCAATAATGTTATTAATTTGCAATCTTGAAAGTTCTCAACTTTGATGTTTCTGCCAGCATTGACAGCGTTCCCAAGTAGAATGCTCCCCCCCGTCTACCCTAATTTCCAAACCTCTGTTGAGAAGCACTATGTTTCACTGTCATGGGACAGCATTAACATTTAACAAGACCCGGGTTCACATATAAGAATGCAAAGCACATATGGAAACACCCGTAAAATTCTTTTCATAATTATAGGCTAGAATGAAATTCACTGCGTTGTTAAGACATGCTATGTAATCTGTTTTATCTCCCACAAAATGCCTTTCATTTCATAATTTTGTCTTTCCACGCGAATATTACGTTTCCATAAATTGTGCGCTAAAATTTAAGTACCAGCAGGATTGGATAAAGGTTAAAAAAGTCAGTCTTGCACACCTCCATACCCCATACGGGTCTTACAGCAGGACACGCTGACAAATGACAGCTCTTAGCTCCATCATAATTGGTTTCTCCATTCAAGTAGCTTCCTGCCCTGTAAAATACAACATGGAGCCAAGTCCTTCGTGAGAAGGGAACGGGTCTTCAGCTAGTCAGAAATTCCCTGCATTTTATGGAGCACGAGGACTTGGCGCTACGTTCACATCAACTCAACACTTGTCCATATTGCTTTATAAATAAATATGCACTAGTTTACAATATTCAGAAATGCGGCATGTATGTTATACAGTTGCGAGCAAAAACAAAACTACTAAGAAATTCTCAGTGCTATAGTACACCCATAAAGATTATTTGCAGTAGACCTGGTACAGGTACTGTGCAAGTTAAAAACCCTCATGTTGATTCTAAGACTGCTACGCTGTTAGTTTGTAAAATGTCAGTGCACATAACACAACAGAACTATATCAGAATCCAGCTATTGAGCTACATTAATTTAGCATTAGCAGGCCAGATACCTAATGAACAGAGCTGTAGTACTGTTAAGGGACTTGGACAAGGCTGACAGCCATATCAGTTCTTCCCCACTGCTTATCTCATTCCCTCAATCAGCACATAGCACATGGTACCATTCATTACTGAATGAATGAATGGTATTTGGGTTTGAGGCCTTCCAGGCCTGATGCACCTAGGCCTTAAAACAGGCCCTCTGTGCACCATATTCTACACTAAGTTAAAGTAGCCCTGTTCCTTTAGTAAAGTCCCAGATGGCCCCTATATTTAGTTTCCTAATATCTTTGGGGTCCAAAAAGAAGGAACCCAGATAAACAGGCCCTTTGTGCCCCATGTTCTATACTAATTACTCAAAGAGCCCAGTAGATGAGCCCTCCTCTAGGTTCCCCAAATGTGGCCCCTCTCAAGAGCCTTTTCTACATATCCTTCAGGGTCCCCAGCAAGGGAGCCCCCCCTCCAGGTTCCCCTCACAGAGCTCCCATGGACAGAGAGAGAGACACACACTCCACCTCCAGAGCCCCTTTCAACCATATCTCAGTCCCTGGTAGATGAGCCCACGCCAGTTTGCCCAACTGAGCCCCCATAAAGGGGTATGCCCATCCCCAGAACCTTCCTTTCTTAATCTTCTGGGTCCAAAAAGAAGGAACCCAGATAAACAGGCCCTTTGTGCCCCATGTTCTCTACTAATTACTCAAAGACCCCAGTAGATGAGCCCTCCTCTAGGTTCCCCAAATGTGGCCCCTCTCAAGAGCCTTTTCTACATATCCTTCAGCAAGGAAGCCCCCCCTCCAGGTTCCCCTCACAGAGCTCCCACAGACAGACAGAGACACACACTCCACCTCCAGAGCCCCTTTCAACCATATCTCAAAGTCCCTGGTAGACGAGTCCACTCCAGTTTGCCCAACTGAGCCCCCATAAAGAGGGATGCCCATCCCCAGAGCCTTCCTTTCTTAACCTTCTGGGTCCAAAAAGAAGGAACCCAGATAAGCAGGCCCTTTGTGCCCCATGTTCTATACTAATTACTCAAGTCCCCGGTGGACAAACCTTCCTCCAGTTTCCCCAATTCTTTACTGAAATTTAGTGCATGAAGTAACTGCTGGCATGCACTCTCGGTAAGGTATTCGTGTTTCAACTGTGCTGTTCAGTAAGATACTGTAAGGGAATGTGACAAATTGTGAAAGGTATTCAGTAACATCCAGAGATATGTTAATATGCATTCATTACCTTGACAATAAAATCAGCCAGTGAGTTTATATGGTGTACAGTTTTATAATTAAAGAACTTTCTTTGTGATTATAACTGGCAAGTTTTCAGGCAGTTATCACCTGTTGGCAATGCTGAAACTAAACTGTGGCAGCCGCAGATTTTGGGAGAATTAACACAATTGCAATATGACAGCTGATAACACAAACTTCTATCAACAGGGAACAGAAAAACTTATCACATCATACATTAAGTGCCTCATTTGTGGTTGGGACTGTGGGCCAACATTACAGTTCCATAGGTGTATCATAATGTTGCCAGAATTCAGCCATAAAACTCATGTACTAGAAGTGCAGTGCTATCCAGTCTGATCATTTTCGAAGTGCATCCCTTCTACGGGCGCACGCTTGCTGCAACAGTTTTTCCACGCTCGTAAGCACTCGTGGAAAGCTTCCTTTCGTACAGTGTGCAGGCTGGCTGTCATGTAGAATTTGATGTCCATTACCATTGTTGAAAGTGATCGAGGAGGAGCAAGCATGAAGCATTATGGCAACAAGAAATGTAGACAAAATATTATACATACCACATAAGACGTCTGTGAATGGGTGGTTAAGATGATGGTGAAGGAGTAGGCATGTAAAAAACAGAGCAACAAGAGCTGTACATGATGTTCGTACAGCATACAAGGAATCTGCATGTGGGAGATTAGGTTGATCAAGGAGTATGAGTGTAGCATGCACGATGGTCAAGAAATGAAGACCAACATTTTAGATGTAAAACCTCATACCACGTAATAAAAACATATAAAAAAAATGCAGTACTTGGTGTTTAACAGTAAATGATGTGAATACTGTAACAAGGAATAATAGTGAAGTAGAAGGTTTAATTTTTTGTCTCAGTAATTAACCAACTTGATGCACAAAATTTTTGTTTTATAATAAGTTTATTTCATGCCTCTACATGTTTTGAGCACTATGTGCTCATCATCAGGAGGTCAAAATTGCATTACACAGCCTCTGGTATCATCACAGCTATAGGTGGCCATCTCGTGCACGTGACGGCCACCTTTACGTGTGATGATACCAGAGGCTGTGTAATGCAATTTTGATCTCTTGATGATGAGCACATGTGCTCGAAACATGTAGAGGCATGAAATAAACTTATTGTAAAACAAAAATTTTGTGCATCAAGTTGGTTAATTACTGAGACAAATATACTGAGATGCACGGTCAGCAAAACGTCAAAAGTGAAAGGTTAAGTTCACCCCAGAACAGTTTGTGAAGACCACGAAGGGGAGTAGTGGTATAACTGTACTCTTTCTTTAACCTCAACGCTAGGTGGGGTTGTGGTCAATGCCACACCCCAGTTGCTGTATCCTAGGGTAAAAAAAGAACATGGAATACTTGCAACAAACCAATATATATATATATATATATATATATACACTCCTTAGCAGAAGAAATGCATACTGAATTTTGGTGTGAATGCTTCCCCACAGATGAAGGAAAAAGGTAAAGGTAAAGTTCACCCTAAAATAGGCCATGAAGGCCCAGATGAGAAGTAGAGGTATAGCACTAGATGGAGGTGGGTGGTCAATGCTACACCCCCAGGAGGCTGGTAGAGCCCCAGCGCCAATTTGGACGAGTGTGAAAATCTCGCCCACACTAGGACTTTATCCCTGGACTGTCCAGCCACTTGCGAGTTGTTCTTCAGTAGGGCCCGTGGCTAATGCCACAGATGTACTGCAACCTATAGGCTTATTGTACTCACCCTATCCCCCCCACCTGTTTGGACGTTCCCACATTCACTGCCAGGTACCCCCACGTCCACGACGACGCGAGAGGTCCTAGTAGCAAAAGGTGGAACTATGTGGGCGAGAATTAACCGGTAATTTTGCCTGAGATTGCGACTTCCACGTCAATTCAAGGATCTTTTACATGCCGCAAATCTGCGACATGGGACCCACGGCTTTACTTCCCTTCCGAAGGAAGGCGTGCTGACGGCTTTTTGCCGGGTTTGAACCCGCGAACTTGGGTACTTAAAGGCAGCAACGCTACCGCTAGACCACCGAAGCCGCTCACTTGCGAGTTGCTATACTGACTAAGCTATCCCACCCCACAGAAGATGAAGGGGATGGGTTTATTGATGGAAAGGAACTTGTGCTAACAGACTGGTTATGTGAAATCATTGATTCAGGAGATGATGCTTTGGTTTATTATTGAAGACAATTTAAGATGAATCTTTCCAAGAAAAACCAGTTTAATTTTTTTATTCCTTTCTTAGCAGAAGACAAATTTAGTTATAGCACAGTACCTTCCTTACATTCATTAAGAGTCTGTTACATCAAGTGTGGAACAACAAACAATATCACTGTGATGGAGAAAGAAATTAATAATAAATTTTTGTTCTAAGCAAAGCTTTGGCAATTAAATTACTGCTGTAGTCTGGCTCCAATACAGACGTTACATACCTATAACTAAATCTCTGAAAACTCTGAATTCCATTAAAATTTTCCTTTTATCTGCGTACAACTTTTAATATTTTCAAACGACCCACTTGTTCGCTGATTACGAACAAGCATTTCCTTCTCATATGCTGAAGAATCCTCTTTTTTTTAATATTCCTGGTTTACACCAGCAAATTAAAGAGAATTAAAAAAAAAACTATTACTGAGGGTACTCCTCAACTTAGACTTATTATACCAGTTCGTAATGACATTTTTTTTTTTTTAAATTATCAAAATTATCAAGAACATTAAAATTCACCAGGCTAACACTAAGAAAACAGAATCTGTTTGTAATAATTTCATGAGCCCTGTACCAAAAAAAAAAAAAAAAAAAAAAAAAAAAAAAAAGAAGAAGAAGGCAGGAATTTTGGAAAATTTGTTTTTAAGTCCTGATGATAGCAGTGTTCTCATATCTTCAATACCTCTGCCAAATGAGTATTATTTAGGATTTCCAAGTTAATGTTAACATGACAGACACCACATTGCAGCCTGCATTTATTCAAATATGTATATCCTAATATTAGAGGATCAATGTACGACGTATTAAAAATAAACCGACTTACTCATGGTTGGCTGTCTGAACAAATACACTAAGAATGTTCTCCCTCTCCAACGACATCATACCCTTTTGTATAACAACATCCCCACTGCCATATTATTTCAAAAACAATTGTGGACAGGCTCCCAGGATATTATGCAATATTTTCAAACGCCAACAAAATGAAATGTAGATTTTTGGAAATTATACCAGTGTGATTGTATTCTGAAGTCTCGAAATTTGGGCCGACTGATACGTCGATGAAAAGGACTTCTACAGACCTAACATATACACATCACTCTCCTTGAAAACTAATTTTGAACGTGACAGCAAAAAAAAGGGGGGGGAACAGTCTTTTTTACATAGCTACTTTCACAAACTGCGCAACTTTATAGATATTAGTGATAAGAATAAATTTCGAATGACGAAAGAAATAAACTTACATCATCCCTAACTGCATTGTTTATGAATTTTTATAGAGAGAAAGACTTGGGTGATCCATCATTTTCCATTCCCAGCTCAAAGCTGCCGAAAAAGTGCCCTGTGTCAATAAACCTGATTTTTTGTTTCAAAATTTCTTTGTGAGTGAAAGGTACTTTCACTTTTCTTTCTTTTTTTTTTTTTTTTTTCAATTTTACACAAAAATTTACTTTTTTTTTTATTCAATAAATTTTTTTTTTTTATTTTTTTTCCTTTTTTTTTTGTTTTGCAAAAAAATTTGAAAAATAAATATA
>Ga0123354_10014558_pt1 | contig 12255 bp, 10 predicted proteins | sample TergutLab28metaG_2_FD_97872 | JGI IMG/M metagenome (GOLD analysis project Ga0123354, IMG submission 97872) | Labiotermes labralis P4 segment gut microbial communities from Petit-Saut dam, French Guiana - Lab288 P4 | ecosystem: Host-associated > Arthropoda: Insects > Digestive system > Gut ... | reverse complement strand
TATTTTTGCAGCGGCAGAACACATACGCAACCATCCTGACAACATTGCGTCTGCTACTCAGTCTCTATTGATGCGTGCCGAAAACTGCATAGCAACTGGAGGAGGGCACTTTGAACAGTTACTTTGAAGTAGGTACTGTATTTTAGTACAGGCAAGTAGTAGGCTTATACCAAAATCCGCAGTCATTGATGGTAAATCAATACTTCAAAACTGCTGGATATTCATGTGCCATGTAAAGTGTTTGGAACCCTAGGGAAAACTACGACATTAGTGGGAGTGTCTATGTAGATGAATTGAATGGCTTTATGTCACTCAGATGTTAATTAGATGTTAAGTACAGATATTAACATTACAGAAACCACAAATTGCTGCCAGTTTTAATATTTACTTAGTAATCAATAAGTGTGTAACAGCTGTCATACTTTCAAACTTCTCTCGCCATTATCTCCCTAACCGTTCAACTTCGGATATAGGTGTTTTGGGTTATATCGGTATACTTTAACTTAAGGAACATTCTCCCGAAGTCTGGCACATTCCCCATGGGAAACCCTGTATAATAACTATATATATATAAAATGTGTGTGTGTGTGTGTGCCCGTGTGTGCGTGCGGGTGTGTGTGTGTAATATCATTTAAGTTGGTCATAAAATTCAACACATACTGTTTTCACCAACAATTTTATGAACATCATGTTTGCTGTTAAAAACAATAGCTGGTAGAATTTGTCATGTTCAGTGTTAAATGTAATTGTCATATTCATTTCATTCTTGTTTTGAGAGTTGGAAATTTCTTGGGTAGTTTTGTTGACTGTAAATCCATCTACATCAATCCCAAAATTCATCATTTCAGAATGGCTTGCAGCTTTTAGTTTTGTTATATCCTTTTACTTTCTTCTTTCATTGGGCGAGATAGTAGAAACCGTAACACAGAAGAGGTTCAAATTGCATGGACATTAAATGTTATGTTGGTTAAGGACATAATGTGCTACTTGTAATTCAGTTCTTTCAGCATGAACCATGCACTATGTTTTTTAGCTTCAATTTTTCACATTGGTGAATAAACATAGTGTGGTCTAGGTTATGATAACATATGATATGGTTAACAGTGTTTCAGAGGAATTTTCTGTTTGAATCTTCAAGAGGCACTCTGAAGATGGAGGTAGTCTGTTTCTTCAGAAAAGTATCCATTCCAGATTGTTTTTTGATTGTGTGGAAGGAAACAATCCCATTGCCTTTTGGATTGAAATGAGGTCATGAAATGAAGGAGGGACAGGGTTTGTTATTAAATAGTAATTTTGAAGGATTGATATCCCATATTACATTCTACAGAAATATGATTTCTCTTTGTGTTTAACACAGCTTCAGTTCTGCATATACTGCACTTTCTGACACCATTGGTGGCCATTTTTGGGCCAATAAATTATTAAAGACATGTAGAGTAATTAAAGTTCCAATACCAACATGCATCTGCATTTCATCTTAGCTAAAGGCCCGATGTCTCATTCTCTTTAAAACTATAACATACTGTCTTATGTTAAGACTATAAACTAGCCTAGAAATGTAATTATTGCTGTGCAAGTGAAGGATGAACGTAGACTTCTCATAAAAACTATTGTCTGTATAGAACACTGGAATATAAAGGGAATTCTGATCCATGGTTATTAGAATTTTGGAGGAGAGGATGGAAGGTGAGTGGCTTGGTCATGTAGAATGAATGTGACATGAGACATGTGTAGAAGGTTATCATAATGAACAATCAGCTCAGGTTTCATGGTTCTATATGTATATGTATACCAATCTACAGACACAATGACATATCTGTTGCTGTCACAGATGACTAATTTCACTCTCTCAGACTTTACTACACAGTCACTTTAGTAACAACATTGACATTTCTACTGTGGTTATGTTGGGGTTTTGGTTGTTCCAGTTTAATACAGGCAGCTTAGCTTCGGGGTTGTGTTTCTTCTCATTGACTAAGGTTTTTTTTTTTCGTTTTGTTCTAATATATGTAGTTTAGGTTAGGTTTGGTAAAGTTTGAGGTTCTTCAGGTTTGTTTGCACCAATGTAAGATCAGTACGTTAGGTTAGGTGTTCTGCTGTTTGTCAGTGTCTCACTTTTACAATATGTGGAAAATATTCTCACTTTTGTATAGGCTGAGTGCAGTCAATCCAGTGTGCTGCGACGAACCAGACTACAGCTGTGGGCTGTATTTATATGCATGCTGTGCTGACCATCACCCACCTTGTTAACCCGCCAAACAAGGCCGACGTTTGTTATCATGTAGGTTCTCTGTTACAAAAAAGTGGTTCCCTTACCAGTGGAACCAACAAATCCAGGAGCATGTCTCTTATTGTTTAGGCTGGCTCTGTCATTGTCCGCGCTGTAGTTCACAGAGGGCTGCCATTCAAATGTCGTGCGGAACTCCATCTTGACCACCAAACCATTGCTGATTGGTTGCATTTGTGCTGCAAGGCAATGTCAGATTCCATTTTGAGTTCTTCCCTACAGTTTTTTTGGGAGGGGGGTGAAGCTTGGCAAAATTGTGGAAATAGATGATAACTGTTTGTGCTGGCTGAAGTGTAATTGCGAAAGGCTGCGCGTGACAGTGTGGGTCTTTGTGTCGACCGGGAGTCAGGGAGACCTGTCTTGCACCTGTAGCTGAGTGCTCCCCCGAGACATTGCTTGCCATCATTAAGGCATGTACTTGATTTGATTTCATATTGCAATTTAGCTCTTTTCATGACGAATTCAACATTCAATCCAACTTGTGTGGATAATGGCTCTGTGAATGAATATGTATTATGTATGTAATTATGTATGTATCCTACCCAGCACCACAATCGCCAGTGACTCCTGGGGGTCCAACATTTGTCTCAGCAATGAAGGACTCAAGGACCACACCGTCGAATGCTGCATCGGTTTCATGGATTCCCGCAAGCATGCCAAGTGTGATAAATATATTCAAGGGTTCTCTATCAGCTGCTTTTAATGATGTTCCAGAATTAATAGTAAAGCGCTGTGTTCAGTTTATTACTATTCCCGTGGTCCATATATTCCGTTTATCTTTTCCAACTAGACATTTTCCTAATATCCTAAAAACAGGTAAAATACAACCTAGGGTTAAAAAGGGCGATGAACAATATATAAAAAACTATAGACCCATATGAATAATATTGATTTTTTCCCAAAATATTGGAGAAACTTAGGTTTAACAGGCTGAATTCCTTTGTACAAAAGTGTAATCTTACTGATGCACAAAATGGATTCAGAGGATGTAGATCAATGGAAACAGCTTCTCAGTCTTTTAAGGCCAGTTTAAACATGGCCAGTAGAGAGGCAAGGCAAGTGAACAAGTAACTTGTTGCAAGTGAATCTTAGCAAGTACCGAAGCAAGCAGCATTTACACACATTCACAAGTTTAGCTTCAAGTGGAGGGTTTAGTGTTGTTTCAAATGAGTCAAAAGGAAAATGGACAGGAAAAAGTGTAGAAGAATAGTTAAAAAGGTATCAAGATTGCTACTGGTACAGATTGCAGGAGTACTTGAAGAGGAAATCGCAAGAGAAAAGAAAGTATGGATAAGGAAGTGGTTGGCCAGGAGAAGTACACATGGTTGTTCAACATTACTTCTAAAAGCACTGTATGCAGAAGATCCGGCTCAATACCGCGCTTGTTTGAGAACGTCACCTGAATGTTTTGACACTCTACATGATTTGATAGCCAATGCAATACAGTGAAGTGATACCCTGATGAGGGACACCATACCTTCGAGAATTAAACTTGAAGTTACATTGTCATTTTTAGCAACAGGAAATAGTTACATAAATCTGCAACACCTTTTTTGGGTTTCAAAAGCTGCAATATCTAAATTCATCCCTGAAATGTGTCACAGCATTTACCTCAAACTGGGAGATCATATAAAGGTAAGAGATATTTGTAATTTATTCTTTATTCATTGATTTATGGAAAAATTCAAAAGAAACATATACTGAGCATTGAACAACCTGTGGATTACAAAAAAAAGTATTATACCTTCGTAAAAGTTGTAATATGTCATGATGATTTAGCATCAACTTTTTACAGCAAAAGAAGGCAGTATTCTTACATTTGAGTAAAATTAAGAGTATGAGTCCTCAGACAATCCACTAAGCACATTAGAAACAAGTTCAGATAAGGAATTTGCTGCCTCACCACTATGTTGTGTCAATGTATGAAGAACTGGAAAATCCTTATTTGTGTGTTGAAATTGTGCTGGTGATATAGTGGATGACTCATAATTTGATTGTGAGGTGGAGTATGGTGACTGACAACTGAAGTGACCACTTTCTTCATTGAGTAAATCTCTCATTCTGTACCGTGTCACTACACCCTGAATATCTTGTTGAGCAAGGATGCAAGAAGCAGCATTCAGTTGTTTTAGTTGTCTCGCAATATGTGCAGCAAACATGTCACATTCATGTGCTTCTGGTTCTGGGTGATTGATCGTTTCATTCAAGGTTTCCAGTTCATGTACAGTATCCGATACCTCACGCAGTAGTGTCCTTTTCTTCTTAGGGCATGGAGTTGAAGTACGCAAACTAGTTTCAGGTTGTTTTATGTCATTAACGTTTTCTGAAGCTTTTACATTTGTCTCCGTCACAGTGTCAGATTTATTAACTTTGTCACCTGTTTGAACTAAATTGGCTTCAGCATCATATTCCTGCATTTGTAGGTTTTCTTGTTGTGGAACCTGAAAAAGACCAGTAGAATTATTTATCAAAACATAGGTCAATTTAAATTATCGTACAAAAGTAGTATGTACCTATTTTCCTTTCTTTCAGGTATGCACTACAGAAATGAAGTTGAAAGAGATCGAGCGAGACTTCAATGACAGATGGAACTTTCCGGGGTGCTATGGTGCTATAGACAGCAAGCACATTTCAATACATGCTCCAGCTAACTGTGGAAGTACTTTGTATAATTACAAGAAAAGTAACAGCATAGTTCTAATGGCTGTAGTGGGCCCCAACTATCTGTTTATCTACTTTGATGTAGGTTCTAACGGTTCCCTATCAGATGGTGGAGTCTTTCGAAACTATTCACTCTTTGAGGTGCTAGAAAATGGGTTGCTTCCTAACAATGGTGTTATCGTTGGTGATGATGCATTTCCTCTAAAGACTTACCTTATGAAACCATATCTGGCAGCAAACCTGGCCTATGATGAAAAAATATACAACTGCAGAGTGTCAAGAGCTAGGAGAATATTCAAAAATGGATTCGGGATCCTGGTTACTCGATTCAGAATATTCGAGAGACCTATCAGCTGGTAATGTAACAATAGTAGACAAGATAGTGCATACAGCATGTGCTGCACACAACTGGTTAACAAACAATGCTATGGGGACATATCTGCCAAGAGGCTCTGTTGACACTGAAGACATCGATGGAGGTGAAATAATCCCTGGAAGTTGGAGATCAGAAGTGCGTGGAATGGTTGACATAGGACGTTCTGGAAGCAATCATCATTCACAGCAAGCTAAAGCGATCAGAGAGGCTTACAAGAAGTATTTTGTGAATGAAGGTCGAGTGTCATGGCAAAACAGGATGGTGCACTAAACTTATTGATGTAAACATACATAGTTATAACTAGTAACTTGGTACATGTTATCTGTATGCAATTTAATGTATTGAATATGCAATAAAAATTCTAAAATGATGTAATTAGTTCACTGTTAACAGTTCCTGTCTTCAAAACACCACTTTTCATAACTTTGGTCATTAAAGTAAACCACTTCATTGATGGTTTGTACACATCTTGCAGGCCTGCTTCAGAGCTCAAAGGTTTATCAATGTTATGTGACTCCTGCTGGTAGGTTGCTCTTAGACTTTCGATTTTTTGTTTAGCGTCTTCTGTAGTGAAGTTCTCCAGTCCCATTTTTCTCACTATTTCCTCCAGTGCACTTTGTCTTGCATCTTTTCTTTTGTACAATGTGCTATTCATGTTCCACAGACATTCGTGTTCCTTGTACAGCTCCACATACTTACATGTTAACTCATCATTCCACCTTGCAGGCATTTTAAATACTCAAATTGTACTACTACAACCGAAACAAATGATATGCACAGATCTACTAGTTGCGCACTACTGGCAAGTGGGAGTTCACAAGAGACAGGTGAAGGGCAGGTTACCTGATGGTATAGGTGGGGGAAGGCAAGCTGCCTCAAAAATAGAACTGCCTTCTATTCACTTGTCTTGTCTGGCAGCTTGTCAAGCAACTTGCCTTGCCTCCAAATTCTGGAAAGTTAATGGCCAAACGGGGCAATTAACTTGTATCAAGTTACTTGTTCACTTGCCTTGCCTCTCTACTGGCCTCGTGTAAACCGGCCCTTATATAAAGCATATTAGAGGTGCTGGATAATCACCTGAATGCTGTAGTAATATTTCTGGACCTTTCAAAGGCTCATGATATCCTAAACCATCAAATTTTGTTGGTCAAATTGGAAATTTGTGGAGTAAGGGAGTGCTGAAATTGTGGTTTAAATCCCATTTGGTAAATTGTATTCAATTTGTTGAAATTGCAAAAAATTGGTAGCAATAATACCCTGCACAGATACTCTTCCTTGTACAGAGAAACAGCTTATGGAGTTGCCCAAGGTTCAATATTAGGACCAATATGATTTCTGTTTTATGTAAATGATTTTCCAGGATGTGTGCAATGTGCCAATTTGGTTATATACGCAGATGAAGTATAGCGTTTGGACAATGAACTTGTCTTAAATACAGCTAAAACAATTGCTATGTTAATTAATTTCAGTTAGCTGAAATATGTTCATAAACCAAATATTATGTACAACAATACACTAATAGCATATAGCCCAAATATAAATTTCTTGGGTATTACTCTCACTGAAAACCTAAAAAGGGCATGCCCATATTTATATATTATGTAAGAGCTTGAATACTTTATATCATGCATATTTTCAATCTCTTGGTAAGTATGGTATTATACAATGGTTAACAGATAGTTACAGTAAAAAATTTGTTTGTTTTCAATATAGGTTTGATTTTTGGGATTAAGGGTCATGTATACTGCAGCAATAGCCTTAAAGCATGTAAGATTTTTAACAATGGCTCCAATTTATATTTTAGAAGAGTTATGTTTTTATAAATGATTATCACATGAATATTAAATATAGTTATCATGTACATAAATATGATACCAGAGACAGTCATGACCTCTATGTCTCAGATTGTACCATATCTGTATATGAAAATGGCGTTTTCAATATGGACATAAAATCACATAATAAGTTGCCTGAAAAAAAAAAAGATTGCACTAAATAATTTTAAAAAATAGTTGAAATCAGTACTTTTGTAAAACGGTTTCTATACTGTAGAGGAATATATACAGGCAGCATTGTAGCGGCCGTGTGTATCAGGAACTGGATAAATAAACGTAATTACCCATATGCTCTTCATTTTATATATTGTTTTAGTCATGAGGTGGCCTTTGGCTTTGGAATGTTTGTGTTTGATCTGTGCATTTTGTTTGTTTGTTGGCATGGTATGGTATATTGTTGTAACTTGTCCAATGCTGTGTGACTCAATGGATGCAAACAAATACTAATATTAATACAGCAGAAAGGTGCACTACATATTCTGCCTCACTGAATACATGTTTAGGACTGCGTGCCGCTTGCCCTGTGTGAACCACTTTACAATGTTCATGTTGTAGTAAGTGTTTCAGGCGGGTAGGAAATTTGACAGCTTTGAGCAACATCATTTGATGCGATGAAGTTGTCACTTTGCATTTTTTTACAACAGTTGGAAAGAGTCCAGTCAACCAATAACAGACTTGTATTAATTGGAATGAATTTGGCGCATAACATATTTTTGATCTACATATACTTTGAGTAAGGTGTTCTTAAGTGTATGGTGCATTTAGACTAATCCTTGTGTGTTTTGTTTTATATTCTGCAGTTTATGTAGACAAGGTAAGAGAATGTCATCGTTATATCATTTATATAAAGATTGTGTTGAGTAATCATTTTTGTCCTAAAAATATGTGATCTTACAATTTTCTCTATGCTTTCGTGTCTGATTAATTTAAAATATTTTACTGACAGTGTTTAATGATTAAGGAATTTGTGAAAGTTCTTAATGAACCGAAAGCAATACTGCTGCATGCAGCAATGCAAAGGAAGCAGCAGCAATGCACATTTGAAATTCTTTGGATTCCCAAAGAATTCTGTACAGTAAGTGGCATGGTTTATGTTAATGATATGCAGAGAATGCAGCTGTCTGGTTATAGAACAAACAGTATCATACAATGGGTCTTATGCATTAAAAATACCTGTTTTTAAATTCAGAATTCAGTGATAGTATATTGTTATTTGATATTATTTTAATTCTGCCGTACATAATGGCTTATTAATCTTTGGTACATTATACAGTTGCTTTCATCGAATTGACATAAATATGTGTGTAATTGACTACATACACTGTATTCAACATGGCTGACTACCTGTACTTTGAATTACAAATCAGATAGCATGGTAGATACAATATAGGACATTAGACAATGAATGACACTATAATTATATTCTGTGCTTTTCCTTTTGTGTGCAGGGCTGAGCTGTGGGCAGACATTCTCGGGGTGCTGTACAGTGCAAGGAATATAAAAATGCTCAGCTGGAAGGCTGTATGCAGCAGCATTTTTCAAAGGCTGATTTATATCTCTTGACTGAGCAGAACGGTAATTCCTATTTTTGTGCAACATACACTCACATTCAACACCAAAACCTACAGAACTTACCTTCCCTATACCTCTTATGAGTTCCTTGTCACCACTTGTCTCCTGTACAGTAATCAATTTAATCCAACTCCACGTTGTCCACAATGACATCCAAAATATTTTTAAGTACAGAGCCCTCCATTCCCGTTGGCTGTGTTAACGAAAATGCTTGTGGTGGAGAACGTGGGAGTATCAGCCTTCATAGTTCTCCCTCAAAGTGCAAAGCAAGGCATTTTGTACTAACAAAGCTTGTTTTGAATGGAGTTGCTGAATTGACACCAAGAAACAAGAAACTGTAAAACATGATTTGGAGAAGAGAGAGTGCCCTTTGCAAGCTGAGAAAGACATACAGGGCAAAGAAGCTGAAGGAGGTTTGTCAGTTGGACAGTAATCCTCTGATACAGTCTCTTTCATCTTCTTTGAATGGAGATACATCAAGATTTTTTGCATCTATTGATAGGTGTATTAAGCATGAGCCTAAGAGAAGGATGTGGCTCTCCAAAGAAAAAGTTTTGGCTGTCTCTATCCTAAAGTGTGGCCCCAGAACCTATGCATTTCTCTGGCTCCTATTTCCCCTAACTTCTAGAAGAATATTACATTTCCTTCTAAACATTATCCAATTTAGGATGGGCAGGAATGCCCATGTGTTTATTATAGTCAAGGACAATATACACACCATGTCTGATAAAGTTCATTTGTGTTGTCTCATGTTTGATGAAAAGTCAATCAGAAGTTTGACTGTACTGGAGGCTTTGAGAACTTTGGAAGCCATGGCTGGACAAGCAATATTTCGCATCATGCCCTGGTCTTCATACTCTGTGGTCTACGTAGAAAGTTGAAGCAACCAGTGGATTTCTATATGATTTGCAGAAACACTTATGGTGAAACGCTTGTTATTGTCTTGATGGAGGTTCTTGATTCCTGCCACAATGCAGGACTAGAAGTTGTTCCTACTGTGTTTGACATGGGTGCCAACAGTGTCAAGGCCTTGTAACAGTTGGGTGTTTCTGAAAAGACAAGTATTTTCAAGTTTTGCAATCAAGATATTGCAGAAGGGTTTGTTCCTACTCGTCCCTTTATATGCACACAAACTTTTCCTTAAACATGATGTGACATATGATTGGCTTGGTGTTGTGAATGGACAGCAACTTAGAGGTGTAGCGATGTAAGCCGATATAGTGTATGAAATTGACAATCTTAGTGTGCTGTATCATCTGCTGCATAATGTGATTGACAGGTACCTGAAACCTTTCACACAAGATGCCAAGAAATTCAGCTTGGCTATAAAAGTAATGAGAAGTACTGTAGCTGCAGCTATAGATACTCATGTGACTGCAGGTAAGGAGAAATGTTTTTAAAAGATTCATTATGTGAACAGCCTTGTCTTGTAATTCTGTTTTAAATTCACTTTTACTTTATACAGTTCTAAGTCAATGTTTGTAATATTCTTTCAAGTCACATGCACAACAGATGCTTTGCTACAGCACTGTTTGTCAAATAGGTTGATGACCTCTATGACAGCTTCATTGGTGTCGCACACTATCCTGAACATGGAAGGCTTCTGCATAGCCTTCTAACCAGTACCATTAAGCACATGGAGTACTGGAGAAGTGTAGTTGATAATGTACACAACCTGGAACTTCCTCAAGTTCAAATTTCTTAATACCAGAAAATTAAATCAGGATGCTCTTGAGAACACATTCGGTGCTATTTGTTTGCACTGTGGTTCAAACAATAACCCATATGATGCCCTGAAGAGAGCCATCATTTATGGTCTTGCTTACAGAAGCCTGTATGGCACTAACTGAGAGGATGGTGGTGCCTCTCTTCTGGACATGCTACACTCATTTCTCAGCCATCCAATGCTTCAACAAGCAGTCCATCGACAAGCCATAACAGTGAGACCACTGACAGTGTTTCAGACATTGTTGGTATTGGAAGAGAAGCACCACGTGGAGTGAGTGCCGCTGCAGGTGCATGTGGTAAAGATATGTGGAACTCCTTTCGAATAATGGTAATAGGTTCAAAATGTTATCCGCTTGTGGTGCGCATATCACAATGAATGGAAATAATACTTCATCCATGTTAATGCAGACACCAGAAGCGGGGTTGTTGAGGGTGGGGACGGGAACAAGAAAAAATGCATCTGCTGCAGTCATGTGCTACAAGACAGATCAGATACAAGTAAATCAGGGGTACACAAATACCAGGCACAATGTTCTCCAAGGCAACTAAATTTTGTATGGTTGTGTCTCATATTTACAGTACCAATAATAGACAAAACGTTAACATATGCATCAGAAACTTGGACACTATCAACGACAGACAGAAAGCAAATGAACATTTTTGAAATGAAAGTGTAGTGTTGTGTGACCGATGAATTTGACAGACATGATGAACTTGCCTTGATATCAGCATGACCACGACTGCCTTCCAAAATTTGAGAAAGCTTACGTTCGTAGAGCTTCCGGGTGGATGCTGAAATGCAAATAATAATTTAAATATAATATTTTTGTATAAATTGGATGTCAGAACTCAACTTTACATAACTCCATACTCTCAATGGAAAAATGAAGACTGTCTTTATGGAAGACATTCTGTTGCATTTATTCCTGAACCATATTTACTCAGTCTAACACAACACATGTTCATGTAATTAAATTCGTTATGACAGTACCACAAATTAGGCCATGATCACTGTCTTCCAATTCCTTTGTAATTTGTTATTCACTGATCATCCTCTCATCTGATACTACACAGTCTGCGAAAAATGGCAAATGCGAATGGTGGGGATGGGTAATAAACCTCACAACAGAATGCAACAGAAAGTAATGCTGTGGATGGAATAATCAAATGTCACGGCAACAAGAAAATTTCGAATGGGGTAACAAACTGAATATAGTAGCATGAAATTTGTTGTGGCTGTCTAGATTCAGAAAGTGTTCCTCTTAAAAGAGTTTGCTTGTCTTGAGTTTTTCTATCCATTCTTTTGTTTGTGCAATCTCACACGACACTCGCTCCTAGTGGATGTGTTCCTGTGACCTCCCAGATACAAAGCAGAAGAGCCAACCATACAACAACTTCAGTATGACGCACTTAAAAAAATAAGCTGTATTTTAACACATTTCAATTAAAAGTTCACAATATCCATTATTCTGCAAGTGTTTTAAGAACATCACACATGATTATCTGCACTCGGGTGCAGCATGCCAGTCAAGGTAACACTTTGTAGGTAGGGACAGCCACAAAAATTACAGTGCAATTAACCATGGCTTTTAATTTACTTCAGTACTACCAACATAAAAAAGACTATGCCAATGCTACTGAGGAGAAAAGAGCCACATTTTAATGGAGATTGCATTTCAGCTTCAGTATTGTACATTTTCTGCGCAGTTGTCTTATATACACAAGTTTATTCCCAACCAACTGCACGATTGCCTTTAATGCTCCCACATTCTTCACTTGGTTTATACTTTTAATAC
>Ga0123354_10014557_pt1 | contig 12255 bp, 5 predicted proteins | sample TergutLab28metaG_2_FD_97872 | JGI IMG/M metagenome (GOLD analysis project Ga0123354, IMG submission 97872) | Labiotermes labralis P4 segment gut microbial communities from Petit-Saut dam, French Guiana - Lab288 P4 | ecosystem: Host-associated > Arthropoda: Insects > Digestive system > Gut ... | reverse complement strand
CATCCATCTTCAGGAGCTTGCGACTACTTGGTGCGTTATTGTGTAGGCTGTAATGTGCTGACTTGAGGCGTGTTGGTGTTATGTAGCGGGATTGGCTGTTGGTGATGTGGTATCCGAGTGCAATAGTGGTTCAGCCTGCACTCGGATACCACAACACCAACAGCCAATCCCGTTACATAACACCAACACGCCTCAAGTCAGCACATTACAGCCTACACAATAACGCACTAAGTAGTCGCAAGCTCCTGAAGATGGATGTATTAACATCCGAAACATGTTGAGCAGTAAATTGACATAATAGAGCAAGTGTCATCAAGTTGGTCTACCTTTATTAAAAAATCACGTTACTTAACCCATTCAAGTTTAGCTTAAGACAGGAGAGGGTGTAGAGTTTCGTTTACTTCAGACAAAAGTTATTGACACTGGCCGTCATTTTTGTTTAATGTTACGTCATTTGCGGCGCTGAAGTCGAACTCTATCTACTCCGCATCCACTCTGTTCGTGGCTCGGCTACGGGCCTGGTAAATACTCTACACCTTTAATGCAAAAGAAATAGTTGATCTTCGCATGGAAGCCGCATAAATACATCCTGTCGTCAAGTTACAGAAATACTGAACTTTCAATCAGGTGATACTTCAAAGGTTTAAACTGTTAAGTCGGGCAAATTAATGTAGGTGGGATGGGAGAAGAAGGAAGCTTGTATCCAGTGGAATGTCGTTGTCATAGGTTCTAGGAAAGCGACAAGTTGGCTACAGTACCTGGAACCGGAATATTTTAAAACCCGTCACCAAGGGGAATCACCTTATCTAATTATCTTAGTTCTCAAATACTTAATTCAAGGTGTTCTTCTCCAAACACTCGTCTACGAGCTTGTTTGAAGTTCTTCATTGATTCAACTTGTTATTACTAAACCAATGATTATTCACCCTACCCTCCCATTAGGCGGTTCATATATAAACTGGACAGGCTATTTATACTTTAGTCGGCAACTGTCAAGCCCACAGTCAATACAACAGGTACGAACAGTTCAAACATGGCCAAATATTTGGTAAGTGACAGTAAATGTAAGTACGTAACGTGTGCAATAATAATTTGAGAGACTGGACGTCAAATTTATGATTATTTAATTGAGACAATATCCTTTCTATTTTATTTAATGGTTGTAAATGTGTAACTTCCTGAGTTCTACTTACTCGTAGAATTTATGTACGATCCTTCTTGGTATAACGCTATTTATTTCGGCAGAGAGCCTAAATTTTGGTCGAAGTCTACGAAAATGTACTGCGACAAATTCCGCAAGACATTAATCTTGATACGATCGTTACATTCGTCACGTGCTATTCTCTTGATCTGCATATACACAGCAGAGTGACATTAGGATTTTTTAAATTTACGCTAATTTAGACTATTATTAAAATAACAACATTGTGGTGAACGAGATGACCGAGACATATAACAATACGAGAGTGATAAGACAAGCGTGCCAAGTGTTGGTTGGAAAGTGGGAAAGGTAGAGATCATTTGGATGGACAGGCGGAATATAACATTACATTGGATCTTAAGGAATTATAGAGAATCATATTAAAATAAAACAAATAATGGGAGACTAGAAAGAAGAGAGATTTTGGGAGGTACTGATATGCGTTTGATGATAATATTAAAATTTATATAAAAGAATAGGTAACGTATAAATTACATACATGTGATTCAGAAGAGGAAAAATTGGAAGGATTATGTGACAGTGGTAATGGAATGTGATTGGGTAATTTGAGAATATTTTTTCACCATTTAAGCGGCGGTTATGTTATTACAAGCGTGCAAAATATGAGGTTGTGTCAACAATGCTGACAAATTTTCGCGTCTTTTGAGTTAACACGCAGTGCAGTTTTATACATAGGTACCAGCGTTTCGGATAACTTTTTCTGCCTTGAAGATGCAGGCTACAAAATCCTCGGAAAGTTTGGATACTATACACCAATTTACACGGCATAATACAACAGAAGCGTGAAATGTGTTTAGGCGTGGCGCAAAATTGGGATTAGCGACTATTCACTTCGTCATGTCTGTCTGTCTGTCTGTCCGTTCACATGGAATAACTGGACTTCCAAGGGACCCCTTTTCATGAAAATAGACATTTCTAGACAATCTGTCGAGAAAATTCAAGTTTCATGAAAATATGACAAAAATAAAGACACCCTCAGAACATGCAATTCTTATTGCCTTCTCAGCTCATAATAAGAACTCTATTACTGCCTGCGTTAACCAGCGGGGAAAATCACTCTTACCAGCTTAATAGAGAATTTACCTAAACTTACTTTGACAAGGTTAACTGTGCAAGTCGTGGCCTGGATTAAATTGATTTAAGGGAGCCAAATTACAGGCTACTGTGAAGATGGCACTGAACTACTGCTATTTACAATTTAATTTAACTCAAAATCAAGAGAGTTTAGAATTTTTAGGGTATGGGAATAAAAGGGGGTTACGATAGAATGGACACGTAAATCGGCCATTGATACAAAAATTACATATGTGGTCTTGGTGGGAAAGCCTCTTGAATGTGACTAACTATTAGCCTAGAAAGATCAGAAAATATTAATACAGAAGTTAAAGCAGTTTATTTCAAACCTTAAGCGGATAATTTGTGGAGTTCTAATAATATAAAATTTACAATGCTGGTATTAAAGAATAACGATGATACTTTTTAAATAAAACCAGCACGGAAATATTAAATAAATGTCCAAATTTACGTGTTTTACTGATATACTGCGTGGCCGTTACGTAACTCAGCTTGGGGGTACTCTGCTCACGTGTGAGTGAATTCATTTCCTATTCGTAACGGAAAAGGTGACACCCAGTTTGGTTTATCTTCCAGGTTCCTTGAGTTTTTCCTGCTAATTATCATTCCATTATTGCTTCACAGCCAAAAATGCCCCGTACTGTAAAACTGGTATTCTGTTTGGGGTTTAGGGGTCCGAGGTTAGGGATGAGTCGCTGCTCACGAGATAAGGAAATAAAACATGATACGTGAAATATTCTCGCAGATTTGCCACCACATAGTAAAGAGAAACCGGTGGTAAGAACACTTTTAATTTAAATTCCTATAAAATAACATTCAATAAGGAATGTTTTTATACGTGACAGAAATCACAACAAATTAATTGAAAAAGTGTTGCTGTATTTCGTCACTGAAAATTAGAAGTGGCGTGCTGAAACACCACTTATGAAGCTCTTTGTATTTAGGAAACTATAAGACTTTGGCAGAAAGATAAATATATTCAAGTTACTTCTGTAGTAGCGCGTCTAAATCCATTTTGTCAACAAACATGCAGATTTAAATACTGAAATCGAATAAACCACATAAAGCGGAGTATTGTTTATGGCGCAGTCTTAACTGAAATTGTTATTACTACACAACCGGTAAATCAGCTCCCCGTTTTAAAGAATACGACAGCTAATTTTTGTGTTCTAAGAAGCTTATAAGTTTTCCTCTCCTGACTCAGGTAAATCCAGACCACATTCTTATTTCTCCAGTATGTGGATTTAATTACAACGGATTTTAAATGTGAGACATTGACTGTCGGATTTCCAAATAAATATTTGTAAGAATTTCTCATCTTCTCCATCCTTCTTACACGTGAATCCGTCTTATATTTCGTCACTTAGCCTCCTAAATATCTGTCGTTAAAGAATACACATAGGCGCTGTTTTGCAAGGAGGTAACAGACACTCTGATCTACACTGAATTATGTGTAGCAAACCATTCATCCAATGGTTATTTCTCTATGATTTGTAAAATTGTGACAACTGCATATTGAAGAATAACCACGATAGGTGTGAAATATTCTACCTCTCAAAGAATTTTTAATGCGTAAAACGCAGCCACTTCTCTCGCTTCTCCAGTAAAATTGGTATTTATTAGTCTGTCTACCTTTTACAAAATAAGGGCAGTATCTTAAGTACGTTATTTTCTCCATCCTGCCATTGCTGCCTCTCTCCTCATCTAAATATTATCTTATGTACATTGTTCTTAATACTTCCTGAAAAACTCTATTCCTTTCGAGAAAGATACAAAATTTCGCACTTACTCAAAATAACAAATGGGCTTGCTATATATTTCGTATGCTTTTGTGTTAAATTCTCATATAAGACACGGGAATATAAAAGATTCTGAACTCATGAACGACAGCAATATGACTAATTCCGTCCGTTCTTCACGCAATAATACGCTGTGCGTACGGTGAATGTAACAAGATCACGGAAGGAATGGTGCATTTTATCTAAGCAACTCTCTGTTTCTTTTCTAGAAAATCCTTCATTCTCATGGCCTGTTTTTTACATTGTGTCCTTATGGATGTTCTATTCACTTCCTGGCGTCAAGTAAAACCGGTATATAAAACGTACGTGACAGGCATATATCGTCCCGCAGGTTGTTTGAAGTGCACTGTTAGAATCAACAGACAAGACAGCAACATTAATGACTAAATACTTGGTACGTGTAAACACTAGACTGTATTAAAACTTACTGTGGGCCTACAGCTTCACTAATATAATGATAGGTAACCATGTATTTACAGCCAGTTGCATTATTCGTTATAAATGCAGTATCATAATACAAATATTTATCCTCATATTTTATGTTTATCTGAGGATATATATTAATTTTTTGTGACATAAAACTATTTGCCAATATTGTTATATTATTTACACATAGCGTCTAATGATCGAGTGACTTCAGCCTGCAATTGGAAAGAATATTGAAAGGTAATTGTGTCCTGTTTTACAGTAGGGTTCTTTTCCTCTCTGGAGAAGAAACGAGGAATTTCGTTAAAAATCCGAGGCAATAGAGACAGGAGACTGGTAATGCGCTGATTATTTGATATGTGTGTGGGGGTTTTTAAATTTGTTATCCTTGTTCTTTCCAGTCTAGGCATTAATATTTCTTTCATTCACAAATAGTACTTCGACGTTTCGCTCGAACAACCCATAATTCTTTTCCCTTTAGCCTTCTACTTCTACAAATTTAACAGAAAAATAACTGCCTACATATTGATTCTCTTGTAGGCCTTTAGTGTCATACAAGAGATATTTCAAGATTAGTGCTAAAACGTTCTAAGTGAATGAGCCAAAATATTGGCTTATTAAGTTTTAATCAAGAGAAAATATACTAAGAGCACTGCAACATAATTATTTACATCAACTGGAAATGTGTATATACACACTACATTATACGTTTTAACATTGATGTTTACATAATTGTGAATAATTTGTTTACTAAAATAAAGCTGTGAGATAGTAAGTAAATAATCCAGGAACCTGAAGATTTTTGTAGGTAATATATAAAAATAGGTACACACACCCACACACCACACACTCGCACACACGCACACGCACACACACACACACAAAACACCCACACACCACACACACCACACGCACAAACACACACACACACACACACGCACACACACATTCAACTATATATATATATATATTGATGTCAAGTGATGCTTTATTAGATATTGTTGATTATTTTTAGGTATGATTAATATTTTAAAGCCTAGCTGTTACTTTACATACCACCAGGTTTAACATTCGAAAGTACTACATGGTGCTCACATTACGTTTATGTGTTGTGTATAAAACTCAGGACAAACAGCGACATTTACCTTTTACAACATTAGCAGACTGGTTTTGTATACCTGAGGTGGATAATGTTCACAGCGTGGTACGCACTGTTTTCTTACATAAAAGAGACACGTTTCTGCTCCATAGGTTCTATGAAGGCAATGACGATAATGCCAAATTTCGTAGAAATTGGAGCTGTATGTGTGACATGCGTCTTTAACTAAATGGAAAAAACCCTAAAATTTAATTGATGTTTATTCGTTCTTGTTTGCTTAAAAGACACTTTCTATAGCCCATATCATACGCCGTAATTATAAGAGTAACTTTACGATAGACAGCTCGATCTGTTTGTGATACTATAATACACAATCACAATCAGCACAACTACTGTTCGTTTCTATTATCATTGTTCAACACACTACACTAATACCAAATCTCTGATATTGCTAGGATCTTCCTGCGCGTTATTAGAATCGCAGAAGTAAAAAAGTAATCGCATTTTCCTCTTTCAAAATAATGCAGCCAAATTAAATTCCTTTCCCTTATTCCATCCAGTGTAACCTACATGTTAACGACAAATTTCTGTTACACTGTATAATTTTTGTTTGAAATTTGTTTGTAAAATTTTAAAGTATTTTGGTAGGTGTTAAGGCAACACGTCTACAGCCACTTCACTGCCTGTTTGTATGAAATGCCAGATGGTCTGTGTTCTTTAAGTAGGCTAGTAACACTGCTAAAATCGGCCATGATAAACAAGCACGTCGATTGTAGCGCTGTTGGTAGGATCTGTAGTGTAGCAAACGTGCCATAATTGTTGTGCTACGCACACTATTTACAGTGTGTTTTTATGCCGCTATCTTCTGTTCACAGTATGCGATATTTCCAAAAAACGGCGTCTTATGTCAAACATCACCATCTATAAAACTATTTTAGTCGTGTTGTTTTACACTAAGTTATAGCATCAAACACACTACGGGATGCATATCTTAGAAATATCAATTGCTCATCAAGGAAAGCGCAAACACCAATATCAAAACGTAAGAGCTAAATTACCGAATTGCAGTGCTTACATTTTCTCAATTAAGAATCTATCAAAATAGATTTCATCTTAAAATACGCAAGGATAACAATGCCGAATATGTCACCAGCGGCAAAATTTACTGATAATGAAATACAAGGGCAAGTTATTAAAGATGAAATATTCGTGCATAATAAACACTGCCACCGGGCGACAGCGACAGTTTGCAGTTAAATACATATTATTATTATTATTATTATATATAAATAGGTGTGTACATACATACAAACACAAACAAAAGTAATTTTAAATGATCTATAAACGCGCATTGAGCAATTAGTTATAGCAAAACCAAAAAAAATGCATTACTATTAAAATATAGTATTTTTATATCTGTGAAATGTTGGTTTTCTTTATGTCAAGAAACGTTCGTGTTTATGGCAATTGTACGTTCAGTTACAAATTATACGAAAATAATTACTGAATAATGAATGGGAAAGGAAGGGGGAGAAACCTGCCGTGTCCTAATTTTCGGATTATGGTCCAGCATTTGTCATGAGGGTCCGAGGAAACCCACGAAGGACTTCAATACACGACAGCCGAGATTTGAATCCTGTGTTCCCAGAATACGATATAGCAGGACTAATCGGTCATCCACCACTTTCGGTCTAGACATCTAAATGAACTAAACATAATCATAAAGTTACGACTGTAAAAGTTGGGGATCATATTTTTGTTATTTCTTTCAGTGGTCAATTAAAATATTCCGACAGTGTATTTAAATTATGTGTTCAGATTTAACAGGATATTTTAAAAATAAAAACATTCTCTTTGCAGGTGTTTTTATTGCTTCTCGTCGCGGTCGTTTGCTGTGCTATGGCTAAGACACTACCAGATGCGGGTCATGGTGGCAGTCACGGCGGACATGGTTATGGTGGTAGCCATGGTCATGGTGGTAACCATGGCTATGGTGGTAGCCATGGCCATGGTGGTAGCCATGGCCATGGTGGTAGCCATGGCCATGGTGGTAGCCATGGCCATGGTAGTCATCACGGACATCATTAAAATTATGTTCTTCGCCACTTTCACCAGTGTAATGAAGATTATTTTTTTAAAATAAATTAAAGAAGTTATAACAATATTTTATCCACAAAATCAGTATAAATAACCTTGTATATGTACGGTACTCTCACTGCATATTTCGATCTGTAAAACAGGTTATCCTCAGATGTGTATCAACATAAAATATTTAGCGATTTACCTCTGATTGTAATGTGTCATAATAAAGTGATCAGACATTGGTCCTGGTTTGTTCTAACTCAACTTTTTAAATGTGGCTTAATACTCATTTTAAGCAGCAGAATGTCAGGTCTTCAGGCTATTATGTTACTATCATCTCATTTATTCATATGATCTTCCGTTATTATCATGTAAGAAACTTATCTAATATGGAGGTTTCAAAACCTGGTGTATTGAATCGCTTAGGGACTCATTAAAATTTCTGTGAATACTAAGGCATTCTGGAATCTGCCATTGTACAATTTGATAAATAAATATTTCCTACCGATTGTGGAATGCATGTGCCGTAATTGAAATAAGAATATATGGTAATATATTATGCCGGTATTACGTAACCTCTGTTTTACATATAACTTTGATTTGTCGTATTTGAACAATATGCCCACACACTTGAAGATGAAATCATCCAGTCTAAAGAGTAGTATGTAATATACAGGGTTGCTGATAAGTCCTTAGCCCGACCAGGAAGGAAACAAGCTAATGTTTCTGTCAGAATGGCGTCAATTTCCTTCGGCGCCTTGCCTTGCAGGAAAAGAAACTTGATGACGCTCGCATCTCGATTTTGTTGAAATCGTGAGCGTCTCCGACATGCTTCCGAGCTTGTTCCCTTCCAGGTCGGGCTAAGGACTTATCAGCACTCCGGTAATGACTAAGATTGACAAATTTGCTTCTGATGCCGGAACAGTAGCTACTGATTGAAAGTAAAGTATGACGCACAAATATCAAGAGTAAACAGTTAATAAACTGCAGCCGTTTTATTCCTACTGCATCCGTCAGCCGTCTAAGGACTTCGATGTAGTATTCCTTAGTTGCTGTCTGGCCTGCAGGAGCGTGAACGTGGTGGGTAACACCTTCATGATAAAAAAAACCCGTCAAAATGGCCTTGACATTGATCCGACTTGGCCGCGCCTTTTTCCGACGTGGAGACTCAGGCGACTTCCACTGGGAAGACGGGGATTTTGTTTTAGTGTCATAGCCATGGACCTATGATTCATCTCCGGTTATGAATTTTTTGGGGAAATGTGGGTCCTTGTTAGCGGTTTCAAGCAAGTCCTGTGCTACTTCAGCACGAAATTCCTTCTATTCTTATTACAGGAGCCGTGGACAAATTTTCCCGCCACAGGTTTCTTGCCAACATCCCCCGTCAAAATCTCTGAAGCAATAGTCCGTGGAATCCCCAGTGCTTCTTCTAATTCTGACACTGTCATTCGCCGATTTTCGTTGATTGCAGCCCGCACGCGTTGATCATTTTCGGGTGTTCTGCTTGTTGAAGGCCTTCCAGAATGTGGGTCGATTTCCACGGATTCCCAGCCATCTTTGAAGAGTCGGTACCACAATTTTATCTGGGCTTCACTCATTGAATCATCCCCGAAAGTCTTCTTAATCAATCGAATAGTTTCCATTGACGAATGTCCAGGTTTGAATTAACACTTGATGCAGATTCACTAATCTGCTCGCTCGGTCATTGTGAATGCGACGGTCACACAATACACAAACTGAGCCAACAGTGTCACTGCCGACTTACTAGCCCCACGAGAGAATGACTGTTCATGGATGCGCAGAATGTCTCCTCTGACTGGCTGCCAAGTTACGTCAAGGCCACCGGACCGTTTCTGGAGATATTAAGAATGACTCGATAAGTTCCGAACAGACCATGCATATAAGATATCCATGTTACTACTTTCGACTTTGTTACCAAGCCATAATGACCCTTTATCAACAGTTGTCCAAAAACCCTTGCATAGAGGATTGAGGTGCCGAAGATGTCACTGGAATTTTTCATTGACGTAATCCTTCTGGCCAAACCATGGCCATGGGGTCGACTGAGCCTCCAACAAAAAAGTACCAGTAATATTTCCTGGGGGGAGGGGGGGTAAATGCGGCCGGTGTAAAGGGCTGACAAACTTACTACCTGCATGTGCGAGTGTCATGAAATCTGGTAGTCTCAATCTTCTGGAACCCCCAGGGTCTGCTCAGGCCTGTACAAGAATTGCTTTAGCTTTATAGGATTGAGATCTCATTCGTTGACAATATTTGTCATAAAATTTATGAAACCATTATATAAAATATGGATAAAATTATGTAGTATAAAAAGGTTTTCAGCTTGAAGCTGTAGAGGTTTCTGGGTTTGTGACTTTTGTGATACTTGGAGTTAATACATGAGCTACATATAATTGGTTAAAATATGTATTGGCACTGCAGTTATAAAGTTTCAATAACTTTATGACCTATATTTTGAAGGAATGTGTTCTCGGTACCACATACACGGTTATTTCAATGGACGATTCTTGCTAATGAGAGGTGTGGTGATGACTTGTTAATAAAGCCGAAACAATATCCTGGAAATATTGCATGTGTGTTGCGTTAGATTTTTTTTTAATAAAACAGCCAGAATGTAACCCAATTATGTACACCCACAAGGAAATCTTGTCTTTACTAGTACGAGTGCAAATATACTAAGGCTATACTTCTTAGATATTGTGCTTTATACATCGCAAGCACCTCTCTTAACGTAAGAAAGATTCTAGTATCATATGTAATTTTGGTGCAATGAACAAATAACTCCTTATTTTTATATAAACTACATTTTAACAAAATTCCATCTCATCACAAATACCATAACATTTATAAGAATAATATATCGAATATAAGGGGGTTCTACTTTCTTGAATGACTCTTGCGTAATGATTTTAAATTAGTCACGATACATTAACACATATCAAGCAAGCTATTCCTCACATCTCCCCAGTTTCATTATTCACACCCATATGATTGGAATTTATACACCCTCAATGGTGGACATAATATCAGGAAATAAAGAAATGAACAAACACACAAAACAAACCCCGGATTTCTGAGCAGAACCCCTGAATCCTAACTTCTAGCTCATACGTATTTAGTCTTACTTATCTATTATTATTGTTTTTTTAATTACCGATCACTTATAGTCATATATGTCGGACAAACTCCAAAGTTAAGCGTCTTCACCACATTTCAATTGCCCATTTAAAAATATGTTTTGTAAATAATACACATTTATTTTAAAGTTGTCCATTTCGTGCGTTTTATATCAACGTACATTAATTATTACATCAACTAAATTCACTGTGCATTTAGCTGGTGTGATAACGATGTATTTTAACACGTAGTTATGTTTATGGTCAGTCTCCCTTTTAGACACCAGGCACTGCAGACATTTGGATGTTTTTTAATTATCGCCATCAAAATGATAGTTAAAAGAGTAATTTGCTTACAGTCCCTAGGGTTTTTTTACTTTCTCCAAAAATATACTTGCAACATCAATTGCACATTATTTCCAAATATATTACCACATATATTTTAAGACTCTAAAGACAGTGTCGTCCATGCCTCGCAATTATGCACACCCGCCATTTTAGCATACTTCTGTATATAAGAATTGAAAATATAAGGCGTCTCTAAGCTCTCTAAAATGGCCAAACATTTGCACAGCTTTGTGAAGAAGTTACATCCGATTTAAAAGCAAAATAACAGAAACATCTTTTGGTGACCTTGTAAGACACACGATAAAAATGGATAATATACAAACCTGGGAGCTAAAGTAGTATATGGAGATTTCGAATCCCGCTTGAGTCATAGAAGTGCGTATTTACTCCATTAACTTTACTCTTCTGATGTTGAAAAGGGCCAAAGTTATTTATAAATAGTCCTGATCGATGTAAGCAATTAACTATTTTAGAATTACGCAGTACAAAGGCAATAAGGTCTAATGCCTGGAAAATTAAGCAGAAGTAGGAAATTTGCAGCCTGATATTTAAAGGACCGAGATTAACTACACTAGGCCAGATTTTCACAAAAGATTTTGTTGTGGTGACCATTTAATTTTTAAAATCTTTTATGGCTTCCCATACATAAGACACGCGCACATTAAAATTAAATTTGTTTGGAGATGTTTATGCTAATCAAAAATGACAGCAAAACTCCCACCGATATTAATTATTTGGTTTGAAGTGGATTTTTTGTGACACATTTGGTATGAGAATCAAATCTAGTTTCAATAGCGTTTTGGAGTTACCTCGTTTGAACCACTGCTATGGGGTGTTTCTCGTAAGCACTATCCACTAACGCCAGCGACAATTTAAAAATTAATCAGTTTTCTGTTGTTCTTAGGAGAAGATAATGAACTTGAATGTTCAAAATTCATAAACGCTCATTACGATCTGTACTACGTTACTCCCACACATTACGATCTGTACTACGTTACTCCCACACATTACGATCTGTACTACGTTACTCCCACACATTACGATCTGTACTACGTTACTCCCACACAT
>Ga0123354_10014556_pt1 | contig 12255 bp, 3 predicted proteins | sample TergutLab28metaG_2_FD_97872 | JGI IMG/M metagenome (GOLD analysis project Ga0123354, IMG submission 97872) | Labiotermes labralis P4 segment gut microbial communities from Petit-Saut dam, French Guiana - Lab288 P4 | ecosystem: Host-associated > Arthropoda: Insects > Digestive system > Gut ... | reverse complement strand
TACCAGATGCTGTATAATACAATTTTGACCTCCTGATGAGGAGCACATAATGCTCGAAACACGTAGAGGCATATAATAGACTTATTATAAAACAACATTTTGTGCATGAAGTTGGTTAATTACTAAGATAATTTATTTATGTTTTGTTTAATGACGCTATCGGTTGCTGACCTGTAGGCCTGTAGAATATAAGTCAGTAATGAACTGGAACTTATGTAGATGAAAACCGCCATGGACTAATTTAACATATAACTCCGCTGATACCGCGATAGACTTCAATCATACCAGCAGTTGTCCTGGCCCAAATTCGAATTGGGTACTTCTCTAAAGCAATTCAGATGAACAATAAGTTTTCCTACGTAACGTTAGTAACTATTTACCAGTCAACACGGCGTACCACCCCGGAGGGCTTGAATCATCATCGTAATTTCAGTTGTCTTGCAGCTTCAACCAGCTCGATTAATTAACACAGTACATTCGTAATTTACACGGTCTTATTTTGTTCGATTTTGAAATTAGACGCCTCTATAATATAAGTAATAATAAATCTTATTACACGCCTAAAAATAAAATAACCTGCTAATGTTCATAAAAGTAAAAAAAAAAAAAAGCTTATAAATTTAATATTTATAAATTGACTGCATTGTATGAACTTGTGAAATTAAATCCAGGATTGCTATGGCAAAAGCTGCAGTCAACAAGAAGAGGGCTTTTTTTACCAGCACATTGGATTTAAAATTGAAGAAGAAAATAGTAAAATGCTACATTTGGAGCATAACTTTATATGGTGCTGAAACTTGGACACTTCGGAGAGTGGAAAGTTTTGAAATGTGGGACTGGAAAAGCATGGAGAAGATCAGTTGGACCAACCATGTAAGAAATGAAGAAATATTACTTAGAGTCAAGGAGTAGAGGAATATCCTACAAGAAATAAGTAAAATGGATTGGTCACATTTTGCGTAGAAATTGCCTTCTACAACAGGTTATTGAAGGAAAGATAAAAGGGGGGATAGAAGTGACAGGAAGATGAGGAAGAAGACGTAGGAAGCTACGGGATTAACTTAAGGGAAGGAGATTATACTCTTATTTGAAGGAGGAATCTCTAGATCGCACTATGTGGAGAGCTCCTTTGGAAGAGGCTTTGGACCTGTCGTAAGACAGACTACTAAATGTATGAAATTGACTGCTAACTCGTGAAATTTATAAGGGATTATGAGGTTCATTTGCGTGAATCATTGTTTATCCGCGAGCTTCACCAAAGCACTCGATGTACCTAACTTCTCCGTCTCAAGATACCTACAGGTATTAATTCCAACACCGTAAAATACGTACGAATTCACAGAACGTCCTCCAAAATATGAATGTTTTAAGAACGTAGCTTGTAAGTCTGTGACGTCAAAGAACGGTCCATAGCAGGAAAGGCATTCGGTTTATTTGCAACTTGAAAGCAGTGGCCTCCGCTTAATGCGATGTACCATATATATATATATAACTCACACAAATTTTATCCCCTTTAAATCTTTTAATATTAAAGCAAATAAATAATGAAGAAAAAAAAAAGGACGAACACAAGTATACTTTAGCTTATTATTTTAATGTTGCAACATAGACGTCTGGTGTGTCGTGTGATGACAGTGTTGTTCTTGGAAGCCTGCAGGCGGTATTAGTAAAGCCATTAACGTATGTATGTTATTGCCTCATGGTGATACCAGTGAGCATCCATAAGATCAAAAATATTTCAGAATTTCTGAGCCTATAAATCTTTCCATCGTAGTTGCGTTTCTGTTAACACGACAACGTTTCGCATTTATATCAATTTCATAGCACTAGACGACAATTTTTTTTCTGACACATCTTTAAAGCAGTCAGAATTCCTTCCTATATATTTCATAAAGGGGATATTTAAACAGCTTCATTACATACCATCGAGGGTACTTTAGAACATAGCATAATACTAAACAGTGTACGTCAGCAAAACCAATTTATTATTCAAGACATTTTCATAGGCTACATGTTTCGAATACAAATAGTCATCTTCAGGCCTATTTTTGTCATTTAAGTCACAAGATGCTATGCACACTTTGCGATCCCATTGTGTTTACATCCATGGAATACGTAAAATTTAATCATTTGTCTCAAAGGGTGTGACGTGCAAATTATGTTTACAACAGTGGGATACATAAAATTGGATCATTTGTCTCGTAAAATGTGTTATAAAAATTGTGTAATAAAAAGTTAAAATACATAAAATTATATAATACATAAAATAAAAATAATAAATAATAATACATATGTATAATTTTATATACTTTAACTTTTTATTACACAATTTGTATAAAACATTTTACCTGACAAATGATCCAATTTTATTTATCCCACTGCTGTAAACACAATTTGCATGTCACAACTTTTGAGACAAATGATTAAATTTTATGTATTCCATGGATGTAAACACAATGGGATCCCAAAGAGTGCATAGCATCTTGTGACTTAAATGATAAAAATAGGCCTGAAGATGACTATTTATAGTCGAAACAGGTAGCCTATGAAAATGTCTTGAGTAATAAAGTGGTTGTGCTGACGTGTACTGTTTAGTATTATATTACGTTTATAAGCACATCGTGATGCTTCCATTCAAATTTAAAACATAGCATTTGGAGCACAGCTTTCTTATCATGGTGAGACTTACACACTTGGGAAAGTAGATCAGGAGTACTTTGAAGGTTTCGAAATATGATGCTGCAAAAGGACGGAGAGGATCAGTTTAACCGACTGAAGAAGCATTACATAAAGTCAAGGAAGAAAGGAACATTCCACATACAATAAAATGAAGGAGGGTTAGTCACATCTTGCGTAGGGACTGCTTTCTAAAACACGTTATTGAAGGGAAAATAGAAGGCATATGTGGCAGGAAGACGAGGAATACGAGGTAAGCAGCTACTGAATGATCTTAAGGAACAGAGTACACGCTTGGACTTTAAAGAGGAAAATCTAGACCGCACTTGGTAAAGAACTCTGGAAGAGACTATGGGCCCGTCGTAAGACAGAACACGTGATGATGGTACTTTCTGAAATGACACCACCTTCATTACCTCGTATATTCGGAAGCTGTAGTGTCGTTAGCTTGTATGTGCTCAGCTTATCATCTTTTGAAATACGATGTCGATCTTGACACGTAATTATAAATACAGTGATATCTCGTGCAACGTGTGGTGTGGCGTGTTGGGCAAAATAGCTTTGAATGAAGACGGACTCTTAAAAGCCGCCTCCTCAGCTGCCTAAAATACACCTTGGACACTTCAAATCTAACGTTTCTTGATTGGTGCCATCTTCCGCCCGCGTTTATCCGCTTCAATTTATAATTTTAAGATTTCGACAAATTCCTCCCACCCACCCATCCCCTTTTATTTAATCTGTCATACACTGAACCTCGTATAGCCGAAACCGTGCTGGGTGAAGTCGTGTTTGGCGAGGGGTTACTACTCTATATATGTGACCCGATTTGAGATAAAAACAGTCTAAAATTTGCCAACATCGATTATTTTTAGATTTCCTTATTGTTAGAGAGAAAAAATTTCCTTAGTAGCATTAACACTTTAAACGCCGAATTAAATCCCATCTGCCATTTGCTGGCATTATTAGGAGCTCGCCATATTTTCCACGTTAGCAGGATAAGGTTTAAGCAATTTAAATGTGTAATACATACGCAGTCTATATCCTATGAGGTGTAAATTGTAATTTCACCCATTATGTAATTGAATCAATTAAATATTTAATTGACAGCACTACATCGACATTTCATGAGGTTTTCACTATCTTCATGTAAATGCCAGAGATGTACCCTAAATATTGTCCCAAACCATTCGGTGGAAGCGATGGAGTTCAGTGTCGGATCGAATTATAAGAAAAATTGAAACATATTTGTCAGAATAGAAAAGGAAAATTTTTTGTACACTTTAATTTTCCATTTATCATCCATTCCACCATTATGTCTCACGGTTGCCAAGTAAATAGCTCCTGGGGGTTAACGAACTTCGCTGTGACCCAATTAAATTTTGGCACGTAAAACAAAATATATATATGAGCCGTTCAGTCATTGCCGATGGCTGTGGCATAGTCTGTTCTTTGATTATAAACAAATGATACACACAGCAAGCTGGAATAAAGACTGCAGTCATTTGACTTTTTAAGCAAGAGAAATTGTATGATTTATGGAAACCTGCGTGCTGCCGTTGTATATTGTACTTCGAGCAACTGCCTCATTGTTTGCTATTTTTACACCAGCATTAGAGCAATAAACTGAGATTTCTGTGCCGTTAAAAACATAAGTTACAAAACCATAATTAATATCCGGGTCATATACAAGAGAAACACCAGAAAAGTGTGTGTATGCATATGGAGAGAATCTAGTTTGATGTATTTTTTATTTCAGAAATTATGACATGTTTACATAATATATGTTATCGTCTCAGAAACTTTGAAGTCTACAGATCTTTTCTAAAACACCCTACGATAATCAGAGAATGTAAGCTGCGCATTTATATTTGCACTGCTTTGCCTTCAGATATCACCAAGAAGGAAGGACAGAGAGAAATCTCTTACCCATGACGCTTCCATTTATGAACTTTGCACAAAGGACACATAATTGTCAGTGGTAAAAGGTAAAAAGGGTTAAAGTTGTCTCTGTCCACGCCAAGAAGCCATGCAAGAGTGATGAAGGTAAAGCTCCACTCATTCCTAAACTCGGCACTAGATGGCAGTCTGTGGTAAGATTAACGCCCCCACTCCTATAACCCTGGGAAAAATATCGGTACACATCTTGCGCAGGAACTGCCTTCTAAAGGAAAGAAAGAAGGAAGAATAGCAGTGAAGAGAAAACAAGGAAGAAGAAGTAAGCAGATATCGAATGGCCTTAAGGAAACAAGAGGACACTGGGGAATAAAAGAGGAAACACTGGATCGCTATCCGGAGAACTCGCATTGGAAGAGGGTATGGTCCAGTCGTAAGAAAACTACAGAGTGACGACGATCCAATAAATAGGAGGTAGGTGGACTCCAGGTCCGGTTTCGATGTGTTGGAGAAGAGAAATATCTCTTCTAACTGCCAGGAATTTGAACCCCGTATCTTCCAGACCGTAGCCTGGAAGATCCAACTACACTACTGACTCCGGTTATTAGTGGTGTGAACGGAATCTGGGGACTCAAAATGCTGACACCAATAAAGGATACAAGGCCGAAAATGATGTGGACTGAGGTAATCCGGACATGCTATGTGCGTAGTGTAGGCCCACCATTCGAACGTGAAAGATTGAAATACAGTGCGCAAGAAACCAAATATGACAAAGTAATTTATTCAAACACAACACATATATAGTCATTAATACACAGTTGGCAACATGTTTCGGTACTACTGAACCATCTTCAGGCCAATACTTAGTATGAACATGTTGCATACAGTGAGTGAGCACATAATGGGATTCCATACTGTTTACAAACTATTTTCAAAATTCAAGTTAAAAATTTATTGCCTAGTGTATTTTTAAATATACATAAAATTTTACATGTATTTAAAAGACACATCGGCCAGTGAAATGTAAAAAAACATTAGGAAACCTCCCCATAATAGGGGACTTTCCCCTACATCACAATCGAAAGGTTAAAACTCTTTTCCGATTCTGGAAGTCTCGAATTCATAGCTCGCAGCGGAGACCAGCATCAAGATTCAGGCCTTCGTGGTTCTTCCATAGTCCCTCCAAGGAAACAGTGCAACAGTACATTAAGTAAGAACCCGTTCGCTGGCTTCCTTATCGTTTACAATTCCGTTTTTAATAATCGTTTTTTAACTCGAAGCTGTGTAACCGTAGTAATTGAAAATTTCATTAAATAAACCAAAAGTACATGAGAAATGAAAACATAGTTCGCCCAGTCGACATGGTGATAATACTGACTACAATTCCGAAAAAATCACCAACGCGGAGAGGTGTCTGATAGCAAGCTACTAACAAAAATATTGTACTGAAATTAATAATATTGATAAGAAGTATTTGCTGGTGATAAATGAGGTTGGACAGACGTTCATATTTCATTCACAGATATCGCAGAAGGAAGTTTGTTACTTCAGACAGCGAACTGTTCACTTATACAGGGCCATTATTTTACCCGACCAATATAATTTGCCACTTCCTGTCGGGTCGCTTATGACATAAACCGCAGCTAATTCAGCGGCCGCCCAAACTCCCTTTGGAACAGCAGCGGAAAATGATAAACGAGAGCGATGAGAAATAACTCATCCTATATACGTACCTATAGTAGTGAGGACCGTTGTTGCAAAGAATACAGCTTGCAGAAAGTTCCATCTAGCTCGCAGTGTGTGAGGATCTATCGGTAGTGAAACACCACCTCTCACGGCTTCCTGGACGACTTCCTCATAGTCGCCCAGCTTGCGAGATACGAATAAGGTCAGGTTACCAAACTGGTCGTCATGATAATGCTTCGAGTTGATGATAGTGTGGTTCACTATGGTTTGTATCAACACTCGCCTCTCCTTTAGGACACTCGATCTCAGCTCATGCAGCAACGACACCTCAGCTGGAGATTCCAACTCGTTGAATACCTGTGTGATAAAAAAAATTATATAATAGGCGTTCGCGTAACCATGTTAGCTGAGTTCACAAGGTTAACTAAGAACTCTGCGCGACTTATGGAACAGAGTTCGATGGCACAATAGACGACCTTGTACTTACTCCGTGGAGGGGAGTGCCACTTAGGACTCTAGTACTTGTCCTTACTCAAGAGAATGCAGTTGACCTGGACAGCGTGGGCAAGAGTCCCTTAGCATTCGCGACGACGGTCGGGAGAATAAATATAGATAGTGTCAAAAACACGAGTATGTTTCATTTCATGGCATCCTTTCCATTAGACGCCATTTGTTTGGTATTTCATTTGTAACACGCCTAAAGTAAAATTTATGCGCAGCTCCAACCACTCTGAGCAATACAGAAAATAACTGTATTATTTCATAACTCGAAAAACACGACTGCACTTCAGCCCAATGTATTTTTAACTGGAATTCATCGGTTATTTGTTACAAACAACAGACGGTCTTCCATCCCCCGCGCAAACACCTGCCAAAGTCAACTACAAACTCCTCACTCAGTATTAGTAGCTCCCCAGGTAGTCAAGAATATGCCCACATTATATGGAATCCAAAGGTTCGTTGGCTGACACTTGTCCATATCCCTAGGCAAATGCACCCAATCAAAGTCAATTCATTCTGTTTCTTTAATGTCAGTTTTTATTATGTTCCCTTCTAGGTCTAGATCTTCCAAGTTGTCCCTTTCATCAGGCTTCCCCACCAAAACCCCATACGTTTTTCTCTTCTCCGCCATAATTCCCAAATGTCCCGACCATGTCCCAGCTCAAATTTTCAAGCTCTTCTTCATATCAAACCTGTTCCGAAACACCCGCATCCCATGTTAAAACGTGCCCATGGATACTTAAAAAACCAGAAAACTCTAGTATTTTACCACTTAAACATGAGAGCCCAGCTGTTTTTTTTTTGTATAAATGTGTATTAAAAAAGTGTCCCAGCAGTGGCAGTGAGCTCATGTTAACCGCATGAGCATGGCTAGTAGGAGTTTTACAGAGTTAGAAAATCCGATGCATCAAAAATATATGTCGGAATGGGTAAGTTTCTTATAAAAGAAACAAGGAGCTCAGAGCAGAAATTGTGAAGCTTGCGGTTTCTAGTGCAAACAAACACTCTTATGGTTCTGTGCTTTATCTATATTTTATTTTATATTGGTTAAGAGAATTTTAATTAAGCACAAATTCTGTACAAGTTAAGAACGTCAAACACATTCTTAAAGTCTCGCATCGTGACAACCTCTGGAATTGTTTACTTTTCCCTGTGGCGCTGCGGCCCAACGTGGGCCATGGCCTCCTCATTCTTGAGGTTTCTAGATCACACACAACGACGCATCACAATCGGTAGGACTCCTTTGGATGCGTGATCAGCGCGTCGCAGAGACCTCTACCTGACAATACTCAACACTCACAACAGACAAACATCCATGCCCACGGTGGGATTCGAACCCATAATCTCAGCAGGCGAGCGGCCGTAGACCTACGCCTTAGACCGCCCGGCCACTGGGACCGGCGAAATTGTTCACTTACAAACCAATATTCACAGGCAAACTGTAAGTCTATAATCTATGATCTGAATGTAGTATTTCATGCCCAGTTCCAGTAGCCTATTAATTCTTACAAGTAAACCGTAGGCGAAATAAAAACTTCGAAAAGCGTCCATGCTGTTTACGTTAAAAAAAATAATGTCTTAATATATAATGCAAATTTTTCAAACATTCCCACCATACATTTTGTAATTGCCTTAAAATGAGTATGGCTAGTATAGCTCTAAATTCTTAATTCTGACCATACGCTCCATTGTCGATATTACTGTAGGAAATTAAAGAATATGACGAGGTGGACTCAAATTTTGTGACATGCATACGAAGTTTCTTTAAAATATATCGATTGCTCTAAAGTTGACAGTTAACTATAATATGAAAATTCTTATTTAGTTCAAACACTGCTAATAGTACATAAAATAATGATTTAATCGGGATTCTCTTCAAGTTGGGGAAAAATGTAAATTTTTAATTTTTGAAAAGCTGTTTTCCCTGAAAATATTTTGATTTAATATTGAGGAACTGGAAAATTAAGTATTATATAATGAGGGGAATTGTGATTTATACAAGTTGCACAGTATCTAGGATAATGAATCTGAAGGACAATAGAGACTGTAAATGTAGCTTATAAATGAAGACATGGAATACGCAAATAAGTTTTGTGACTAAGCTGAGGGTGTTCGACAATAGGGTGCTGAGGAGATATTTGGGTTTTAGAGAGACCAGGTAAGATGGCAGTGAAAAGGACTGCATAATGAAAATTTGAATTTGTACTGCTCACATATTATTCAGGTTATCAAATCAAGAAGTAGGAGATGGGCAGGACATGTGGTACGTATGGGAGATAGGAAAGGTGCGTACATGGTTTTGGTGGGAAGACATGAGGGAAAGGGACCTTTTGGAATACCCAGGCGTAAATGGGAGGATAGTGTTAAAATGGATCTTCAGAAAGTGGGATAGGGGATGGACTGGATTGATCTGGCTTAGAATAGGGACAGGCAGCGAGCTCTTGTAAACACGGCAATGAAACCTAGGTCTGCGAACAATGCGGGAAATTTCTTGACTAGACAGGGACCTTTTAGTTGTTCAAGATGTACTGCTCCAAGAAGTTATTTGTTTGTCTGGTTGGTTGATTGGTTGGTTGGTTAGATAGTCGGTTAATCAGTCAGTTAGTTAGTCGGTTATTTAGTTGGTTAGTTAGTTAGTTAGTTAGTTAGTTAGTTAGTTAGTTAGGTGACTGGCTGGTGGGTTGGTTAGTTGGTTGGTTGTTTAGTTGGTTGGTTGGTTGGTTAGTTAGTTAGTTGGTTGGTTGGTTGTTAGTTAGTTAGTTAGTTAGTTAGGTAGGTAGGTGACTGGCTGGTGGGTTGGTTAGTTGGTTGGTTGTTTAGTTGGTTGGTTGGTTGGTTAGTTAGTTAGTTGGTTGGTTAGTTGGTTGGTTGGTTGGTTAGTTAGTTAGTTAGTTAGTTAGCCATTTATTCTGGTGGAGAAGGCCGTTTTTTAAATTAAAATGTGGGGTTAACATTAAGGTCTTTTTAAGAAGTCTAAAGAGTCGGTCTGAAGGCGTCAGTTGGACTGCAGTCGTTCAACCTCCTATGGCACTTGCAGAATTCTTGGGTTTTGATAAAAGGATAGGAAACATTCTCTGTCGTTTGACCTGTTTCTAAATCGATTACAATCCTAAGCGAATTCTTTGCCACAGAAAAACTAACTTAAGAAAGAATGAAAATATCCAACGACAGTAAGATTTATATCCAGAACCTTGCCAAAGTTTCTGGATGAATTCCTTGGTTAAGAAATTTCACTGAGGAGTAAAATTAAAATTTCATATTTGTGTTTATGCTCCAGTTCTGAGGCATATCGGACGTGTTATATGAAGACACATAGGCAAATAAACGGAAGAGTTAATTATAGTTGTGCCCGAGAGTACATATCCGACAGCTGAGTTTACATCATCCCACATGTCTGCAGGGACTTTACCAGCGACCCATATATGTACAAATAGTTGTGTTATTTGAGCGAAATAGCTGGACAATTTCCTGCTTATTAATTAGCCATATATATTTTGACACGCTCTTCAAAGTTCTCTGCATCTGCCAAATTCCTTTGTACAGTGAATTATATACAACTATATTTCTCGTCTAAAAATTCATCGTTAGTCGCCGCTTCAAAGTGTAGGCTGAATGCGTGCCTTGAAGTTCTAACAGAGGTTCTGGCAGATCTGAATCTTCTGAGATATGACGCCGTGTCGATTGGTAAATATATGCAGATGTTTGACAGGAACTTACTACCTTCATTTTCAGGCTATCCAAAAAATATTACTGCTCCAAAGATCAGGCTATCCCAAAAATAGTACTGCTCCGAAGATCAGGCTATCCCAAAAATAGTACTACTCCGAAGATCAGACTATCCCAAAAATAGTACTGCTCCGAAGATCAGACTAACCCAAAAATAGTACTGCTCTGAAAATGAAGGCCAAAGGCTTCTCCGAAACGTCAGTCAATATATAACTTGGTGTTTCCGAACCTTTTACCATTAAAGAAACTCCTAAAATAATTTTGTATTCCCGAAAAAACCCTGACTGTGGAAACGTAAACAAACCAAAGAATCAGTTACTAGTGCAAGGAGATTACTCTAGTATTGTCAATGGCCGGATAAAAATTCCCGCAATATTTCGAGGGATGTTTGGCATTTTTTACGGTATTTTGGGATTTACATTCATGTATTCTACGATATCTCGCGGAAAACCTAAAGATGTTCTGCGGAACCCTGGATGGGAAACACTTGTATAACCACTGGACAAAGTGTCATATCCGAGAAGACTTGGATCCTTACCTGCTTCTTGTCTTACAGTTATTTGCTTGTCAACATACTGTCGAAGTACTTGAAGTACTCAAGGAGAAAACTGTGAAAATGATCGTGCTCGAGTCTATGACACCACGCATCCTTTCTACCCTGAAAATGGAAGCAGCAGGATTCTTCGAAATAATAACAAATTTCTACCAGACTACATGATCTCTACTCCAGAAGGAATTCATCTTCAAATTTTACAATTTTTTTAAAACCACAAAATGGTGGCTGTACCAAGAATCTTCACCTGTAGAGGTGCCAAATATCAAAATTGCTAAGCTTCTGGTTGCTTGTAAAATGCATATAAATTTGATAAATTTAACATTGCGAACACCCGGCTTATAACCTACAGTTAAGGACCTCATCAGCCAGGCATCTGTAGTGACAGCATGCTAAACGTATACCTGAGAGGCACCCTGTTCGAAGCTCAGCTGGGTTACCGGCTGATCTAACTGGCGTTCATCAATCTCCAGACAAGCACTGAGATAGAAGCTTTATTTTAAAATCGGCCGCAAAAGTCTCTTTCCTACTCCCTATCCACAATTCACTACAATGTTATCCATTTCGAAGGCGTATAAGCTTCGCTCTTGAAAGAATGTCGCTAAATAATCTTATAAATCAATCACTAAAAACGGTCTATTAGTTGCACAGTGAATGGACCCAAAGACTTGAAACAATATTAGTAAATGAATTTTTACAGCACAGGAGTAACTGTATGTACCATCGCCATCATTTAAAAACACCTGCATTTTTCCTAGAACTTCTTTAACCCAATGGTCTTTGAAATGGAGATGGATTGTGTTTACGATTCGAAATTATGTTGTGATTTTTTTAGACATTTCATCACCGTTGTGTTCCTAGATAATCACAGGTGGACAATCAATCCTTACAAACACAATATATTTATTTCAAGCATCAGCTACATGTTTCGACCAAACGTAATTATCATCAGACTAACCACAATAAGCAAAATACAAATATTTGTCTTTTCATTCTTGAGGCCAGCCTGAAGAAGCCAAGTTCGGTCGAAAAACGTAGCTGATAAAAAAAAAACTCCGTGGCCCTAGTCCGCACGTGAACTTTACCGACAGAGCGGGTGCCGCCGGTCGGCGAAGTTAGTGCCAACTTTTGCGGATAGAGGGGTGTCACGTGGTCAGCGCAACGGGTCCCCACAGCCGTTAATCTCTGTTTTCTAGACCTGGAGCCGCTACTTTTTTCAT
>Ga0123354_10014555_pt1 | contig 12255 bp, 10 predicted proteins | sample TergutLab28metaG_2_FD_97872 | JGI IMG/M metagenome (GOLD analysis project Ga0123354, IMG submission 97872) | Labiotermes labralis P4 segment gut microbial communities from Petit-Saut dam, French Guiana - Lab288 P4 | ecosystem: Host-associated > Arthropoda: Insects > Digestive system > Gut ... | reverse complement strand
GCCGAGGTCTTTCTGGGCCCAGTTCAGGTCGTCTAGCCAATTGGCCAGCAGGCCCGAGCAGTCGAACAGGTAGCGGGCGGTGGGCGCAAAAACCTGGATGTCGCCGGTCCAGCCGAGGCGCTCGTCACGTTGCGGGCAGTCGGTGGGCAGCGAGACGAAGTTGGCGCGCGTCGACCAGACTGTGTTCTCGTGCAACTGGTTCAGCATCGGATCGGAGCACTCGAACCAGCCGGTGCGCCTCATGTCAGTGTGCAGCACCTGCGCCCGCACCGGCCCGATATCTACTTGGCTGGGACGCGCCACCACCTCGGCATAACGGAAACCGTGGCTGGTGAAGCCCGGCTCGAACGTCACCTCGTCACCCGCCCGCAGATTGACGACGTCCTCGGCCGCGGCACGGCGCAGGGGGCGCCGGGCTAACTCACCGGCTTCCAGCACCTCGGCGTGACGCATGGTGACGGTCGCATCGGCGTGGGCGGTCAGCGGCACAGACAGGCGCCCGGCGAGGTTCTGGCCGAAGTCGAGGCGCAGGACGCCGTCGACCCGGTCCATGCGCGTCGGCGCTATTGAGTCTGTCACCCGGATGGGCGGCATAATCGCCGCCACCGGCTGCCCGGCGAAGCCGTCGATGGGCACCAGCTCGGCTGGCGTCCAGCCGGTATCGTCGAAGCCCGGGGACGACCAGCCGGGGGCGTCCGCCATCAGATCCCAAGTCTCACCGTCGTAGAGTGACGCGCGCGGGAACGGGCTGGCGCCCACCCGCCATTTCGCCGGGTCGAGCAGGCCCCGCCACTGAGCGTCGACTTGGGCGTCAAGTTGCGCCAGCACGGCGAGGTCGTCGCCGTACGTGCCGACCACACCGCCGTTGAACCCGAGGCGGCCGCGGTACCAGCCCTCTGCCACGGTGACGCCGAGCACGTTGGTGCCTGGTCGCACCAGCGTGGTCACATCGTAGGCGCGGTAGACGACCCGGTGCTTGTAATCCGTCCAGCCCGGTGACAGCCAATCGTCGCCCACCCGCTGACCATTCAACTCAGCCAAATAAACCCCGTGGCCGCTGATGAACAGCCGCACCGTCTCTGCGACGGGAGCAGTGAACTCAATGCGCCCCCGGGACGATGGGAGGCTGGCATCCCGATTGAAGACGGCCCAGGGGACGCGCCAGGGGGCGTCTGCCAGCAAGCCAGTCTCGGTCCACTGCCAGTCGGACCAATTGTCGGCGTTGGTACCAGCGCCCCATAGGCGTACCCGCCATGAAAACCGCTGGCGCGAGGCCAGAGGCTGGAATGGCCACGGCACCCAGGTGGATTCGCCGGAATCGACGCGGCCGGTGGTACCAACCCCCTCAAGCTCGATTTCGTATGCTTGTTGACGCTCGCCCGGGGCACCCGTGGCGGTCCAGCTGAGCCTGGGACGCGATACACCCAACCCCAGCTGGACACTGCCGTACTCGACTGACTGACTGATGACGCGCATGAGGGCCTTCCGATTAACCTTTGATCGCCCCGGCGGTCATGCCTTTCATGACGCGCTGGTTTAAGAAGAGATAGAGCACGAGTGTGATCAGCACGTTGATGCAGATGGCAGCCATGGTCGGGCCGTACTGCACTGTGCCGAACCGGCCCTGGAATGACAGCAGGCCCACTTGAACCGTTGCCAGTTCATCGTGGCCGGACCCAGAGGTGAAGGTCATAGCGAGCAGTAGATCGTTCCAGAGGAAGAAGAATTGCACAAGACCAACTGTGAAGATGGCGTTGGCCATCATCGGGAATCCGACAGACCAAAAGCTGCGCAGGCCAGTAGCTCCATCAATGGCGGCAGCCTCGAACAGTTCCTTTGGGATCGCCCTGAAATATGTTGCCATCATGAACACGGTCAACGGCAGACCTGTGGCGGTGTAAGTGATGATCAATGGCCACAAGGTGCCGGTGAGATGAAGATGAAAGTATGTCGTGAAAAGCGGCAGCAGTATCATTTGCGACGGGATCATGATGCCGGCCAGGAACATTAGCAGCACGCCGCCGCGGCCCTTCCAGACCATGATCTCAAGCGCGAAGCCGGCCGCTGTGCCGAAGACGATGACTAGAGCCAGCGACGGCAACACGGCGATGGCCGAATTGAGCATATTACGCGAGATGCCGGCGTTCCAGGCGGTGACGTAATTTGAGAAGTTACCCCAATTGAGCGGCAGGGCCCACGTGGGGCGGTTCATGAACTCATCCTGGGTTTTCAGCGAGCCAAGCAGCAGCCAGACGAGCGGGTATATCTCGACGATGAGCAGAATGCCGGTGATCAGTATCAGAGGTAAGCGCTTGATACGTTGCCAAATGCGGTCGGTGCGGCGGGAGCTCATGCTGTCATGTCCTTTCGCGCACCACGGAAGATAACCAGTGTCACCAGTAGGCACATGATGGTCAGCGTCAGGGCCACGGTCGAACCGTAGCCGTATTTTCCGTAACTGAAGGCTGTTTGATACATGTAAAGCGTCAGCGGCGTGGTCTGCTGGCCAGGGCCGCCGCCGGTGAGGGCATAGATCGAGTCGAACACTTTGAGGGTGCCGTTGATGGAAAATATCAGAGCTGAGACGAGCACCGGCCAGCTCAGTGGCAACACGATGTGACGGGCCAGGTTCCATCCGCCGGCGCCGTCGAGGCGAGCCGATTCGATGACGTCATCGGGAATGTCAACCAGGCCGGCGTACAGAAGCACGCCATAGAAGCCCATCGACCGCCAGATATCCATAGCGGCGATCACGAGGAACGCGCTGGCGCCAGAACCGAACCAGTTGACGGAGTCAACCCCGATGGCCTCCAACAGCGAGTTCACAGGCCCCGTCGTCGGCGCCACCTCGAACAGCTTCGAGAACAGCAGCGAGACGGCAACTGTCGGCAGCACGACGGGGAAGAACGCCAGAGTGCGTATCAGGCTGCTGGAGCGTTTCAGGAAGAAAACGTAGAGCAAAGCGAGCAGATAGCCCAGCGCCACTTGGCCGACGGTGATTGTGACGGCGTACTTGATGGTGAACAGGGCGGCGTCGCCAATCTTCTTGTCGTGGAAAATCTGGACGAAGTTACTGAACCCCGTGAAGGTGAACCCATGGATCAGATTGCCGTCGAAAAACGTGTAGCCGAACGACCACAGCATCGGCACCAGCATCACGGCAGTGTAGGTGAGCAGAGCCGGCGTGAGCAGCAACATGATCGTTTTGCGATCGCCGAAGACTTTGTTCATCAGGTACCTTCATCGGGTTTTCTTGGCCCACGACCCGGGCCAGTGACAGGCACCAGTCCGGGTCGCGCTTGATTGTTACGTCAGCCGAGGTCGGCCTGGACGGCTGCCATGAAGTCGGCGCCGCTCATTGTGCCCTCTGCCAATGGGCCAGCGTCGTTCTGCGAGGTCGTTGTGGCCTCAGCTGAGAACTTCGCCTCGAACCACAATACCGAGCTGGGAGCGTTGGCCATGATCTGCTGCACCTGCTGCGTCAGCGGCGGCAGGTCGGCGATTGTCTGGTTCACCTGGAACCCGGAGATGACGCCCTTTTCGGAAAGCGACGTGTAGCCGTAGTTTCCAGCCAGGCACTTCAGCCACGCCTGCGAGGCATCGCCGTAGGCGGCTTTGCTCATCATGAGCGGCATGCCGGCATTTGCCGGGATCTGGTCGTGCGTGCCCACACCGCCAGCGACATCCGGGAACGGATCGAAACCGATGTTGTCGACGCCGATCTTATTCTCATCTGTGTTGTTGAAGTCGCCGAGGGCCCACGAGCCCATGTAGTAGAACGCCGCGCCACCGGTGAGGAACGTGTTCATCGCGGTGCCGTAGTCGATGGAGGTTGGTGCCTTGCCGAAGTAACCGGCCTTGCCCCAAGCGCTGATGGCGTCGGCGCCGGCTACGTAACCGGCATCTGTCAGCTTGGCAGAGCCGTCGGCAATCTTGTCCATCGCATCCGGGCCGAGGCTACGGAAGATGTAGTTGCCAACCAGGCGGGTGACATTCCAGCCATCGCCGCCCTTGCCGGCAACGGACCAGGGCTGGACGCCGGCCGCCAGCAGCGTGGCGTTGGCCGTCGTGAACTCGTCCCACGTGGTCGGTGGTGTGATGTTGTACTTGGCCAGGATGGCCTTGTTGTACCAGATGCCTTCGATGTTGAACTCGTTGGGCAGGCCGATCAGGTGGCCACCGTAAAGCGACTTGACGACGGAAGCCGCGGCCGGCATCAGCGCGTTGGTGATGCCAGCGTCTGTCAGCGCCTGATCAAAGTCGACCAGGTAACCGCTGTTGTACAGGTCGATGGCCAGGGCCGGCGCATTGGGGGCAACGGTCAGGTTCGGCAGGGCGCTCTGGCCGGCGAGCAGTTGTAGCTGCTGGTCGAACTGGGCCTGCGCGTACTGCGACGTGTTGAGCGGATAATTGGCGACGTCGCCGGCGCAGGCGCCTGATTGCAGGCTGGTCAGCACGTCCTTGACCGTTGTGTTCTCGTTAAGTCCGAGGAACGTGAAGTCAGCCGGCCCGGTCTGAGTTGGGCTGCCGGCCGTCGTTGTGGTGCCTCCAGGGGTGCCGCACGCGACTAGCGACAGGCAGAGGACGATGGCCGCGCCAAGTGCGGCCAGATGGTTATGAGAATGTGCCTTATGCGGCATGGCTCCTCCTTGAACGTGGCTTGAATCCATAACTGTGTGATACTGAGAGCTTTCTATTGAAGCGCTTTAATTAGTATCGTAGACGTTTCCGTTGGACTTGCGCAACCCGATCGCAGTCTATGTTATGAAATTGTTACCATTATCTCGGTACCTTCAGCGACGATGCGATGAGTCCCTGACTATCAGATGAGGCTCGAGCATGATCTCGCGATGGACGTGCGTTTCGGGTTGCGTGATCTCGTCGACAAGCAGTTCAGTGGCCAGGCGGCCCATCTCAACACCAGGCTGTGCCATAGTTGACAAGGGAACTAACGCGTTCCAGCTTGCCCGGTTATCGTCGTAACCGATGATGGCGATGTCGTCCGGGAACCGTAGCGACGAAGATCCCATCACCGCACCGATGATGCCATTGGCCACCAGGTCGGCACCAGCGATGATGCCATCGGGGCGGCGTTCCGGCTTGCGGTCGAGGATCCTGGCACCGATCGCAGCCCCGTCTTCAACCCGCACTTCGCGTGTTGGGATTACTTCCAATTGAACCGCTCCAAGCGACTCTTGGACGGCTCGCAGTGCCCCGAGATACCGCTGGTGCAGCGGTGGCCATGAGTCGATGTAGCCAGCGAACGCCAACTGATGGCAACCCTGGTCCAGGAGGTGCTTCGCCGCTAAGTAGCCACCGAGCTCATCGTTGGCCAGCACTGCACACTGATTCTCTTGCGGTGCCCGAGAGTTCAGCAGCACAACCGGTTGCCCGCGATCCCTGAGGCGCTCCATGCCGGACAGTAAATGTGGCATCGGAGCGAACAAGATGCCGGCCGCCGATTGGTTGTGAAACAGGTCGAGGTAGGTCGACTGGCGCACCACGTCCATGTCGGAATTGGCCAGCAGTATCGAGTAGCCAGACTTGGCTGCCACCGCCTCCGCGCCCGTCGCCATGTCGAGGAAGATTGTGTTAGCTAGGCTGAGCGCTACAAAGCCGATCACTGTTGAGCTGCCAACAGCTAACGATTGGGCGGTTGCGTTGCGCACGAACCCCAACTCGTCGATGACCGCGCGAATTCGTTGAAGCGTGTCCGGGTGCACCAAGTCAGGATGGTTTAAGGCGTTCGAGACGGTGCCGAGCGAAACGCCAGCTGCTTCCGCAACGTCGCTCATGCGCGGTACAGCGCCCGTGCGATTCGTGGTGACTGCCACCTGATCATCCCATCTGTTGTTCCACCCAAGGGGAGTCGACGCCGAACGCCGTGGCAACGGCCTTCTTTTCAGCAGCCGTCAGGCCTTCTGCCAGACCACCAGCCAGTATATCCATGTACTCGTAGCGAGCACCGGTTTCAGCGTACTCGATCAGATCAACAGCTTTCTGCACGGACTCACTGGACCGTGCCATCACACCGTGCTTCGACCACAGCACGATCTGGAAATCCCGCAAGCCCGCGATGTTGGCAGCCATCAGTTCCGGCGATCCGGGTACCGCGAACGGGAGCACGCCGATGCCAGCCGACAGAGACACGATGGTTTCCGGTTCCCAACGCAGAATGCGCCGGTTCATCACCTCGGTACTCCTGTAGGCGGTCATGTGTGACAAATACGTCAAGTGCATCGGTTGGGCGTGCACCACCGCCTGGAAATCGATCCCCCGTCGCTCGAATTGATCCTGGTGCACTGCGAGGTGTGAGTTGAACTCGCTGGTCAGATTCTTGAATTGGCGACGCGGCGATGTGAACAGCCTGGCCGTGAGACCACCGTCGTCGACAATCACCGCGCCGATGGCAGCCGCCGGGTCGTCGCCAATCTGGCGTAACCGCTGCCCGGAGCCGGACGCGAGGATCGTGTGCCCGGCTAACGCGGGTGTCGGACTCGGTAGCTGGATGTCTTCGGTGATGGGAAAGCGGCTCGCCACGTCGATGGGCCAGCTGGCACACACTGAGATGTTACCGGCGCTCGCCTCGCTGGCATCTATGGCGCACACGCGGGCCCCTGCAAGACCCATCTGGGTGAGAAGGACGTCGAGCGATGCGTGCTGGGTGAAATCTGCCATTAGTTACTCCTTCACTTTGTCGCCGCGAGAATGCCCCGCAGCCGGTCTTCGGCCTGATCCCAGATCTTTGAATCACCGGTGGGCATCCACCGGGTCAGCTCAACCGAGTTGGACACCACCCGGCGGATGCCGGGTAAGCTGCGATCAGTGGCCCCGTTAGCGCACGCCTGCAGCAGTAGATTGCCCATGGCAGTGCACTCTGCCGGGCCGGCCACAACTGGCAAGCCGGTGGCGTCGGCTGTCAGTTGGCACAGTAAGGGGTTGCGCGACCCACCGCCGACGACATGCACGATACTGATGTCACGGCCGGTCAGATCGGCGATGGTGCGTAGCGTGCGCCGATAGGCCAGCGCCAGCGAGTCCAGGATGCATCGGGTTACCATCACCTCGTCGTCTGGCACCGGCTGGCCGGTCGCGCGGGCGGCGTCAGCAATGCGTGACGGCATGTCACTTGGAGCGACGAAGGCGTCCTCGTCAACGTTGATTACCGTTCGGCATGCCGGCGCGTTGGCAGCAGCGTCAATCAAACCATGCAGGTCATGGCAGCGACCCTGTGCTGCCCACGTGCGCATCGACTCCGACAGCAACCACAATCCGGCAACATTCTTCAGATAGCGTACGGTGCCAAAAACACCCAGCTCGTTCGTCATGTTCGCCCGCCGGGATGCCTCGGTTAGCACTGGATCGCTCAGCTCCGTACCGACCAGCGACCATGTGCCACAGGATATGTAGATGGTATGGTCGGGGTTGTCCATCGGCACTGCTGCCACCGCCGAAGCCGTGTCGTGTGATCCAACAGCTACCACCTTGACAGCCGGCCACTTGGCATTATTACATTCACCGACTGTGGTGCCGGGCTCAACCAGCGGAGCCAGTAGCCGGGATATGTTCTGGCCGGTCAGCTGTTGCGCCACTCCCAGAACGCGGGCGGACCACTCGTGGCTGGCGATGTCCAACAGGCCTGTTGTTGACGCGATGGTCATGTCCGTCACAGACTCGCCCGTCAACCAGTACGCGAGCAGATCAGGCATCATCAGTAGACGATTGGCGTGGCAAAGCTGTGGTTCTGCGAGAAGCTGGAACACCGTGTTGAATGGCTGCACCTGCGTACCCGTGAGCTCGTAGTGCTCGGTGGGCGACATGGCGTCAAAGAACTGCCGCGGCTTTCCAGTGGTGCGATCGTCGCGATAGTGCACCGAATCCCTGACCAATGAACCACGTCTATCCAGCAAGGCGTAGTCAGCCCCCCATGTGTCGACACCGACAGACACCACATCGCCGGTGTCGACTGCTTCTTGTAACCCAGCGCCAATGCCGTCAAGCAGGGACGCAACTGGCCAGCACAGCGTCCTTCGGCCATCATCATCACAGTAGTACGGAGTGTTATCGAAACGGTTGACCTCGGTGGTGATCAGCCGGCCGTCGTCAAGCCGCCCGGTGATCACTCGTCCGCTGCTCGCCCCGAGATCGATGGCGACATATGACTTGCCCATGATTGCCAATCAGGCACCCCAGCCGGATTGCGTACCGCCGATACGCTCAACCGCAATCCTCTGCTGATAGCCTGACTCCGCATAAGCCGTCATCGGGTTAGCGGGCAAGCCGCGATCGGCACGCCAAGTAGCCAGAGCTGGGCGAACGTCGGTATAGAACGCATCCATGAATATGTCGTTTGCCGCCAGCACGTCACCCGACTCCTGAGCCTTGGCCAGTGCCCCCTGATCAACCAGCAATGCGCGCGCGGTCATCTCCTGTACGTTCAGCACTGACCGAATCTGCCCTGGAATCTTGTCCTCCAGATTGTGGCACTGATCAAGCATGAACTTGACCGATGAACCGGGCTCCAGGCCACCACCACGCAGCACCTCGAAGATGATTCGGAATAGCTGGAATGGGTCAGCTGCGCCGACCATTAGGTCGTCGTCAGCATAGAAACGGCTGTTGAAATCGAAACTACCCAGCCGCCCAAGCCGCATCAGTTGTGCGACGATGAATTCGATGTTCGTACCCGGGGCATGGTGGCCCGTATCCAGGCACACCATCGCCCGGTCACCAAGCGCTGTCACATGAACGTACGACGTGCCCCAATCCGGCACGTCCATCGTGTAGAAGTAGGGTTCGAACAGTTTGTATTCCAGCACCAGCCGCTGATCACCTGTCAGCCGGGCATAGATCTTGGCTAATGAGTCGCTCAGGCGCTCCTGCCGACCCCTGATGTCACCTTGCCCAGGATAGTTCGTGCCGTCAGGCAACCATATCTTCAGATCTTGCGACCCGGTGACATTCATCACATCGATGCACTGGTAGTGGTGGTCGATTGCCTTCTGTCGGATTTTAGGGTCGATGTGCGTCAGCGAGCCAAACTTGTAGTCGTCATCCTGAAACACGTTCGAGTTGACGGTGCCCAAACTGATGCCAAGATCGGTGGCGAGCCGGGCAAGTGCTCCAAAGTCGTCCACCAAATCCCACGGAATGTGCAATGCGACGGTCGGCGCCAAGCCAGTCAGTGCGTTGACAGTTGCAGCATCTGCCAGTTTCTCCTCAATGGTGCGTGGCGTCCCCGGCGTTGCGAACACCTTGAACCGCGTGCCGGCGTTGCCGAACGCCCACGATGGTAACTCGATGGTCTGGTGTGATAATGCATTAAGTACTGAAGAATCGACTGTTGCCACGGTGCATCCCTTTGCTCTTGAACCGCTTCAATCAGTCTAGACGACACCATGTGCGTCCCCCAAGTCCAGCCACATGATGCAAGAAGTAGGCGTACCACGGTGCAAGCGGCTTGCGGACGGCAGGCGGCGTCAATGGGCGACGTCCACCGCCTACCCGACCCGCGAGATACTCGCCCGCCAAGCACGCGAGATATGGAATTTGCTCGCGCAAACGCCCAATACGCCCCGCTAATTGAGCAAATTCCATATCTCGCGTGAGTGGGGCGGCGTGGCCTACAAGAACGGCGGTGTTTTCTTGTGTTCGGTTGGCACTCGGGTTGGCAGACGGGCTAATAGCGTTGGTTGCGGCAACATCGACCCTCAAGGAGACGCCATGACCACGCTGACAACCACAAACACGATGTCACCCCAATGGCGGCTGCTGCCGCTGGCGCCGGCCGTGCTGGCCGTGATCGCCTGGGTGCTTGAGAGCCCCCTCGATCAGCCGAACAAGGTGCTCACCGAGAGCGTGGCCATCTCGTGCGCCGCGATCTGCGTCGCCCTGCTGATCACCCCGCGCAACCGGGTCGCCGGTCGCGTGTGGCTGTGGGCCATCGCCGCCGCGATGGTGCTGTCGGTGATCGGGGATCTCTTCCTCACCTTCCGCACGAGCGACACCGGCTTCGTCGTCGGCATCGGGTTTTTCCTGCTGGCCCATCTCGGATTCCTGACGTACGCCCTGAAGCGGGTGCGGTTCCGCTGGCTGGTCTTGGTGGTAATCGCGATCCCGTTGCTGGTGTTGTACTTCGTGTTCTTCCTGCCGCCGCTTATCACCAGCCCAGCACTGGCGGTCGCCGTGCTGGCATACCTGCTAGTCAGCTGCTTTTCACTGGCGGCGGCTATCGACCTGGGCAGCCATTCGGCCGCGCGCTGGGTGTACGCCGCTGGCATCCTCAGCCTGGTGATTTCCGACGCGTTCATCGCCTTCGACGACTTCGCCGGTATCAAGGCGGTGTCGCCGCTGATCATGCCGCTGTACTACCTGTGCCACGTGCTGGTGGCGGTCTCGGTGATACTCGAGTACACCAGGGTTTCGGCCGATTCCTCGCCTGCGGCGCCATAGGCCAGTTTCGCCAAGCGGGACAAAGTCGTAGCTCGTGACCTGAAAACGCTTCCAAACGCCCAATTCGCGCACGAGCTTCGAGATTGTCCCACTCTTGTTTGACGCCCCCGGGCCTCAGACGCCAAAACGCGTTACTGCACAGTCCGATGGCTGCTCCGCCACCCCGGGCCTCAAACGCCGCGCTGCACCGTGAACTATGCTCAAAGTAAGGAAAGGGATCACCATGACGGTCATCTGGTTACTGCCGATCATCCCCATTTGCTTTGCCCTGATCACCATCATCACGCGCCGCGCCACCGGGCGCCTTATTCAGTGGCTGTCCGAAGGCGTTGCCCTCACTTGCGCCCTCATCTGTGTCGCGATCATGGTCTGGGCGTCCGGCGACGCCTGGCTGTGGGCGCTGGTCGCCGCCTTCGTGTTGTCCATCGGCGGCGACATGTTCCTGACCTACCGCACCAAGGACGTGCACTACGTCGCCGGCATCGCGCTGTTCCTGCTAGCCCACCTCGGATTCCTGGCCTTTGCAATCACAAGGGTGCCGTTCTCGTGGCTGCGGTTCGGCGTCGTCGCCGCCCTTGGCCTCGTGCTGTATTTCGCGGTGCTATTGCCACACTCCAACCTAAAGAAGCGCCCGGCGATGGCGGTCGCAGTCATCGTTTACATAATGATCAGCTGCGCCTCGTTAGCCGCAGCGCTTGACCTGACGTCGCACTCGGCGGCCCGCTGGGTGTTCGCCGCTGGTATCACAAGCCTGGCCGTCAGCGACATAATGATCGCCCTGCGCGACTTCCGCGGCGTCAGCAAAGTCAAGCCCTGGGTAATGCCGCTGTATTTCCTGTGCCACATCCTGGTGGCAGTGTCGGTCGTACTGGAGTCAGTGCGTTAACAAGCCCCAGGCCATCACGACAATGGCCACCACCACAATTCCCAGCACCACCAAAGCGATGATGCGCCAAGCCATGCCCATCGGCTCGGCTTCCGTCTGCAATTCGTCGTCTTTCATCGCGCACCTCCTGTCGGCACCGTCAGCACCTCGGCACCGTCCGGCGTCACCACCAGCGTCTGCTCGAATTGGGCGCACCGGCTGCCGTCCCTGGTCAGCACGGTCCAGCCGTCTGCCCACTGGGTGGTTTCCGGACGCCCCAACGTGAGCATCGGTTCGATTGTAAACGTCATGCCAACCTCTATCATGGTGTCGAGCAACGGCTCATCGTAATGCAGTATGACAAGGCCAGAGTGGAACGCCGTGTGCACCCCATGCCCGGTGTACTCGCGCACCACGCCGTAGCCGAAGCGGTTGGCGTACGACTCGATCACCCGCCCGATCACACTGATCGGACGCCCCGGCATCACCGCCTTGATGGCACGGTTCATCGCCTCCTCGGTGCGCTGCGACAGCAATTGGGACGCCTCGTCGACATCCCCGCAGAAGAATGTGGCACAGGTGTCGCCGTGGACGCCGTTCTTGTAGGCGGTGACATCGATCTTGACGATGTCGCCGCTCTCAAGCGGCCGGGCGTCTGGAATCCCGTGACAGATCACCTCGTTGACGCTGGTGCAGATCGACTTCGGGAAGCCGCGGTAGCCGAGGGTTGCCGGGTAGGCGCCGTTGTCGCACATGAAGTCGTGGGCCAGCCGGTCGAGTTCGTCCGTTGTGACGCCGGGTCGCACGGCAGCACCGGCGAGCTGCAGGGTATCGGCGGCGATGTGGCCGGCTTCGCGCATGGCCTCGATCACTTGGGGCGTCTGCACATCAGAACCGGTGTAGCGCTCAGCCGCCATGACGTCAACGTAAGGTGGGCG
>Ga0123354_10014552_pt1 | contig 12256 bp, 8 predicted proteins | sample TergutLab28metaG_2_FD_97872 | JGI IMG/M metagenome (GOLD analysis project Ga0123354, IMG submission 97872) | Labiotermes labralis P4 segment gut microbial communities from Petit-Saut dam, French Guiana - Lab288 P4 | ecosystem: Host-associated > Arthropoda: Insects > Digestive system > Gut ... | reverse complement strand
TGTAATATCAGGTGCATTTATATAAATTTTGTACAGTAGTTGTGACGACTATAAACAGATAGCCGCTGTGTGTGTGTGTGTGTGTGTGTGTGTGTGTGTGTGTGTGTGTGTGTGTGTGTGTGTTAGACTGACTTGTTGCGCACAATAAAGAGCATACTGGAGCACATTCCCTGGCCGTGAGTACTGAAGAATTCTGCATGATATACGAGCACATTTATTATGGTGGTGGTGATATTATTATTATTAGTAGTAGTAGTAGTAGTAGTAGTATCTTCTTAGTAATTAACCAACTTTATGCACAAATTCTTGTTTTATAATAAGTTTATTATATGCCTCTACATGTTTCGAGCACTATGTTCTCATCATAAGGAGGTCAAAATCGTATTATACTGAGATGCACGATCAGCAAAACATCACAGTAGTAGTGTCATTAAGGCAACATATACCATGTAGCACATATCTACTATAATCGATCACTGGAGCTAAATTCAGATGTTCTTGGTACGTGTGAAAATTCGTGTTTTGGGTTTCCACTTGTCGCTAAAAACTGACTGTGAGAATTCGGTTGCCCAGACTTCAAACGGACCGTCTTCAAGACAGTCGCCCGCACGTCCGTTGTTAATGGCTCTCATACCCGCAGTCAAGCGCATTTTAAAGCACATGCAATGTCTTATATTCTTCGGTGGTTAATGTAAAGGCATCCCGTATCCGTAACGTTGAAATACATCCACTAAATCCAAGTACTTAATGACCACGCGGCCCAATGTACAGTGTGATTAAAAAATATGGACTCAATTTCATACGTCTGTTACTGTTCAATTGAGTCTATCTTTTTAAATCACTCTGTATTTTCACGAAGGACTAAGTGGAAAGGCAGTTTCCTGTGACACATCTTGTTTTGTCCTGTTTGCTATCAATCACTGTGATAAGTCTGTTGTTGCCTACGTACCTTTCAATACAAATGCGAACACTAATGCTAAACAAGATGATACGAGTGTATTTACATCCCTCAGCAGACCAGCCTAGTGGTCTAGTGGTCAGAGTCTCTGGCTACTAATCACGAGGTCCCGGGTTCGATTCCCGGCTCTACCGTGGGAATTTTCTCTGAAGGGGAGTATTCCCGCGGTGACCATGGTCTGGGTAGGTTGGTAGAATTTAGGTTTAAGGACCCTCCTGGCACTACATCCTCCGATATCACCACTCACATCATCGGGACAACGTAACTGCGCCTCATGGGCGTCCCAACCAAGAAGTCGGTTACACTCCTGCCATGCTCAGGAGGGAGGACCACGAAGTCCACAAGGACATGTGGTGGCACTGGACAACAACAACAACTCAGCAGATTTTCCTACTAATGTGAAAGGGAATTTACAAACCAGGGGGATGACATTTAACTAACTTAAAGTGAGTTAAAACCCCCTGACAAATTATTCATTTTATAAAACAAAGCACAACTCTATATCGTCATACATTAACCATGCCGTGATTAATAAATGTTCGAACGGGGGACACTGCATACAAGGTATTCACTTTGAACAAAATTAAATATAAACATCAGACAAATCACACAGCATTTCATCACCATTATAAACATAAACATTGCTGGGATATTAACTGAATATGGCTTGACATTGTTACAGCGTGGGAATAGCGGCTAAAGGTAGAAAGAAGTCGCGTAATATATAGCAGACCATATCGACCATGAACAGACACCAGTAAAACATAGGAGTCAGGTGACCAGCACTGTCAGCTGCAAGGTAACACTGGCTAAAGTTACATCACAACCTACATTGGCTTCCATTCGTTCAAAATCCCCTCAACAAGCGAGTATTAACTGAATATTTCGCCCCAGTAAAATTAATGTCAACGTCGAGCAGTTTCGAAGATGATGATTATACGCTAAAAAGATTCACACTACTTACATTACTTCAATCGCAGTCGTCAAATATACAAATTCGTGTAACGTACCCGTTATTCTTGTCACATTTTAATTAAACTTGAAATTTCCACACAGATTTGATGTTTATTGGACCGTGCATCATTGTGGTAACTGAAGAATAAAAACCAACTAGATGCCACTTGTTATTTTATTGTACTTCTTATAGGCTAAACATGTTTCGGGCACTACTATGCCCATCATCAGGAGCTCGCGACTGTGATGTTGATTACCACATTGGTCGTTTCGTTCTTGGTTTGCTGTAGGTTGGAGGTTATGTGCGGTTAGGCTGGAGTAGTGTCCGGGCTGCAGGCTAAAGCCTAAAGGCTAAAGTGGGAGCCCACTTGTTCCATGTGGACACATGGACAGGCGGACGGACGGGAATGACGAAGCTAATAGCCGCTATTCGCAATTTTGCGAACGTGCCAAGAAGCGTAAACCGTGTAAGTCAATACTTCAGACCCCCCCCCCCAAAAAAAAATGTTCTAAAAAGTGACTTTAATGCATGTTACATTCATAACACCCGACTTGCTTCTTGTACCTGACATAATTTTGTTAAGCGCTTCACTCAACAATCTTAACATGTTAATTTTTCCATCTGAAATGTTCTGTTGCCATGCGGCTGCAGTAATCTGGCCTATCAATTTTACTTTCAATCCGAACTAAACTTAACACCTGAGAATAATCTATGTTAACATAAGCCGATAGTTTATCGCAATTTTCTGCTATCATGGCAATGGAATAGTTCTTATTCACAACAGCTTGACACTGGACTGCATCTTGAGCCAAGTGCATTCATTTCCTACGTCTATAGCCTGCTTCAGTAGTAACATTTTAACATTTTACCCGTATTCACGTCTAGATTTTCAGACTAAAATTCTACCTACGGCCTACAATTCCCACGTCCCTCACTGACTGCTACATGTTCCATGCAGCTCATTTTTTATTGCATACCCATGAACTTCAGAAATGAAGTATACGTGACTTCAGAAGCTAATAGTCGCTTGGCTGATCAAAGACGAATCTTCTGTTTACGGAATCCAAAGCTTCATTAAAAAAATTACAAACGCTTCGTCCTATAATCGATCTTGAGTCAGATGAAGCAAATCCACACCTGCACACAGTATTTACTGATAATAATACTTAGTTTCTCTTATTCTATACCTAGATCCCTTACGCGATCTTTCATTTTCAGGTACCCCAGTTAGAATTTTGCATTCACCTCGCAGCTTCTCACTGTGTTGTGACGCCCAACCTACTTCACGTACTTTCACTTGATATTTTGTGAGTAGTCCAAACTATAAATTTCAAAATTTTGAAAAAGAGAACCTTTCATTTCCAAGTGGTTCAGGGCGATTGGATTGAAAATAATGTACGGTTTGTCATCACACAAAAATGCAATTGAAGCGACTCATTCCCGCAATGCGAGTGTGAAAGCTGTATCGGAAAATCCATCACACAGATTTTCAATATCCTTTTACTAGATCAAACCTTCAAGCCTGCAAACTGAAATGAAATCTGTTGCAGTCTGGCGTCACTACTAAGGTCACATCGATGACCTCGCGGGGTGAGGAACATAAAAGAGCATCAATCCGGAGTTGCACGACTGGCGACGCTCATATCAATTTACGGACAGACTGTCCGAGAGATTATTACGCTCAATAAGCCCTCATAGAAGAGAAAAGTGACTTATTGGCAACAGTTCTGACATGCAGCAGCTTGTTTGCCATATTTGTGACTTGAAGTCAGGAACAGCGTACAAACAGAAACAGATCAGAGTGCCGACACATCGAAAACCTTAAACTGACTCTTACTAGCCGGTACTATGAGCAATAGTCCCTGAATTTTCTGAAACGACATAAATATATTCTGAATGCTTCTGTGTCCAAATACGATTCGCAATTATAAAAAATCTCGAAAATAACTATAATAAGTATAAAGCACACTATAAAATATGAAGACTAAGAGGTACTTGTGAATTTACCTCATGTTCACGCGAATAAGATACATCAGAGAATGGAGGATTAGATCCACGTATTCTTAAACGTTGTATCCGAGTAGAGCAGTCCCACTGTATTCATTGACTAGTAAGCTGGGTGAGCCCCAGAGTGGAAAAATAATAAAGTAAAAACAGAGCCCCTAAATTCCATTGAGACCACTCAGAATTTTCAGGTAATTTGCGGGTTATGATTCATTTGAGTGGCAGAAAAACTTAATTTTCCTTAACAAATCTAAAGATATATGCTTTTTATTTTGTAACTTGAGTACTGCTAAAGATGGGATATGAGGACAAACGGCAGACACGACCCATCCAATGTGCGTTCAATTTGTGCACATAACGTACACAAAGTGCTTGGTACAACTGCTGCTATGAAAGAAGCGCCCAATAAAGATCAAATATGCGTAGTGTGTCAGGTTTTTCCTCCAAGACAAGATACAACCCACGTCTCAAAGTAAAAAAAAAAAAGTCACAATTCTTGTAAAGGTCTATAAGGGGAAAATGCGAACGGAATGAAATCGGAGAAACGGGAGGTGAAACAGATTGTATTTCCTCGCATGCCTACAAAAGTAAAAAAAAAAAAAGTTTACAGAACACTGTTCTATCAAAATATGTCCGATTTTCTAAGCTTTCGATTTTAAAGAGCAGTGTAGTCTCCGTGTTATCAATGACAATGAAACAATGAACAACTTAATCCTTCGAAATGAAGTTTTCATGTAAAACATGATTAAATGTTACTGCGTACAAAGCAGACGCATAACTTCTCCTCTACAAAGACCGAAGGTTATTTGAGGGTTGTTTGACCGGGCACCTTCATCATGAAATAAAGTGAAATGCCAGCTTGATGCAACTAGATCATTTTATTGACGTATCCTTAGCTCGACATGTTTCGGGCGCATACGCCCATCATCAGAAGCACTAGATGTTCAGTTGCGGCGTATGGTTTTCTACACCGAGTTTGTAGATGGGTGGTGGTCCTAAGAGCCGCTGCGTAGGTCGTGTGTACGGTTTGGATTGTGCCGTGCGAGTCGCACGGCACAATCCAAACCGTCCAAATGCTGCAACTTAACATCTAGTGCTCCTGAAGATGGGCGTATGCGCCCGAAACATGTCGATCTTAGGATACATCAATAAATTGCCTTGTTGCATCAAGTTGGCATTTCACATTATTTCACCGAAGGTTAATAATACCATTAATGTAAATAACTGATCTTCGTTCCACGAATCATACGAAGCACATAAATACAGTCTGTGGGAAGAAAGAGAGCCATTAGTATAACAACTGCGGTACATTAGTTATTGTGCTTAAAATATCCCCAAAAATAAAAAACTGGAGTACATGTTTCAGAGTTTACTCAGTGTGAAGTAAGGAAATGCTTATTTTTATTGTTACACCGTGCATATTGTCCAATTACCCAATTATTACATCAACCACTGCACATATATAAAATTTATATATGTGCAGTAGTTGGTGTAATATTTGAGTAAGGAAATGCTTCTTCAGTTCAATGTTCTTCGCAAAAGTATATTCTAAATAAAGCTGTCAAAAACTGTAAGAACCATTAACGTGGGCACCGTAAGGACAACTTGGCTTTGCACATATATTCGAACATCTGGAGAGTGAATACCCGGGCAAAGGCTCTGTGTTCTTACACTTAATCACTCGAAGAAAATCCTAGGAGAAGCCAAACGCAGATACCTTATGCCATTCGAATCATATAATAGAGGTGTTGATAATTCTTTAGTCCGACCAGGAAGGAAACAAGCAACATTCCCCGCATTTTATGGAACTTGGAGTTTCATTACTATATTCACAAGAGCCCACCACCTGTCCATACTCTAGCCAAATCAATCCATTCCTCTGCCCATCACAACTTTGACAGGCGCAGCTTGTTTCCTTCCTGGTCGGGCTAAGGACTTATCAGCACCTCGGTAATTGCTATACCTTACGAGTCAGGAATACAAGTGTTCAGATAAATGGCTCCCAATAGGTTTTCTGGCAGACTGCTTAAGGAACACAGCATTTTCCAACAGCCTGCACCGCAACCGTCCATTGATATCATAAAACACATTCCATACATTTCTTTACTATTAGCACAGCCAAACGTGCGTGTATTCCAGTGTAAAACTTTTAACGCTTACCTGTGAAATTAAAACATCATCTCTGTGTCAGTACCCACTCACAATGATGGTTAGCCATTAAAAATGTATTAATAAGGGAACACTAATTTCAGACGTCAGAAACCTTGCACCAGTTGGCAAAGGAAACAGGAATAATCACAATAGACTCAGGGACACACAAGGTTATCACAATGGTACATATGAAGATTTAAGTCCTCTGGGATGTATCGCCACATCGACTGGCAGTGAGACACGGAGTGCCAATTGCTAGTTCTTTTGACGTACCAAACATAACAAAATCCTTTATTTCATCTTTTCATGAACTATACTAGGTACGAGTATTTGTCGTGTAATTTTCATCCCCATCGTATCAGCTTGTCTTTCCTAGTTACAGATATTCTCAGGACATTAATAAAACACTAACTTCCTTTTTCTCGGAGGACAGAAAACGCTCATAAAAGTTCAGTGCACTAAAATTACATCAAAGTGTTAAAAATCCGATAATTCCGAAAGCAACTCCCTTAGGTTTAGCAACAAGAATACAACGCTAAACTTCGAAGTTTGACGTGATATGAATTTCTTAAATTTGGTACATGCGCTAACAAATCTTACGATGCAAATGCAACTCGCCTATCACAGTTGTTGTCTTGACACAAAGAGTTTTTTCATTTGTGTATGACAAAATTTACTAGGAACTTGTACGCCTGCAGCCGATAGTGTATGCTTTTCGCACAACCGATATGTAGGAGATGATGTTGTTGTCCAGGACGGGCTGTTGCCTGCGCCCGTAAACAGACACGAATCTACTCACATTGACGCAAGGTACAGAAACTTCTGTTTGACAGAAACAAGAGACGCCTGAACATTTATCCGTTTTGACAGGTTTCCATATAACAACTGCAAGAAATATTATACAATACAGGGTATACAACTACTGTACGCAAAATGTTTGCAGAATATAGACCATAAATAAATACCCGCAAGGTTATAAGACGCATTATCAGTCCCTCCGTGGTAACAATAACACACATAAAATAACTGCCGAAAACACTGGCGTTGTATTTTGATAAATTAACATACTGATTATTTTCAAGAAGATAATGGGAATAAAAATTGGCAATGGCCGGGTGGAATAGAGGAGAGTTGTATTTCAAGCCGAAATCCAAAATGGCGTGCAGTGAAGAGGAGAAGAAGAAGAAGAAGAAGAAGAAGAAGAAGAAAAACGACGAAGAAAAAATTTTAAAGAAAAGAAACTATGTACATCAAGTCGTGCAATAAAGCATATAATTATGGCTCTGCATTCGGGATTAAATTCATAAAACAAAAAATAATTTTGAGCAAACCCATTTCTAGAATTTCGGGAACAAAATTATATACAATGTTAGCAACACATAAAAAAGACTAAATCTATTTATTTCATAAGCAAATGAGGCCTGGCTATCGGTTTGTTTCCTTTTGTTTTGTCGAATGATGTTACTTAATCCTGTCAAACTGTGCCTGTAGCCCACACCATACGCACACCAGCACACAGCACACAGCACACAGTCCGCAAGCCTCGCGACACAGCAACGCAATTACAGTTGACATGCATGTGGTTTCACGTACAGAAGTCCATTTCATCTTTTAAAACCCTTCTGTACACAAAGGAAAATTTATACATGATTTTGCCATATCAAACACTGCCCTTACTATAAACAAATTGTTTTTGAGAAAAACAAAACTCAATCAAACCACATCAGCGTTGAAATAAATTTAGCCGGAAATGCTAGGTTTCTCCAGTCGGCAAAAAAATCTTTATTTTGTTACACATATTTACATGTAACTGTTTTGCCGGCTGAAGAAAACTTACTATTTGGAATCGAAACTCATCACAAATCACAAACGATGAAATTATTTACTGGACATACTTCAATTTTGCCAAAATAAGATTCTCCAGCGGAAACACTTGGCAAATCCATTTCAAGAGATTGAACTTCTAACTTATACTCCGGAACACCTAATATCCTGGGATATTTCGTTCCTTTCTCTCTCCTTGTGGGTAAAGTCTGAAATAGTATAATTATCGAATTACCTTACCGCCCTTTCCCATTATATCCACTTGAATTCCTGAGCTACTAAAAGCGTCCTTAAATAAATTACATACTTTTAGTCTGACATCTACCTACTCACTATAGGTGTAGAGGATTATTGTTGCACCTGACCACAGTGACACTCACACATTAGGACTCCCCTGGACAAGGGTTCGGCCCGTCGCAGATACCTCCACACACAACATTCGCAAGAGCCAAACATCCATGTCCCCAACGAAATTCGAACCCGCAACCAGCCGGCGAGGGGCTGCAGACTAAACTTTTGACAGCGCGGCCAACAGGTCAGCTCCTTCAATGGATTATGTACAGTCCAGCACTGCATCTTTTCTTTGCAAACGTAATGAAATACGCACTAATCTAAAGCATAAGAACAGTTTGTGTGCCCCCAGTCCGGGTCTTTACACCACTAGTTCTTACAAGATTCATTTTCAGTTCACACCAAAATTTCACTTGTAAACCTTATTGAACTAGTCCTAATTCAGTGTCGTTAAACGTCGTTTATCTGCGTGAAGATCTAGGAATACTCTGTTACACTTCTCTTCCTAAAATACTCGAAACAAAAATAAACCGCTTGTTGGAAGTGTGATCCTCCTCTTTGCATATTTCAGTGGTTCGGTGATAGGAGAAGCTGTAAATTAACAGTTTCAGGACTTACGGTAACTATTTGTACCACCCGCTGAACATTAAAGTTCATGAGATGACGGATTATACTCTCTATGAAGAGGAACTGAATATTGATATAAAAATCAGATTAATTCAAAGTGGAGACAAATAATACCTTCCCTAATCGTGAGCTGAACGTGAATGCCTCCACAGTGTGAATAGACCTTTACACACGTGTGCGTTTATATAAACAATCAAAGGATTATTATACATCCACGTTTATACACAATTGCAATGGCCAATTTCCGAATACGTTAAAACTGAAACCTTTGATGCATAACTTCAAAATTCGCACAAACTCTCATGTTTGTAGTTTTCAGCACCTACAGTATTCCCTCACGATTGTTACGCTCATTTTCAGTACCTAGAATTTTTTAGCTCTCACAACGCCTGTCTCCCCGTAGACAGTTCATATTTTTATCCCCCCAGTAATCTAATGTCTGTTATTGGGCCAATATCAGTCGTTGTATCTGCTGACTCTGTCCGTCTTCGGGATGAGATAAGAAAGAATGGACATACGCAGTCAGTCAGACCCATAAAATAAAAGTACTCGCGCTCCGTATTCAGAAGCACTAAACCTGAAAACCAGGAAGGGTAAATCTTGATCAAAAGAACCTGCCATTACACTAGAATTACCGGTAGTTCTTGTTCACAAGAACCTACCATTATAGTAGAATTACCTGCAGTTCGTGTTCACAAGGACCTTCCATTATACTAAAGCACCGGTAGTTCGCTTTCAAAAGAACCTGCCATTACGCTAGAATTACCGGTAGTTCGTGTTCAAAGCAACCTGCCATTATACTAGAAGTAACTGCAGTTCCTGTTCACAAAAAAAAAAACCACTGTAGTAGTAGTAGTAGTAGTAGTAGTAGTAGTAGTACAGGTAGTTCATTTTCAAAAGAATCTGACTTTATACTAGAAGGTATATCCAGTCAACATTCGTAAGTGTTATTTCTTAAAACCCTTCGAAGACTACAACTAATGCAAATTATGCAGGCATACAAAAATTCAGCCTCTAAAGCGGGCAAAACACGGCATATTTCCGTTATAAAGACCAATCGGTGAAAGCTCCATGCGGGAATTATCGCTGTTTATTGTAAGAATCATATGTTACTCATAAGTATCCGCACCCTGAATGGACAATACGCAGAGATTTTAGTGTTAGGCCCGGCGATATATGTACTAACCACAAGTCTTGAAAGTGCCAATATTCCTTAGAACAGAATTCAGCTTCGCCGACTCTGCCACGTTTTCTTGCACAGTTCGTCTCCATTTATTGAAACACTACAATAATATAGGGTGAAAAGTGAAATTATGAAACTCCTCAACATGCAGATTTTCCTATGTTTCTGTCATTTTGCTTACCCCTCTTTTATGTGAAACAAAAATTTTGTGCATCAAGTTGGTTAAATACTGAGATAAATATGATATCACCACACCTGTGATGAAGTGTGATGATACCAGAGGCTGTGTAATGCAATTTTGACCTCCTGATGATGAGCACATATGCTCGAAACATGTAGAGGCATGAAATACAACTTATTGTGAAACAAACATTTTGTGCATCAAGTTGGTTAAATACTGAGATAAATAACTGTGACTAGTTCCTCTCAATGCCGAACATTTTAACTTGTCACATGTTGGCGAATTTTGTTAGCTGTCTGCGCACGAGGCGTACGTCTTGTGTCCTCATCCTTGCGACAACACAGTACTGAGCTATCCTTTTATCTCCAGACAGTCTTCATTGCAAGTACGCCTAGTGAAGTTGTGGCGGGCTATTCATTCCCCTGGGGGGGTCTAAATTTTAATTCAAAGTTAAGTAAAAAAGCGAGGATGATAAATCACATAGTTGCTCCAGCCCACTATGAGTAGGGTCATACTGTTAGTTTCACAGACAGGAACTAAAACATTCACATACGTACGTAAATTCTTTCTTCGTCCGGTAGAGGTAAAATGTATTTTGAATTTATAGATAATTAATTCCATCAAGGATACGCCATCTCATTATCAACTTTTCAAAATACACTCACTGACTTATCTCAGCTTCAAGATAAACAATTTATAAAAGGACGAATGAAACTGAAATAACTTTTTTAAACCCTCCAAAATTTTCCCTTGTGGGAATGAAAACGCAAAGAGGTGAAGATGTCCAAGTAATACTGCTGGGCGATAACATTTATGGCAAGGAGGTTATACTGCGGCCGATCAACTTCCACGGTGTTGGAGTTTTGATTTCAACTGACTGTGTGTATACTCAGTTCCGGTTTGCACCGAGCCTTACGCAGCATGACTGGTGCAAGAGTCGGGGCAAGTCTGTACACGTGTTATCATTTAAAGAGTAACTCACTGAACTCTTCGTATCCTTCCGCCACTCGTTTTTAAAAAGTCTGCCAATGTCTGCCTGTAATTTAATTCTTTGTATTTTTTTTTCCTGACCGTGCATCGTGGTATATAATTCTGGGTAAATGCCCAACTTGATGCACAATCATGTTATATAAAACGTTCCTTATTATAATCCTCTACATGTTTCGAGCAACACTGTGCTCATCATCAGGAGGTCGAATTGTATTAATTCAGCATCTGGTAAAGTACTCTCTGTAAGTGACCGTCCGGTGTGCAGGTTGAGAAGTTCCTTCTCACCCTGCACACCGGACCGTCACTTACAGAGAGTACTGTACCAGATGCTGAATTAATACAATTCGACCTCCTGATGATGAGCACAGTGTTGCTCGAAACATGTAGAAGATTATAATACGGAACGTTTTATATAACCTAATTGTGCATCAAGTCGGTCATTTATCCAGAGTTAATTCTTTGTGTTATGAGGAATAAATATTGTAATTTTCATCGTGGGTTGCTGGATAACGCATGCGGTTTAGAGACCTCTGATACTTTCAGTTGCAGTCCTTATCACGAAGGGGCAAAGCAGCTGCAAGAAGCAGCCACGTGCTCTACTCCGATAATGAAGCTTACAGGCGTAATAATCGGCAAAGGGAATGACAAACAAAACAAAGTTTGTTAAGTGACACCCCAACAATCCTCCTAGTTGTTCCATCCGGCGGATATGCCTCTATGACGAGCACATTCAATTCCAATTGCGTTCATCGTCAGTCTATTGTTAGTATGACAAAGAAACCAGACTCTAGGGAGCCGCGTCATGGAGAGTTATGATTTATGAAGCATGGTACCTTAGGAGCCCAGAAACTCAGAAATTCTCGATCTAAGGACGGATATTTCCTCTATTCATACAGACAGTGAACTAGAATTGCCTGATAAAATAAAAAATAAGTCAAAAAAGACATCTCTGGACGCGTGGCAGCTGTTTTGGTGTTTCTCTTCTCTTGTTTGTCACCCTGTCCCTCCCCCCCCCCCCCCCCCCCCCCCCCCCCTCCCGCCCTCATTACAAAGGAGGAGCAACAAAAAAAAAACAAAGACAAAAATTAAGAT
>Ga0123354_10014551_pt1 | contig 12257 bp, 10 predicted proteins | sample TergutLab28metaG_2_FD_97872 | JGI IMG/M metagenome (GOLD analysis project Ga0123354, IMG submission 97872) | Labiotermes labralis P4 segment gut microbial communities from Petit-Saut dam, French Guiana - Lab288 P4 | ecosystem: Host-associated > Arthropoda: Insects > Digestive system > Gut ... | reverse complement strand
TAGTGGTCGTACCGCACCGCTAACCTCTAAAGTTGCATTTTATATATTTATTCAACAAATATAGGTACTGAATATTTTAAACATGGTATATACTCTCCGTTTTTTTTCTCTTCAAAATGCAGTCTGTTTCATAATTCTAACATATTTGGTTCCTGTATTATTCACATTTTATATACAGGGTGTGCTAAATTTTAAAAAATAATTCCGGCGCCAAAAGGTTAATTGTGTATCAATCAGAGAAAGATTTGCAGAAATACCTTTAGTCAATAAATCATAGGTGAATAGTTGAACGTGAGAATTTCTACAGCAAAGCACAAACGAGAAAGCCAATGTACGTATAACGTAACATTGTTGTGCGTTCGTGCAACCAATGTGGCAGTGGAAAGGCAACAAGTATTACATATTTTGAGTGTGTGTTTGTTTCCTTGGGTATCCAGCATGCAATGTGCATGTGCCATATTGTCATCTGTGGCCTGCCCGATTTGAAACTATTTTAACGCGTTGTTTCATCAAAGGTACGGGGGGTTTTTTTTTAAAAAAAAAACGTTTTTGAATATAAAATGCGTGTTATTATTTTTCTACAACTTCTGCTTGAAGCATTTGTCATTCTATAAGAATTGAGCGAGGTATGATCAAAAATTAATACTGGTCTTCATGTAAAGTACCCGTTATCCTTGTCAGATTTTCATGAAACTTGAATTTTCTCGGCAGTTTTTCGAAAACTACCCAAATATCAAATCCCATGAAACCCATCCAGTTGGAGCCGAGTTGTTCTATGCGGTTAGGTGGACTGGCAGACGGGCAGACATGACGAAGCTGCAGTTGCTTTTCGCAATCTTGTGAACGCCCCTTACGATGGCGTTTTAAGGAAAGCATTCCGTCCCCTGCAAAATAAAACGTCTGTAACTCAATTATCAAATTCTCCTGGTGCACACAGACTATGCCATTGTTCGGGCGTAGATAGCAGAAGAATATCCTGCCGAAACAACACATCTTGTTCAAAATTCAGTAGCCGAACTTAGAACTCACCTTCTCATTATCATGGAGTACGAATAAGAGTGTTCTTTCAGACATGAACAACGTAATATTTTGTAAAAGGTTGGTGTAAGAGACGTTTGAATTAGTACTCCTTTTTGTTAAATGGCCAATTGCAATTGTCGTTGGCCCGCACCGCTTTATGTTTTCCGCCTATGCTAAACCATGCACCTTCTCATAGTTCTCTGTCCGTACAGTAATACCAGAGTTGAAGTGACTGGAAAGTATTTTAAATGACGAGGAATTATAATTATATCCGTGGAAAACACTGGAAAACGTGGACTAGAAAGTAAAATGACATGAATTAATAACATTGACCCTTGGAATGCATCCGCCCCCCCCCTCCCAATTCAAATCTTCTGCTGCTCCGTGTATATGAATCATGGGAGGAAGGAGTTTTATTCTTTCAACAACCATAGTAAACTATTGTAATTTTGATCGGTAGCAAGTTCGGTGGAAAAAGCCCGGACAGGTCACCGTTGAAAAAGAAATCTGCCCGGACATAAATTTTGTGTCTCAGAAAGAGGAAATTTACGACAAAAAAAAAGTGTTTGGTAACGCTGTACCTCAACCGCCCCGTAACCAGAGGATGTGACTGAAGGTATAGGGCGCCTTTGCATTCGGGTTCTGATTGGGAATAGTCTTATCGATAGATACCAATATTCCAGAGGAGCGTGCTGCCTGCAAACTCGACCCTGAGGTCATGTCCAGTTACGCTGAATAGTTTTTTGTCTTCATCTACCGAAAATATTCTCTATGATCCGAATATTATTTCCAGTTTTCGAAAAACACGAAGCCACCGGGATAACTTGTTTCCGGAACAATACGACAAGTAAACTGGGACGTGCAGTGGGATAATATTCAAATGGTATGGCCTGTTGTTGAATAGTGCGAACTTGACTGTTCGACTCGTGGCAGACGGCATCTGGACAGTATCGATAACGTTCCTATTACCATGTCACAAAACGGTGCTCTTTTTCAGGGTGTATCTGCTTTTCATTTCTCAGATTAACTGCGTTGTGTTTGGTTATTTGACGAACTACGTAACATGCAGTCACGTTATATAACTGTAGCGCATCAGCTGTCAAGCGGAACTGACATACAACTCAACGGAAAAGCATTCAATTCTGCTCACATAGTACCCCTTTACATGCAGAACTGTATTCAAGGATAGCACTTTCTGTTAGCACATTTGTTGGTAACGTATCATTTAAACAGTTACAAGTCACCAGTATTTGCTTGAAGCTGTTCGTGGGTGGCGGCACCAATGTCTTTTGCTGATTCGTAAATTTAAAAACCAAATAAGTTCTGACAACAAGGGTCATTGCCTCGTAACAACTGAGTTAGGTGATGACAGAATGCATTACCGATGTTTTCGCGGGGGCTTGAATGATCATTCGTATTAGTCGCAACAGATGTCACCAGTCGCTGAGTCTCTGTCCCCAACCCCCCTGCCGCCCATTTCGATTATTCGCAAAGCAGAAATAACAATGAATTAATTATGACCATCAACAAAGGAACAGGATAGTAGGTTCCCCATGTTTACCTGTCTTTTAGTTTCTTCTGTAGGTCTGTACCAGATGCTTCCAGCATCCTTTGTAACTAATAGGTTTCTCATGCTTACTTGTCTAATAGTTTCATCTCTAGGTTTCTACCAGATCCTGTCAGCCTCTTTCAAGGAATTAATAGTTCGTGACATCTGTCTTCGTTTAATTTCTTTTGTAGGGTCCAGTTTTGTTGTTACAAATGGCCCTAGCAGTAAGTGAGTGTTACACTGTAAATTATGATCATTTTGTGTTTCTTCCACATCAGGTTTTGCTGCAAGTTTTGGAATTTTTGCTGCTGTGTAGCTGGCTTATCCATGCAATGTTATGTTGTATTTTAGCGGTGTAGTCGAGAATTGTATGGAATATGATCTGGACCATTTGAGTCAAAATAATGTCTTCATCTTCAAGGGTCATTATGTCAAAGAAGAATGTAATTTGTTTGGATTTTTGGTTTTGTTTAATGGTATTGACTTCATTGCATGTTATGGTTTAGGTCCTCACGGCCATTCCCACGTATTTGCTTTAAACGGATTAATGTTTTTGTTGGACTTCGTTACTTGGAAATTTACTGCTGGTATGTGCAAGATTTGACATTCTCACAGTGGTGTTGGTGAGGATTCACGTCTTCTGGGATGTTATGTTGTGTCATTGAGCATGTGGTTTGCAGCATTTCAAATGAAAGTAGTGCCTTCCGAATGCTGCAAACCACTTACCTACACATCATCACATCTCAGAAAACCTGAATTGTCATGATTAATTCCTGTTTACCAACCCACAGGAGTATGTTGTATTGAACTATTTTAACTGATACTGTCTCTTTGTGAGTTTTGGAACATTAGACATGTTGAAGGCACTATGCTTCTTCAGAACATCAGTTGACACAGCATAACATCCCTGGAGACTTGAATCTTCATAAACACTGCTGTGAGAACCTCAAATTTCACACAAGTTATTTGCTGTCTTGTGAATTAAAAGGTAATCACTGTTCATATTAGCAGGTACACAGCATTTCCCACTGGATTCCAGAAACTGTTGCTGCTAATGAAGTTGTTATAGTAAATTACCATTATGTCAAGTAGTTTTGCCATTACTATAGCTTTAGCTGCTGGAATATGGAAGGGAAACTTCAAGTTGGTACTTATCAAAATAATATTTCTCGTTTCTCCAAAAACGTAAAAAGATATCTGTGTGGCATTATTAGAGGGAAGGCTTTAATTTTTGCTCTTGCTAAAGACATACATTTTTACACAAAATTAAGTTTTGTAGCCTCCATTTCCTTAGAAGTATGTAAAAAAAAAGCAAATTGATTGAAATCATTATGCCAGGCCTATAAATTCTTTAAATACCCTCTACTTTAACAGGAAGCTGCATCATAAGCTGAATACTTTTGTGTGTTACTTAACTTTTTGAACTGTGCTTTCTCAACTGAATATTTATATCCCATGTAATGTGAGGAAGATTTGGAAGAAAGGAGTTTGTCTCTGTAGCTCGTGTTCCAAAATTCTAAATGTGCTGGGTTGAACCAATGTTTTCAGTCAAAATTACTTTATTTTGCTTCATTCTTGCATTAAATTTCCCCACAAGTGAACAGCAATTTTGCAGGAGAGGTGGCTATGTTGTGATCTTCTGGGTTTTGACATACTGCTTCAACATTCAGGAGAGAGATACAGGCCTGATTTAACTGTCCATCCATTTGTCTGCCATATTATTATGCTAAGGGAACCTGGGTTCCTGCCTGGAAATGATAACTGGATCAAAGTGCAATGTAACCATGACCTTGGCACACCACTGACACACAGTGCATAGTTATCCATTAACATGAAATATATTCCTAAGAATCCAACAACATGATCATTATGTTATGTCATATACTTGCAAAATGTTGGTATAACATGGTTACCATCTTCAAAATTTCAGGCCTCTGACAAAGGCACTCAAGGGAGAGCAGTTGCAAATGGAAGCTGAAGTGCAGCAGGCTCTGGGTGACCATCACACCACACAGTACTTCAAGAAAGGCATACAATGCATGGCATCTCAAACAAACGAATGTTTCAGGGTCCAATGCTTATTTGAGCACATCAAATATATTCCTGTTAATCACCCTCCTACAGATTTCTGTTGAATCTCCTATGATGAGACGTATGTTACTTGTAGGTCTGTTAAGGGGATGCTCATCTATTAAACTTACCTTGGAATATGGCGACTGTGAAGATTACTGTCTACTGGGGTGTAATTCTGTGTAGCCTGATGAATATGTACCAACATTTGGGAGGAACCTGCTGTCACTGACTGACTGACTACCTACCTAACTAACTAACTTCATGGAGTCCTTCTTGAGAAGCTGATTCTCAGCTATTCAAGAAATTTCATGCATTGTATGGAACCCAAATTTTCATTACCCTGTTTACAAGAGCCCGCCATCTGCCCCTGTTCTGAGCCAGATTGATCCAGTTCATGCTCCCATCCCACTTCCTGAAGACACGTTTTAATATTATCCTTCCATCTATGCCTGGGTCTTCCAAATGGTCTTTTTCATTCACGTTTTCCCACCACAACCCCTGAATGTATCTCTTCTCTCCCCCATATGTGCTACATGCCCTGATATCTCATTCTTATTGATTTACAACCCTGTATGTGCCTCTTCTCTGCCCCATACATGCCACATGCCCCACCCATCTCATTCTTCTTGATTTACAATTCTGTATGTACCTCTCCTCTCTCCCATATGTGCTACATGCCCCACCCATCTAATTCTTCTTGATTTGGTCATCTGAAAAAACATTTGGTAAGCAGTACATATCATTAAACTCCTCATTATGTAGTTTTCTCCACTCCCCTGTTACCTCATCCCTCTTAGGCCCAAATATTCTCCTCAGCACCCTAATCACAAACACCCTGAGCCTATGTTCCTCCATCAGCGTGAGCGACCAAGTGCCACACCCATGGAAAACAACAGGCGAATTATAGTTCTGTATATCATCTTTATACTGTGATTTTGTCCTGTATTCTTCTCTGGGGACATGACCATGTATTTAAGTTTTCTCAGCATTCACTTCCAGACCAGCCTCCTGATTAGAAACTGCTAAAGCTTCTGTGTTTTTCTTTATAGTATGTACGCTTCCACCCAACATATTAACATCATCATCATAAACTAGAAGCTGATGAGTATGACTTAATTTCAAGCCCTCCTGGTTTTCCTGAGCCCTCCTAATGGCATCTTGAAATTGTGTGTACTATGCATTTTGCATATATTTACAACATATAACAAACAAGTGCACAATATACTTAACACTTAATTGCATCCAAAAAAACTCCTACATGTTTCAGTGACTGAATTTATCATCATCAGGGATTTCTTCTGTTAAACCAAAGTTACATGCCACTTAAAATGCAGTCATTAGTACATACACTTAAAGTGCTAAAAGAATATCGTTACCAAGTAATTAATATATGGTTGCTGTTACATATAGTGTTGCAGTAATATACAATGTGGTAATAAAATAAGCTTTCAATAAAATACAATAGAATGGTGCAGTTCTTGAAGTGATTACTTGAATTACAATTGTATCATTATGTAATGATCATGAGTGGTAGCCTTATATAGTCAATTATATTTGCAACTATATTGTTTATTTGTTGGTTATGTCATAAATACCTCCTAATGGCATATTCTGAAGCAAAGTTGAAGAGCAGCGGTTCTAAAGCATCTTTGTTTCAAACCGTTCTTCATAGGGCACACATAAGACAAATGTTTTCCTAAACAGACTCTGTTATAGGTTTCATTCAGGCCCATTTTTATTAGCAATACAGGTTCCATGGGGATACAGCATTCAGTGAGAATATTATACAAAACCTCCCTCACAACTGAATTATAGACTTTCTCTAAGTCTATAAATATCTGATGCACTGCCTCATTCTAATTCCCTCTGCAGTATTTGACAAATGCAGATTATATGATCAGTGCTAGACCTGTTACATCAAAATCCATACTGGGATTTCCTCTGCATATGAATGTGCCTGCTATTGCTACTGCCTTTTACTTTGCAAGTTGAGACAGAAGTTTCTTCCGAAATGTTGGGTGAAAACTGACTACGTAGCATCATATCCCAGAAGAGAGTAATCTTACAGATGCCAAAAATCCACAGTAATATATATGTTAACTATTGTAAGTTAAAAAACAAATTCTTATATTTCATGGCAACAAAGTGACCTGAGTTCAAAATAAATATAATGATTCTGTACAATTAAGGGTCTGCTTTAAACGGAAACAGATTTAAATAATATTTCTGAAACTTAACCTTTATTGAGGCAAAAATATCTTCTATATAATATTTAACAAAATATCTAGTACATATTTCATGACATAAGCCGTTAAACTCATACCCATTTAAGCTGTGATAAAAGGCAACATGATTGAGGCAACATTTGAATTATTATTTTGTGCTATCAAAATTTCTTCATGTGGCAGATTTTGTTTCATTCTCTGAAGAAATTTAAATTCTAAGTTAGTCAACTGGAGCTTGAACATTAGAACCAGATACATAAATTATTACTTTCTTAAAAACTGTGAGGATTATTAATAGTAACTTCAAGAGAAACAAATTAATACAGGTTTAATTATAGAATAGATACTGTTCTATTTGTATGGATTGCTAGCAAAACATAATTTTTTTATACAGATAAAATGTGATGAGTGTTTGAAATAGTGTCTGTAGAATAGCATAGGATTGTAATTTATACATAACAGAAGATTGGAATCTTCTGGGATGCTATGCTGGATAAATATTCGACTAATAAACTGTTTACCTAATGGTGGGGCATAACATCACAGAAAATTTGTATCAACAGCAACACTACTGTCACAACCTCAAATTTTGTATTATATGAAATAGATTATTTTAGATACAAGACGCAGTGTTAAAAAAATCACTTTTCAGACCTTCTTTTGCGGCTGAATTCTTAAACTTTAGACGTATTCGACATTACATTTCAGACTTCAGAAATTTCTTTTCTGTTTCTCTTTTGTTTTTCTTCTATTTTTACTATCATTCTTCTTTTCTGAGTTTATTATACTTTGGATGTTCCCTTTTATCATTCTGTTTAAGTTTAAATGACCTTGAGTGTGTTGTTGATCACAATATCCTCACAGTTTCCACATGAGCTTTATAAATATAAGAGGTTTTTCATAATATTGGTTACGATGAAAAGCATGCCCTTGATGGTAGCATAAATTTATCTGAAACTCTGTTTAGACACCAACAGCCATTTCGTCTGTCTATTTGATATTGAAAGTTACTAAAAACATTTCTTTGGAAGTCTAAAAGTTTGTGAATGGTCTGTCACCTCACGTGGTTTGGTGTTCTATAACCTATTGAAAAGAATGGAATTAGGCTGTTAATTGTTGTTTCACCATGCAGTTGGAAGTGTAATCAGTAAAATATGACAAAGTATTGTAGCATCAAAATCATATATCTGATCTTGATACTGTTTAATAATTCTCATATTTTTAGGCCAACATTTCTCAAGGAAGAAAGTTACTGGGTTTGCAGTCTGTTAAATGTCATAATGAGAGATGTTTCAAAATGTATAATGAACTTCATTCAGTTAATGAATATATACATGTGTTATTTAGGTTCATTGTTCTATTTTCAGGGTTTGTGAAAAGATTTTCCATATTGGAACAATATTTGGTAACTTTTAAAATTAGATGTTGATGTTTTGCTGACCATGCATCTCAGTGTAATCCTAGTAATTAACCAACTTGATGCACAAAATCTTATTTTATAATAAGTTTATTAAACGCCTCAACATGTTTTGAGCGCTATGTGCTCATCATCAGGAGGTCAAAATTGTATATACAGCATCTGATATCATCACACCTGTAGGTGGCCGTCCCGTGCACAGGTTCTTCTCTCAACCTGTGCACGGGATAGCCACCTACAGGTGTGATGATACCAGATGCTGTATATACAGTTTTGACCTCCTGATGATGAGCACATAGTGCTCGAAACATGTAGAGGCGTTTAATAAACTTATTATAAAACAAGATTTTGTGCATCAAGTTGATTAATTACTAGGATTTTAAAATCAGGTTACATCTCGCCACTTTAGTGTTAATTTTTTTTTAAACAAATTTTAGTCACACTTGTAAATTACCCATGTAGACCCTGCATTAACAAACATGGATATTCATACTCCCTTGCTAATAACAATTATGTTGCATGATTTCAGGCTTCCACCATGAAGTAGATGAGAGCTGTGCTCTTCTAGGTTATTATGCAGCGAGTAGTGGTAATTTCTTACCATTGATACAGACCTTTTGGATTCTTGACCCCTGAAGATGTACTGACAGTTTGTCCCGAAATGTTGGTAAAAGCAAGTACCACTACTCACTGTGTAATAACCCAGAAGAATGCGGTTCTCAACTATGTTGCAGTTCATTTTTCCAGTACCATGGAATTTAATGGGTAACTTGGCTGTGCAATCTTCTGTTAATGCAGCAATAATAGAATGCACAGGTTTTTGTCCTCCATTGGGAGCCAATGATAACACATAAAGCAAATAGAGAGGCAGGAGAAGGCAGAAAAGTTGACTTTCTCTTGATGCACACAGTTATGAATTGGTAGCAGCATGGTCTGTGCTGTGTATCACTTCAAATTAAACTGAAACAAGACAGCAAGACAGAGAAATTAAAATTCTGTGACTATGTGTTATAAATGTGCCTGTTATTATGATGAATGTTATAACATGCCTGTTGCTCTGAAAATCCAAATGTATGCAGGTCAAGTTATATCCTTAAAATATGGTGACCAGATATTCATGTCTTTCTGACACTGTATTTGCACATACTTTCATAGCTCACATTTACTTTTTCCAAGCATTAAAAAAAACACATTCATTTCATTTTTATTATTCATGCCTTGTGCTTTGACATGGGAAGAACTTTGGTTCTTCACGTGGAAAGTTCAGGATGATGTTTCTTAAATGGATGCAACTGTACTTTACACACTTTCCATTTTCCTTCTTAGAGACATACATTCAGTCCTTTTTAAACCTTTAAAGCACTGTGGTTGCTGTTTATACTGTATGCTTCAAACCCCAAACACTGCATTTCCCCATTTTATCATTTCTTTTTGTTCCTCCCCCCCCCCTGGATATCCTAAGTATTATCGTAGTCATTTTTCAGTAATATTAATAAATCACTCCAACATTTTCATTGACTGATGAGTTACAAACATTAAGAAAGGAGAAAAACCGTTAATCACAACTTAAACATTAAAAAAATTGTGTGTTTGTTAAACTGTACTACATGTTTCGGCCTATACAGCCATTCATTTTTTATTACCAAATACTATATAAAACCATGTATACAGCGTTAAATTACTATCCATGGATAAGACCTTAATATTTCACATTGCCTTTGTGTACAGTTAAAATGTTATGTTCAAGTTGCCAAACATTGGACAAATCTGATAATAAAATATAAACAAAGGTAAAGGTCACTCAATGATATGCCTATGCAGGCGCAGAGGGCAGGTGGAGGTGTAGCTCTTACCTATTCGCAACCTTTCACTAGGAGGAGGAATAGTAGGAGGGTGGTCAGCACCTTGCCCTGGCTGCTTTACCCCCGCGAAAGACTTGGTACCAATTGTACAGGAGACTGGGTGGGCCTCAGGGCTTGTCTGGACGACACGTGAAATCTAACCCCACCAGCATTCAATCCCCAGACCGTCCATCCCGCAGCAAGTTACTGTACTGAGTATAACTATAGTGCTCCTTTAAATAAATAATTATTTATTTATTTATGTATATATATATATATATATATATATATATGTGTGTGTGTGTGTGTGTGTGTGTTCACTTTTATATATATACATACATACACAACATGTATATATAAGTTTATGTGTATGCCTCCCATTTATAAGGTAGATGGAAATTTGCTTTGTTATATTCCATTGAAGATGCATGAATAACATCTCGACTTGTTATTCTTCAAATTGTACACGGAAGATAATCCTCTCACAAAAATCAAAATTAAATATGCATGGTAGGCATAAGATAAAACATGAAATGGGCATTTTAATAGATTATTATCAAAATATAATATACATTATGTCCTTACATTTTGACATTAATTTCTTTGGTTGTACTTATGAAGTTGAATGTATTGTCATGTGTCTATATGTTTTTGAAATTAAAATACACAAAATGGTAGCTTAATTAAAAATGTAACCGGAACAGAAAGTGGCAGAATTTTTTTAAAACATGCATAAAGTGTTAACTGAAATAATTATAAAGAAAACTTACATGTTATGGCGTAAAAAATTTTGTCTTATAACCTTACTTGAAATGTGAGAAAATCAGAGAAGCCATCCCTCATTACCATCAGATCAGAAATTAATCTCACAGTCTTTGAAGTAACAGATTTAGCAACTACCAAGCAAGTTTCAAAGTGGACCACACAAGCTGGAGTTCACATATTTATGCCCACTATGTCCATGTACAAAAACTTACTGTTCTTGTTTCATGGACTGTTCAATACAGATTACAATGTACGAATTCAGGAATTTAAAAACTTTGACCATGTGAATATCTCGTGACAGTGGTTTCCTTTGTTAACCACCATGCCAGTAGTTACAGTGGTCAAAGGGTGGTTTTACAGTACAAACAATATATATAGAAGAAACAAAGTGCTCCCTTAACCATCCCAGTACTAACTTAAGAGTGGTCAAAGAGTGGGTTTATAGTACATACAAATACTATCAAAGAAATAAAGTGCTACCCTTTTATTAAACCATACTTACAATTGAGGACACCTTTTGCCTTGCCAAGGATGGATGCTGATGCCTCATCTTTGGTCTCGGCTGCCTTTTGTGTTGTGTCTTTTACCACTTGCTGCACCTGCTCTCTCTTCTCGTCAATAAATTTGTCTGCTTCCTTCATCTTGGTGTCCACTGCTGCACTGGCCTGTTCGATGGTACTGTCCACTGCCTTCTCTGCTTTACCGAATTCCTCATCCAATGCATCAATAGCTGTGTGTTTGGCATCCACCGCCCCACCTACAGCCGCAGCTTCCATTTCTGATTTCGTCGACCAGATGGCATCTCCAGTTTTCTTGGCTTGTTCCTCCAGCATCTCACTTGCCTCTTGCTTTTTCTGATTTGCTATGTCCTCAACGTCATGTTTCTTCTTTTCCAGCAGCTGTTCTGCCTTCGATCCCAAGTTCTTGAAAGCTGCAATTAAATTTACACGTTTTAAAGATTTTTCTGCTTTGTCAGCTAATCTTTGCAGAGTACTTCCCATTGTGTTTAAAGTACCATATTAAAATTAAATAAAATATGTACTCCATCACAACTATCGACCTGACTAGGCCACCATCAGGCCAATATTTATATTTTCTCAGCTAGTAAACCTATTTTTGCGATCATGCATTCAAGTCTAGTTTATTTTAATGTACAGTATTTTTCATCATACACACAGCTAGATGTGACCAAAAACCCAAGCAGTTAACACTTTTCTATACCCCAGCTTCGGTGTGTAGTTATTTTTCACTGAGGGGGGGGGGGGGGGGGGAGAAATTTTTTTTTTCTCCTTTTATCTTTTTTTACAAATTTACCCTCCCTCAACATTTAACCACCCCACTTTTTTTCTTTTTTTATAGATTCTTTT
>Ga0123354_10014550_pt1 | contig 12257 bp, 11 predicted proteins | sample TergutLab28metaG_2_FD_97872 | JGI IMG/M metagenome (GOLD analysis project Ga0123354, IMG submission 97872) | Labiotermes labralis P4 segment gut microbial communities from Petit-Saut dam, French Guiana - Lab288 P4 | ecosystem: Host-associated > Arthropoda: Insects > Digestive system > Gut ... | reverse complement strand
GATGGCTACGGGGTAAATCAATTCAACGGTGATGGTTACATTATCGCCGGGCATAACCATTTCGCGACCTTCGGGAAGGGTGATTTCACCGGTAATGTCGAGGGTGCGAAGATAGAATTGCGGACGGTATTTGTTGTGGAAAGGAGTGTGACGTCCGCCTTCTTCTTTCTTCAACACGTAAACTTCAGCTTGGAATTTGGTGTGCGGTTTAATCGAACCCGGTTTGGCAATTACCTGTCCGCGTTTGATTTCTTTCTTGTCAATACCGCGAAGCAACAGACCTACGTTGTCGCCGGCTTCACCGCGATCGAGGATTTTACGGAACATTTCAACCCCGGTGATAACCGTTGTCATTTTCTCTGCACCCAGACCAATGATTTCCATTTGGTCGCTGGTGTTCACAACGCCTGTTTCAATACGACCGGTGGCAACCGTACCACGACCGGTAATCGAGAACACGTCTTCGACGGGCATCAGGAACGGTTTTTCGTTGTCGCGCGGAGGAATTGGGATGTAAGTATCTACTGCGTCCATCAGCTCCATGATTTTTCCTACCCAGTTAGGGTCCTTGTTCAGACCGCCAAGCGCCGAACCGCGAATAACAGGTACATTGTCGCCGTCATATTTATAGAAACTCAGCAATTCGCGCATTTCCATTTCAACAAGGTCGAGCATCTCTTCGTCGTCCACCAAGTCAACTTTGTTCATGAAAACTACAATTTTCGGAACGTTTACCTGACGAGCCAACAGGATATGCTCGCGGGTTTGAGGCATTGGACCGTCGTCAGCGGCAACCACGATGATGGCGCCGTCCATTTGCGCAGCGCCGGTAACCATATTCTTGATATAGTCGGCGTGTCCCGGGCAGTCAACGTGCGCATAGTGACGACTGGCTGTCTGGTACTCAATGTGCGCTGTATTGATGGTTATCCCTCTTTCTTTTTCTTCGGGAGCATTGTCAATGGAGTCGAAGGAACGTATTTCTGATAGTCCCTTTTCAGCTAAAACTAAAGTAATTGCAGCGGTAAGTGTCGTCTTACCATGATCAACGTGACCGATCGTTCCTATATTCACGTGCGGTTTTGATCTGTCAAACTTTTCTTTTTGTGCCATGATGATAAAAAAATTAAAAAATAGGTTTTAAAGATATATTCGTATTCAAAAAAAAATTACACTACATTCTTGCCAAAGAGCCAATGATGAGAATTGAACTCATGACCCCTTCCTTACCAAGGAAGTGCTCTACCTCTGAGCTACATCGGCAAAGAAACTGAGCGAAAGACGAGGCTCGAACTCGCGACCCTAACCTTGGAAGGGTTATGCTCTACCAACTGAGCTACTTTCGCATGTCGTCTGTTTTGAAATATTAGTGGGGAGGGGAGGATTCGAACCTCCGAAGTCGTCAGACAACAGATTTACAGTCTGCCCCATTTAACCGCTCTGGAACCTCCCCAGATATTTCTGAGCCGATGGAGGGATTCGAACCCCCGACCAGCTGATTACAAATCAGCTGCTCTGGCCGACTGAGCTACATCGGCGTGGCTCAATTCGTCGTTGAACAGCCTTCAAAAACGAGAGCGCAAAAGTAGTAAGTTTTTTTTGATTGACAATTTTTTTTTAAAATATTTTAAAAAAAAATGCTCTTCGTTTCAAAAAAGATTTCCAATTTCCGCCTTCTATCAATTTCTACTGGTATTGCCCCGTAATGATGTTCTGCCAATGACGATTTTTATTTCGCGTAACTGATCGCTCTTGTTTCGCGGATGACCGTGATCTTCACCTGTCCGGGATAGGTCATTTCGTCCTGAATTTTTTTGGCAATATCATACGACAATCTTTCGGCGTCGTTATCCGATACTTTTTCACTGCCAACGATGACACGCAATTCGCGTCCTGCCTGGATGGCGTATGTTTTGGTTACGCCGGGATATGACAGCGCCAGCAATTCCAGTTCTTTCAACCGTTTGATATATGCATCCACCACTTCGCGACGCGCGCCCGGACGAGAGCCGGAAATGGCGTCGCATACCTGTACGATAGGCGCTATAAGCGTGGTCATTTCAACCTCTTCGTGATGTGCGGCGATGGCGTTGCACACATCCGGTTTTTCTTTGTAACGCTCAGCAAGCTTCATACCGATGATTGCATGAGGTAATTCAGGCTCATCATCGGGGACCTTGCCTATGTCGTGAAGCAAACCGGCACGTTTGGCGAGTTTTGGGTTCAGTCCGAGTTCCGATGCCATGATTGCCGACAGGTTGGCTACTTCGCGCGAGTGCTGCAACAGGTTTTGCCCGTATGACGAACGGTATTTCATTTTGCCGACGATACGGATCAGTTCCGGATGTAAACCTTGAACACCAAGGTCAATAGCGGTGCGTTTTCCTACTTCAACCACTTCTTCTTCGATCTGTTTCTGCAATTTGTTGACCACTTCCTCGATACGTGCGGGATGAATACGTCCGTCGGTAACCAATTGATGCAGCGCTAATCGTGCTACTTCGCGGCGCAGAGGGTCAAATGCTGAAAGGATGATGGCTTCAGGAGTGTCGTCTACAATGATTTCCACGCCCGTTGCGGCTTCCAGCGCGCGGATGTTGCGTCCTTCGCGTCCAATGATACGACCTTTCATTTCGTCGTTTTCGATATGGAAAACCGTTACTGAGTTTTCCACAGCCGCCTCGGTGGCTACACGCTGAATGGTTTGCAGCACAATACGTTTAGCCTCTTTTGTCGCCGTCATCTTGGTTTCGTCCACGATTTCGTTGATGTACGACATGGCTTCTGCCCGTGCTTCGGTTTTCAAAGATTCAATCAACTGCCCTTTGGCTTCTTCAGCCGAAAGCCCCGAGATAACCTGCAAACGCTCGACTTGCTGTTTGTGGGCTTTTCCCAATTCTTCCTGTTGACGTTCGGCAATTTCAATTTGTGTGTTTAAATTGTCGCGTAAATTGTCTAACTCCTTTTTCTGACGCTGGTTTTCTTCCATGCGTTGCGACAACGTGCCTTCCTTTTGTTTGATACGGTTTTCAGCCTGTGCTAATTTGCTGTTGCGTTCATTAACCGTTTGTTCGTGTTCTGCCTTCAGTTGCAAAAAATGCTCTTTCGCTTCGAGCATCTTTTTCTTTTTGATGACTTCGGCTTCGGCTTCAGCTTCCTTAATTTCGAGTAACTTTCTCGATTTGAGAATGTTGTTTACTATGAAGTAAGCGATTCCTGCTCCGGCAACAAAAGCGATAATTCCAATAATGATTTGATTCATGTTTGATGAGTACAATTTTTAAAAAAAACCGCACGATTCCGCCTGACTTTATAAAACCCCAATAAAGCATGGGTAGAGTGGCCAATTACTTCAAACGTCCAACGTCCCGATGAATCGGAATCCCAGCCGAAGCCGGTACTAGGCCTGTTTTTGATAACTCAAGTCCAACTCTAATTTTCGAAATGTTGAGTTTCAAAAGAATTGATGGAACCGTGCGGGTAAACCTAATATAAAAGAACTTAACAATCAACGTATTGTTTCAAAAATTTATCGAGTTGATCGTCCAATTTTTTCAACTTGTCCGCCTGCTCGGTTGAACTGGCTTTAGTTTCTAATTCAATGGTCTTGAAGGCAAACTGTAACGCTGCGTAAGCGAGGAAATCCTGAACATCCCTGTTGCTATAACGTTGTTGGTACTGAGACAATCTTTCGTTGATGAGCCGTCCTGCCTTCCGTATGCGTTCTTCGTCTTCTTCCTTATCAATGGTGAAGGGATATTCACGTTCTGCAATCTTAATATTTACGGGCCATTTCCTGCTCATTCTTCAATTTATCTGTTCAAAAGCGCTATGCACTTATCTATTTCGCGAACCATTCTGTTTACCTGAAACTTCACATTTTTGACATCTTCCGAAGAAGAGGTCAAGGTTTTTGCGAGTTTAAGATTTTGATACTTCGATTCTAAAACCTCTATTTCCTGATTTTTTGCACGAAGCTGCCCCGACAATTTGTCAACTTGCTGCTGCAACTGTATATTATTGGTTTTAAACCTTTCAGCAAGCTCGATGACCTGTGCTAATTTTTTCTCTAAAGAGAAAACAATATCTTCTAGAATGGTCATACTTCATGAAAAAAATCTGATACAAATGTAAATATTTTTTTTGTTATTAACAAAATTTTTCTTAATATATTTTGTAATATATTGTTTTACTAATGCTTATAATTTTTTTTCACAACATTCCCATGCTTCGAAGTACGAAAACAAAAAGAAAAATACTCAGGCTGGATACGGCAGTGGTCATCACGACAATCTGACCCGACAATTCGCCATCGCAACCCATATTGGAAGCCATGATGTAACTGCTTACGGCGGTGGGTGATGCAAAAATACACAACAGTACGCTTAACTCAACGAAACGGAATCCCATCGGTACGAATACCATCATGGCAGCCAGTGGAACGATGATTAATCGGGATGCCGTTGCAAATAATACTTTCCACAGGTTGTGGTTCAATTGTTTGAATTGAAATTCGCCGCCCAGCAAGAATAAAGCGAAAGGAGAAGCAATAGCTGCTAACTCGCCGACGGGTTTGTTGATCGCTACCGGTATTTCCACCTGCAACGCCCCGAATAGCATTCCCGCAACACATCCTATAATCAATGGGTTACGAACAATATCCAAAACCAATTGTACAATAGAAATACGACCGGTGCGTGTTTCGGAAAAATACGATAAAATAATGACCGCTGCAATATTATATATTGGTGTGATCACCCCGATCAATATAGAGACGGCTCCGGCGCCGTCTTCTCCGTACATGCCTGTAATCAGCGGGATACCATAAATCACAAAGTTGCTGCGGTATATACCCTGTATCATGCTGCCGCGTTGTCCGCGACGTTTAACGAACAGCGGAACGATACACAACAACAGTATGATGACTGTGCAGACCCCTGCCATAGCCGTAAAAATCAATACTTTGTCAGTAAATTCGCCATGAAAAAAGTTTCTGATATTCTGGAACAGCATCAAGGGAAGCAGGAATCGAAAGGTAAAACGGGTGGCTTCCGTCAGGAACCTGTCAGATACGAAATTGAACTGCCGTGCGACATAACCAGCCGTTATTAGAATGAAAAGAGGAGCTACCGCATTGATTGAGAATAGAAGATCGTTCATTGGCGATCGAAACATTGTTCTATTTTCTGACAACGTTTGTAATACTTGCTTGAGATGTAGGCATGATCAGCATATCGTTGATGTTGACATGCGCCGGTCGTGAAAGAGCAAACCAGACGGCTTCGGCAATATCTTCGGCGCTAAGTGGCGTTAAACCTTCATAAACCTTGTCTGCGCGGGCTTTGTCGCCTTTGAAGCGGACAAGCGAAAATTCAGTTTCTACCATGCCCGGAGAAATGGAAGTAACTTTAATATTGTGCTTGACCAGATCAATGCGCATTCCTTTGGTAAGTGCGTCCACAGCGTGTTTGGTAGCGCAGTATACATTGCCGTTTTCGTATGTTTCCTTAGCAGCTATGGAACTGAGATTGACTATATGTCCGCTCCCTCTTTTGATCATCAACGGCGCCAGTTTACGGGTAATGTACAGTAAACCCTTCACGTTGGTATCAATCATCTGATCCCAGTCGTCAACTGATCCTTCATGTATGGGCGCCAATCCAGCCGCAAGTCCGGCATTATTGATCAGTACGTCAATGTCTTTCCATGTTTCCGGCAAATGGTCAATAGCGTTCTCTGTTTGTTGACGATCGCGAATGTCAAAATTTAAAGCAAGCACATCGCTTTTGAATTTCACACCCAATTCGTTTTTCAACATATCAAGCAAGTCCTTGCGGCGTCCTGTGATGATCAGGTTATAGCCGTTTTTAGCTAAAATTTCGGCGATTGCCGTTCCTATGCCGGCGGTTGCGCCGGTTACTAATGCTATTTTTCGCATAAAATTTTTTATTCAAAGATTAGATGATTTAAAAATCAAAGGTTTGGAATTAAGTAATGCTGAACTGTTTCTAAAAACTCGTCAAAAATATTCTTGTTGGTTGCCACCAATTCTTTTCCAAAAATATAATTATCGCCTCCTGAGAAATCGCTCAATCTGCCGCCTGCTTGTTGTATGATGAAGGCTCCACCAGCAACATCCCATGGACTGAGGCTGTATTCGTAAAAAGCTTCGAAACGACCGCAAGCCACATAAGCCAAATCGGTAGCCGCAGAACCGAGCCGGCGCACCCCATGCGAGTTTTGCAGAAAATGCTCCAAACAGTTGATATATGGTCGCATCAGATGATAATCGTAGTATGGGAATCCGGTGGCGATCAGTGAATCCTGCACTTTCGTCCGATCCGAAACCCGTATCTCTTTTCCGTTTAAATATGCCGGACTGTCTTTCCACGCATAAAAACATTCGTCGAGCGTTAATTCATAAACAACCCCCAAAACAGGGAGATTGTTTTCCAACAACCCGATACTTACTGCATAAGGAGGCGAACCATGTATAAAATTGGTAGTTCCATCCAACGGGTCAATTACCCAGTTGAATCGCTCGCCGCGTGTAGAATTGGTATTTTCTTCAGCAATAAATCCGGCTTCAGGAAGAATTTCATGCAAACGGTCAATGATGATTTTTTCCGCACCTTTGTCCACATAAGTGACGAAATTGTGGAGTCCTTTCACTTCAATGTTTTTCGCCGAAAAGACATTGGCTTCTTTACGAATAAAATCACCCGCTTGTTTGGCAATATCGCATGTCTGCAAGCATAGTTCTTTATAATCAATCATGTTGTTATACATTAGCTATTCTGATAATATCTGCAAAAACGCCGGCAGCGGTTACATCTGCGCCTGCGCCGTAGCCTTTGATAACCATCGGCAACTCGAAATAACGGGCGGTAGTGAGCATGATGATGTTGTTGCTGCCTTCGAGTTCGTAGGAAGGATGTTTGCTGTCCACAGTTTGCAAACTGATGGACATTTCCCCATTGTCGAGCGTGGCAATGAAACGCCATTTTTTGTTTTGGGCGGCTAATTCTTTACGTTGGGCTTCAAATCTAACGTCTAAGGCTTCTACTTTTCCCCAGAAATCATCAAGTGATCCTTCAAAACATTCCGCAGGAAGAAAAGTCTGAATATTTACCGTTTCTTTCTCGGCAGGATAACCTGCTTCGCGCGCCAGTATGATCAGTTTGCGAACCACGTCCGTACCGCTGAGGTCTAAGCGCGGGTCGGGTTCCGAATAACCTTTTTCTTTCGCTAAGCGGATGGCTTTGCTCATCGGAACATCTTCACTTAATATGTTGAATATAAAGTTCAGCGTTCCCGACAGTACCGCTTCTATTTTCAGGATACGATCCCCACTGCGTATCAGGTCGTTGATGGTATTGATGACGGGTAATCCTGCGCCCACATTGGTTTCAAACATGAACCTTACACCATGATCTTTGGCGTTTTCCTTCAGTGAACGGTAATGGTTGTAATTTGCAGAACAGGCTATTTTATTGGCGGTTACCACCGAGATATAATGTTTAAACAGCGTTTCGTAAGCCTCAGCCACTTTTTCGCTGCCCGTACAGTCAATGAACACACTGTTACGAATATTTAATTCAATAATTCTGTTCATGAATTTTTGAAGATCACACGAATCGCCTTCTTTTTCTAATTTTTCGGCGAAAGACATCGGTTCGATACCTGCGGACGAAATGTACATTTTTCGCGAGTTAGCTACTCCCGTCAGGTTGATTTTCAGTTTGAGTTCGTTCATCAATATTTCGCGCTGAGTTTGTATTTGCTGCAACAGGTCGCGACCCACTTTGCCCACTCCAACCAAAAACAGATGCAATTCCTTGTAATTAGACAGGAAGAAACCTTCGTGAATGGCGTTGAGCGCCTTTCGCAGATGTACACGACGAATCACCAGCGAAATATTCAATTCTGACGATCCCTGCGCCGTGGCAATGACAGAGATCCCGTTTCGCGCCAACGAACGGAACAATGTAGCCGAAATACCGGGCACATTATGCATACGTTCACCTACAATGGCGATGATGGATAAATCGGTTTCCACCTGTAATTTGATTTCGCCGGTGGTATTCATTTTTGGATAAAACTCTTTATTGATAGCGTCTACGGCTATTTTGGCTTCTCCGGGGCGTATCGCAATGGTAATGGAATATTCCGACGATGCCTGCGTAACCATGATGATGTTGATTTTGTGGTCGGAAAGTTGTTTGAAAAGTCGTGCCGACACATTGCTTCCCACCAATCCCGTTCCTTGAAGTGTTATCAGCGATATGTCGGCAATAGACGATACGCCTTTTATGGGCGACACTTCGTTTTCAGGCGAAGGTAGGTTGCTGATCAGCGTTCCTTTGGCGTTTGGATTGTAGGTGTTTTTGATGTAAATGGGAACATTTTTCTCGTACACCGGACGAATGGTAGGAGAGAAGATGACTGACGCGCCAAAATGCGACAGTTCGATGGCTTCCTGATAAGTAAGCGCCTCAATGGGTAGAGATTTGGTGATGATATCGGGGTCGGCGGTCATGAAACCGTCCACATTCATCCACAGCATCAGACATGATGCGTTCATAGCGGCGGCAATAACTGATGCCACATAGTCTGCGCCGCGCTGACCCAAATTGGAGATAGCGCCGTTTTTGTTGCCGATCATATATCCGGGCAGGATGGCAATATGATCAAGTTGAGCAAACCGCTCTACGATCAATTGATTGCTTTCCTCAAAATCTATATTGGCTTCGAGATAACCTGAACCGGTACGGATCAATTCGCAAGTGTTGTGGTAACGCGCATTGGCGACGATATGAGTAAGTACAAAAGCCGACAGACGAACGCCCACACTGAGTATCCGGGCACGGGTTTTCGGAGTGAGATCCTGCAATAGATACAAACCGTAAAGCGTGTCGGCATATTCGTCCAAAAGATGCTGAACAGCCTCTAATACAGATATCCGCTGATCTACTGAAACAAGCGTGTTTACTACGTCGAAATGCAAATCTGCAAGAGACTGTATACCAATTTTATATTGCTGGTCGCCTTGTACGGCTTGTTCTGCCATAGCGAGTAGTTGTGCCGTTACTCCTTCGAAAGCCGATACCACCACAATACATGGTTCGCCTTGTGTTTCAATGATTTGCTGTACAAAACTAACCGAACGGGCATCACGCATAGATGAGCCGCCAAATTTGAGAACTTTCATTGTTTTATTTTCGATTAGAAATTCATTAGAAATTTGTGAAAAAAGCCACAAAAATTTTAGCGACAAAGATACAATCGTTTTTTTATTTTGTATATTTGCAATAAAATAAACCATGATGAAAGTACAATATCTAATATTAGTTTTCCTGTTTTTTTCCGTTTTTTCGGTACATGCAGCAAAAAAAACCGATGCGAAAAGCGTTAAAAATGAGTTCTTATTTCCAGCAAATGTTGCCGAGTTATCAACAGATTTTTTTTCGATTGAGAAAGGTAAGGCTTTGGTTCAGATGTTTCACAATGATGAAAACGTCAAAGTGCAGATTGTAGTTCCCGAACAAAGCATTCAAATCAAATTTTTGATGCAGGGGTTAAATGTTTTTATTGATATTTCGGGAAAAAAGAGCAAAAAATATTGCGTACAGTTTCCCAAGCCAGAACGAAGGCAAATACAGAGAACCGTACAACAGCCGCGTGAAGAAGGTCAACAAAATATTTACCGGCAAAGTCAAGTACCAGGACAAGGACCTGTACGAATGCCCATGATGGATGTGAAACAGATGGCAGCGATGGCGAACGAAAGTAATGCCGTATTGGTCAACGGCAAAAACAAAACGGAATTGGACAAAGAAATAGCATTTATTCAGGCTTTTGAGGACGATAAATTATTATTTACGATCAATTTGCCGTTATCATTATTAGGTGATAAAATAGGAAAAGACAAAATCATTTCGATAGGTTTATTGTCCGAAATGGAGGCGCCATCGGGAATGGGTTCGGGCGGTGGCATGGGCGGTCCCGGAGGTGGCGGTATGCGTCAGGGCGGTGGCGGAATGCGTTCCGAAGATGGTGGCGGAATGGGCGCCGGTGGCGGAGGCATGAGATCCGCTGATGGCGGCGGCGGACGCCCAATGGGCGGCGGTGGAAGCGTTTTTGCAGAAATGAACGCCCCGTTCAATCATTGGGTTACCTTTGGCATTGATTAGCTGTTTCAGAATTTAGTATTTTTATTATTTCAGATGAACAACATCGTTTCAGTTGGTTATTAACGATACCCGTAAAATTATAGGTTTCAATAAATTGCATCATAATTCAAAAAAATGGAGCAGGTATTGACAACCTACTCCAATTTAAAATTTACGGGCTAACACGACGAGCGCTGCTACTTAAAACATTTGCTTGCGCAGTTCATCGAGGACGAACGATAAGTAATTTTTTTAATCGGCATCTTGTCCTTTAGAAGTTCGTAGAAAAGTTCGCAAAGATTTTCACAAGTGGAAACCTTTTTAGTAACAACGATTCTGTACTCAGGATATGACCAGGCAAGTTCGTGGTCAATCTTTTTTAGCGGAACGCAGTGTTCGGGGTCATTGATGATGCCATGCTCTTTGTATACGGCAAGAACCGCATCAAGAAGCGGGTCGCCTTCCTGAAACAAGGTTGCATGGTGGAAATGGTCGCAAACCTCCCATGCTTTTTTGAACCCGTCCTTACATGCGTGCGCAAATCCTGTAACAGGATCAACTGTATCTTCAAGTTCAATGGTTAAAAGACCGGAGTGCCCGTGAAGATGCTTGGCTTCTCTCGACCAGTTCATGAACCTGTGTGCATATTGAAAGTCCAGGTTCACGATGGATGTGTACAATTCTTTTGATTCGTTCATGATAAAACCCCCTAATTTATTATTATTTGTTTGAAAATTAATTAATTAATGATTATTTGTAATGAAATCTTTTCGATGGAATTAAAATGTTCAAATGATTTTTCTTTCAAATGATTCATGACTAACGTTGTTAACTCCGTATCCATGTAATCAATGATTTCATTGTCTCTGATCACATGGTGGTGTTCCTCAATGGTAATATCATAGTAACTTTTACCCACCGGATGGTTCATTTTGGATAACAGACCTGCCTTGCAAAATGAATCTAAAATACGGTAAATCGTTGATATGGTTACTTCTGGATTCTTTTGCTGCACTCTGGCAATAATTTCATCTATCGAACTATGCCCCAGTTCGGTCATCAGTTCGTAGATCATCTTGCGCTGCGGTGTCGCCTTCAGTCCTGCCTTTTTTATGATTTCACCAATGTTCATTTCTATCCTGAAAATATTTCCGTAAAGTAAACGCAAATAATTATTATATGCAAATATTTTGCAATATTTTTTATTCGCAGATTTTGTTCGTTGGATTTCTTCGATTTTCTGACTTGTTTTGACGATACTTCTATGATAAAATTGTCCGTTAGAACATCAAAAATACGTCTCGTGGGCTAAAAAATATCTTCAAAGTCAATTTCACAACCGCCAAAAATATGTACCGGAACTTTTCCAGTTTCGTATTTTGTTCCTTCATCATATTTACCGTCGGGCTGCAACAAAAATATTTCAATGCCTTTTTCTAAGGGGTAAACTACCCAGTACTCTTTCACTCCTGAAGATTCGTACAAATCGTACTTTGTAGTCAAGTCGTATTTTGCCGTTGAAAATGACTGTATTTCTACAATCATATCCGGAGCGCCCAGACAACCGTTACCATCAATTTTAGATTGATCACAAATAACAGAAATATCCGTACTGACAACGGTGAAGATTTTTTCGTTTTCTCTTTCCCCATTTTTCGGAAGGCGAACATCTATTTCCGGATACACCTTACATTTCCCTTTTTTCTTTTTGATAAGGATATTTAATTCTGTTGTCAACAAACCACTAATTACTTGATGAATTGGTTTTGGCTTTGGCGACATCATTTTGATAAATCCGTCAATCAGTTCACGTACCTTGTCATCAGTCCATGTCAGATAATCAGAATATGAATAACGTTTATTCAAGTCTAATGATAATTCCATTATTTTCCGTATTACAAATTACGGCAAATGTATTTAAATTTGATATTACTTGATTTTTATCAACTTCCATATTAGATCATACCAACAAATCCATCAAAACCGGCTTTCAACTACTTTCCAATCCACGATTTTCCACAGACTTTTCAGATGGTCGGCGCGGCGGTTTTGAAAGTCGAGATAGTAAGCATGTTCCCAAACGTC
>Ga0123354_10014549_pt1 | contig 12257 bp, 9 predicted proteins | sample TergutLab28metaG_2_FD_97872 | JGI IMG/M metagenome (GOLD analysis project Ga0123354, IMG submission 97872) | Labiotermes labralis P4 segment gut microbial communities from Petit-Saut dam, French Guiana - Lab288 P4 | ecosystem: Host-associated > Arthropoda: Insects > Digestive system > Gut ... | reverse complement strand
CAAAAAAAAAGCGACATATGTTTAGAAACTCCAAATTTGTTTCGAATCGGGCAAAAGCGTCGGAAACTTTACATTAAGACCTAAGCACGTTTTTTTTGTTGTTGTTTCTGGCGGCATTGCATCGCCAGAGAATCGCCCTCTTCGGCTGAACTTATATTAGGCTCTTGGGACAGCCAACGGGGTATAAATATTACGCAAAAGCGCCGTAATATTACCTTACACGTATGAGCATATTGCCTTTCCTGTTTCTTTTGTACTTACACAGACGCAGTAGGGCCTAATATTTCGTAATTCCAAATTCCGATCTATTAACCGTTTAAAAGCAAATAATAACCTCAATTATGTTTAAAGACTCAACTCGCAGATACTCCATTTCGGTTATAAAAACGGTTCAGTTGATGCTAATGAGGAAGAAGTCACGGTTTGTTCAGCGATCCATACAAAACACACGCACGCACTGCTTGGTCATAATGTAGAATTTTTTAATGTTAAACCTAGAGGTACATAAAGTAACCACTATGATTTAAAGGGTTAAAACATCGTAAGAGTAGCAAGTGTGTGTCAAAAATATATGAGTCAGATGGTTTCGTCACTCTGCTTGAAGTCGTATTGGAAGTTCTGTTGCATTCCATTTACGAAGATTTCCATCGCATGGTCTCGTTTCACAGGCTTGATAAAAACGTATAGTTAGCACAACGAAGACCCCGCGGCTGCTTCTGTCTCACAGTAAAGTGCGCAGCTATCCTTCTCATCTCCATTAAACGAGTGTTTTTAACGGAATACAAGTCACGTGAATGGCCGCATAGACACTTGGCGGTCAGTTCTAATTCAACTGGACTCTTCCTTGAAGAATACCGCCCTTAGGAACACGACGTCATGCAGTATGGTAGAAATTTGCCGAAGGTTCGGATAAACCTTTTGCCTCCAGCTGGAGACAGAGGCAGCAGGTATATTTCAGACGTCGGCACATTTCTATCACAATGTAAGACGTCACGCCCTGGAATAAAATATTCTTCAGTTACCGTAGAGAGAACCTCTAATCTTACGTGCTATTCCTCGGTTATTCTAAAGTAACCAGAAAAAATGTGTTGCTTAAAGAGACTGTACTTAAATTTAATGAAGAAATTAGAGAAATATTATTTTTGGAATAGAGCTTTATTTGGTGCTGATATTTGGACGCATCGGAAGGTGGATCGAAATACCTCGAAAGTTTTGAATTGTGGTGCTGAAAAAGATGGAGAAGATCAGTTTGACTGATAGTGTGGAAACGACGAAGTGTTACATACAGTCAAGGAAGAAAGGAACATCCTGCATACAATAAAATGAAGGACTAAGGTGTATTGGTCACATCTTGTGTATGAACTGCCTCTAAAACACGTTATTGAAGGAAAGATAGAAGGAAATAATAATAATAATAATAATAATAATAATAATAAGATATAAGCAGTTACTAGATGACTTTAAGGAAAAGAGAAGACAATGGAAATTGAAAGAGGAAACACTAGATCGTCCGATAACTCGCTTGGGAAGAGGCTACGGACCTGTCATACGTTGTGATTATATACACTGTGTACGAACAGACGTAAGGGTAAGGAGGGGGGGGGGTGGATGTTTGGACGTGTGAGTGGTTAGATAGACAGACTGACTGACAAATCAATTTAGAAACTGTCACTGTAAGCAGCTATGAAATTTGTAGTCTTCATCTAATGCTGTTGGCGTCATGACGTGTAGTACTCAAGTGACAATCAAGAAACTCTACAGTTAGGTTTGAAAACGGAAAGTTAAGAGACGCCTAGGCTAATCAAGATATTTGCACGCTTCACAGAGCAGTTAACTGGGATGCCTAAGGCTCGGTATTAAGAGGCATCGTTCAAACTGTAGTCAATTGTCTTCGTCCCCTTTTGCCTGCTTGTTTGCAAGCTTGTATAGCTCAGTCAGCATAGTAACTAGACTACAATTCGGCGATCGAGGAATATGGACGGTTTCGACTGGCCACAGAATGCTGGAAATTTTATAAACTCCGCAAGGTCCACCATATCTAATTGTTTAAGGGAACTCTTTCGCCGCGGACCGGCGTGGGAAGATGTCCACTCCATCTAGTGAAAACATTAAGATTACGTAGAGATGTTTCTTCACGTCTCCAAACGTTGTCATGACGTGGTGCCTAATTAACACAGAGACCAAATTTCCTTCACCTTTAACTTTCTTATTTGTTCTTGAAGCTATCAGGTTAGGTTAGGGCGACAAAAAATGGATGAATTACGGATTTTATGTAGGGATCCCTGTTGGAAAACGACAAAATGGAAGAATGGGACAGAGATAGAAGAATAACATTTAAACATATAATTTGGTGAGGATTATAGCTACCTAATGGCAGACCTTGGTGTTAATAATGTTGATCCTTCGGTTTCTGCTACCTGGATATCAGTAAATAATTCAATCATGTGATAATTGATGCCTGGGTGAAATGAAAACTCTGTAACAATTTCGAAGTTTGCTTCATGTCGAATGAGATGATAGATAACTACATACCGCGAATTGGAATGGATTTGGTAGGATGCTGTCGTAGTTTGTTTGAGAACAGTATTCAGTCGTTTCCTAGGAAAGACTGAGAAAAATCATGGAAGTCAGTTTCGGGAAAGCGACCGAACTAGGCAGCTACGGAATACGAAACACCTAGCAGCTGATAAGGTTCGATGATGGTTCAGAATCATCCTGCAATTTGCCATCGACTGTGTTTGACTCTCTCAACACTGTCAGACAGTGTCGTCCGCATTCATTATTCAGTGAGTGCATGTCACTCGAGGCTGTTCGCTTCATGGAAACAGTCACAGTTCGAGAGAGATAAAAAATCATCTAGTTTAGTGATCAGAAAGATTAAGTAACTAACTAACCAAACCACAAACTGCGTAAATAAATAACAAAAAACCAGCTAACCTACAGGACCAACCAGTTACCATTTAAAGTGGAGTGCTTATTATGTTCAGGACTACAACCTGCTAATATTGAAAATTCCAGAATTTTACTCACAAAATGTACAAGTGTTAACCTTTAGGCACCATGCATCCTATACATAGGACAGGCGTACCACAACTCCCCAGAGTACAGTTTTTATATATTTAGTCAACAAATATATTTAATTATATTTTTAGACTTTCTCCCACCATCTTCGTTTATTCCTCCACAAAATGCCCTGTATTTCCTAATGTTACCCTTCTTGGTTCATAATATATTCACAGTTTACATAATTGGTGTGCAAAACTGTAAATGTCCAGCTCCGTGGCCAAAGGGTTAATGCGATTCATGCGTTCTTCACAACATACACTGATCATTTGTCTATATAACATTAGTGACTGATCTTGGCAATGAAGACGCTCCGCTTGCTATAAAGTTAGGAAGTAATATTTAAATGTCATTTGGATAAATTTCAGGCTTCAATAGCGTTCAGGAACCAGCGAACCAGCTACTTAAAACAGCCCCGCTCAACCTTCTATGTGGTTTGGTCAACTTCGGTAAAATTTTGTCTGCATGTAGACAACATGAAAAATAATACACAGAATGAATATGTGTGCATATAATTATTTGTATAATTTTGTCCCTTTATTTTTCTACACATCATGTGCAATGCCAATATAACGATAAAAAAAATACAAATTTATAAAACTCCAAATCACAACTTAGGCTGTTTTATCACAATTTCACTATATATATATGTAATATAAGGCATTACTCCATAAAAACTAGGTCGTAAGTTTTCAAAATTGTTTCTACCTTCTTTCTCGGGTTTGCCAAGAAAAGGATTAAAGACACTTTGACGTTTAAAGTGTCTTCACGGGTTGAGCGGACTTGGGAACCAACTATGACGTAACTCCGTGCAGCAAAGTATTTAGACGCCGATAGTCTTCCAGCTGCTCAAGAGATTCCCTGGTTTTGTAGAATCCAAAGTTCACAACATCTCGGCTGGCACCCGGCCTCATCCTGTAACAGCTGATTCCAGCGAATACGGTGTTTCCGAATTGCTTCTTGCGTGTATTTAACGACACTGTCAACAACAAGTAAGGTAACGGCATGTGGAATAACGAATGATGAAATGAGATGTTGAGAAGGTAGTGGTTGTGACCAGTTGAAAGTCGCGAGTTCAGTCTTCACCTGCGGTGTGAATGAGATATTCGCTCTTGTACGGCGTTACGCAACGTTGATTTGTAGTTATTTCTTGACTTTTGGGGACAACCTATCGGTCCAGTCTTCAAAGGCCAAGTCAGACTGCTTGATCCTTGAAGATGGGACCGATAATTTGTTTCGAAACTTCGGTAAATAACCACAAATCTACGCTTGGAGAACATCCCAAAAAGCGAAGATCTAGTTTAAAGCCTAAAACTTGTTACAAGAAGGACGAAAACTTCGTCAATGTAGCCGACGTTCAGATATAGAGAATCGAACTCAGCAGAAACTATGGACTGGATGCAAATGGCTCAGGGCGGGAGAATGTGAGCAAGGACATGGGGAATGTTTTGAAGAGCTGCCCAAGGTTACGAACTGATGTCTGCGGGTGGCAGCAAAAACGAAAGTTCTGCTTTAAGACTCCGTCCGATTGCTCGCAACTGCTGCTGATGTCGCTTGAATGTTTGCAGTTATCGTGGCGGCGTCGTCTGGCACGTGCTTCGCCAGATCTGGCGACTGCTTGACCGGTCAGATCACTGGCCCCTGACGATAACAGATTCTACAACTAGGGTACAAACCTCCGTTCCTGGAACGCTATTAATAACAAGAATTCAAACCTTGTACCTCACAATGTATTACAACGGTTTATAGTCTTCGCACCTTCCGTTCTATCGGCCAGTTGGTCAGACCCACCACTGTAAGAACAAAGCTCGCCTTTTTCCGAGAAATGCATTTTTAAGCCTATGAACACCTTAGTTAATGCGTACAACGTAAACACATAGTGTACATAAATGGAAGAATATATCTAAATTTATTTGGCTACCCCCTCCCCCCTCCCAAAAAAAAGATTCCAAAACCTTACAAGATACGAGAAAATATAATAATATATGAAGGTGTATCCACAATAAGATAAGGACTTCACCGTCTAATAAATACAATAAATAAAAAAAAGACATATACACACCTCGTATGTATAAAAAAAATTTGAAAATCGGAAAAAAAAATACTCAGCAGAAGGCTGTTTCCTATTAGGGACATCATCATTCAGGTTATTTTAAGGTTTTTTTAGTAATTGAAGTTTCAAAAAGAAAACGCGACAATATAATAATTACTATAATGATTTAATGAGGATGAGAAAGTTGTAGTAAAAGATTTAGATTTGCGAAACCCCGCGATGGATGTGCGTACTTTAGTATGCACTTAGACTTTTATTTAGATATTTTATATAGAATTGCTTGACGGTGGTCCTTACGAGGAGAGGAACAAGCAGGAAAAGAATAAAAACACAAATGTGGATGTCTGTTAGGACTGGAACTTGATGGTTTAATTGTTGATTTCATTATTGTATTAACCATTGAGGAAAGTTATATCTTTGGAAACCTGACGCCCCACTCGGCTGACCGTAAAGGACTTCCAGTCCAAAAACACCCATGTAGTACATAAAATTCCCAAAGGCATGAATTTCAATTCAATCCGCCCAACTGTCAGCGTCTTTACCATTTATGGCTCTAAATAAATCAGACTTTATTATGGCTCGGTACGGCTGAAAATCAGAATAAGCCAGCAATTTTTCGTGGTAATTTGGAATATCAAATTTTAAAAACTTTTTTGCGAAGGTTTAGGCGCACAAATATGGACTGAAGTCGATCCGTCTGGCTAAGGTGATCACACTGGCAGGCGTTTCTGAATTCAATAATAAAAGTCTGGACTCCTTAAAAGGGCAACAATTTCTTGACTGACCGACAGACTACTAACTCCTGAAAACTCTTCTCCGTGCAGTTAATTAGATTTGTTTTTTTTTTGTTTTTTTTTACTAGACGGTAAATATGAACGGGAGGTTAAATGCCCGTCAGTTATACACAGGCGAGGTTTCGGGCGAATAACCCTGCAGTAAGCGTGATTTCAGGATTTTGCCAAGAATTAGAGGAGAAGTGCGATATTCTGGGCTATTACCGAGCGACCCTTGAAGATGGGATCGACAGCTTGTCCCGAAATGTCGCTAAGGAATTGTTACTACTCGTTCTGCAACAAGCGGTTTTAAAATTGCAAAGGGGAGAGGGTAGAACTTCGCGATCGAACTTTTAGATTTGCCACTTCGAATCCGAATGATCTGGATCGGAGGTTGACCATCATTTCTTCATGTTTCGCGGGTTTCCTCAGTCCATCTTCATAAATACCGGAAGAATACCTCAGATTATGTCAGGACCGCGTATTTTGACGCCATTATTCGCCAGACATTTTATCATTTGACTCTATAAATCGTTAAATAGATCATAAACGAAGAAGACCACGACTGTGAGAACGTCATTTTCCGCACCATAACATCTAGTAGGCTACAGACAGTCCGGGAAGTTGCAGAGTTTCGTTATTTTATTGTTATTTAGAACAGCAGGCTTCCAAACTGGGGCTCAGGCAGGCCGCAGCATAGATACGGGGCGTGGGAGGAGGGACGTAGAAGGGCCGTGCGTTAATTCCCAACTTCCTCATTAGTGGCAGTAGACAGAGATATAGTCATACACGTCCGTCCGTCTGTCCGTCCTCCTGCGTATAATGCCAAGCCCTTTCGAGTACATAAACATGTATTTATTGACTTGTTTATTTAACGACGCCATCAGTATTTCGCACTATTTTGTGTCGAATGACGCTTTTTCTGTGCATAATTGTAAAGAATGTGGGCCAAAGCTGTTTTGGCCTATTTTGACAGATTTTCACGACATTTTCCTGGAAGAACTGAGGAAATCCGCGAAAAACGTATTAGAACAGCCCGTTTCGGGGTCCAGATTTGATCGGAATGCGATGCTGAGAATGACAGTATCCATCCAGGACTGACTATTCCGTCTGACGACCTTAGTGTTTGACCACCACCTCACATTACTCCGATTGCTCCCTTGCCCTCAATTTCATGTTTTCCATTTATCTTATAATCAAGTCCGTTAAAATGCGGCGTTAATCGATCTACCGAGACCGGATTCCACACCGAAATGTTGTGTGGTGGATACACAGTTTATTTAAAATTATTCAACATACGTACCACTTCACCATTTATTAACCAACACTTATGCGCCACACGGGGGACCGCGGTAGCACAGCGGTTAAGGCGCTGTGCTACAAATCGGAAGGTCGCTGGCTCGATCCCAGCTGGTGTCAGCGGATTTTTCATTGAAATAAAATCCTTCCGATCGCACTATGGCCTTGGGGTCGACTCAGTCTCTAACAGAAATGAGTACCAGTTGTATTTCCTGGGGGTAAAGGCGGCCGCTGCTTAAGGCTGACAGCCTACCATCATCCTGTGCCGTTGTCACGAAATTTGGGAGCCTTAACTTCCTTGGAACCCTCTGGGCTTGTCCAGGTCTGTAATAGGACTGATTTTATATGCACCACACTGTGTACACCATCACATTAGTTACTGATCCGACGCGTTTCAGTGTCTACTGGCACCATGTTCAGGGAGCCCCTTTCAACTGTAAATTTTTTCTATCTCTTTAGATGATTAAAACCAATTGCCGACCGTTCGTTATGAGATCGTAGTTTTTTAAACACAGGTGCACAACACTGAACTTCAAAAGTTGTGCATCTTTTTTTCCTTGACTTCATTTTCAGTTTATAGGAAATCTTTCAAATTCGTCACGTATAACGTTGGTTTCATTGCGGTTTTTCTTTATAAGGATTTTGTGCTGGATTCTTGCGACGAATATGAAAAGTTTCTTATACTGATGTTCCAGAGTCCATGTGCTTACTGCCATATAGAGGAGTTAAATTTCTGTGTGCATGCCATTTATGTGTTTGCGCAGTACCTGAACATTATCGACATTAACCGCGCAGAATGACACAAAATTTGCACATATGGAAATGACGTAGCTTCAAAACATGTCACAGACATCCGGTACTCAGTGATCGATGGTCGTACTTGTTTGAGCAAAAAAAATACCGAAAAAGTCAGATCATAAAGCGAGGTTTACCTTTTCGGAAATGACCGTACAGAAAGTAGTGGTCGCCATATAAGCAAGACCTTACGCTATTTCCCAGTAACACGTCAGAGATACGTCATTTCCTAGCCAACAGTGACTAATAATGTATCTTACAGCCCTATTTTTTCTCTGCCAGTATTCCAATACAGCCTTCACAATTTAGTCGCAGTGTACACTAAGCGTAGTTGGTACAGCCACTCGCTACGTGCTGGACGGTCCGGGAATCGAATCCCGGTGGTGGCGATATTTTCCGCACCCGTTCAAGCTGGCCCTGGGGCACACGCAACATCCTGTACAATGGGTAACGGATCGTTTTCCCGGGGTAATGCGGCCGAGGCGTGCTGTTGACCACCCACTCCCATCTAGCGCCGAGGTTTAAGAAAGAGTGGAGCTATACCTCTACTCCCCTTCTGGGCCTTCATGTCCTGTCCTAGGATTGACATTTACCGTACCTCTACACTAAACAGTTGAAATTTTCTGAGTTTTTTTTTTTAAGAGAACATAATGGGACAGAGGGTGTAGCCTTGTGTTTGGGCTTGTACCGTGTGACAGTGTCGCACCCACAAAGCCCCCATAATTTTGCGTGGCAGTGTTCAGTTCGGGTCTTACAAAACCTACGTTCCTCCAATCTCAGTCACATTATTTCAGTTACAACATAATCCAGACGAAAACTGGCACTTGCACCGTTCTGACTGCAGGAACACACTGATCTAGATACACACGAGTTCGCGCACTCCCCTGGCATGTGACATCAGCCCAAGCTCGCTAATATTACCTGCCTTTGAAGATGGATACTGGATGAAATTAATCCAGCTATTCGTTTCGTCAAAGATTTCACTGCAACCTTTTGTTATGACTGTCTTTGCAAAATAGTTGGACAGCATCAGACGTGTTAACGGTCCACCAGTTATCAGTTTCTGAGCGTAATTTACTTTGTGTGACACAGTGAAACGCGTCTTGATAATCTTCATGGCCACTGCACGAGACGCCCCAGCACACCTACGGTCTTAAATACGGTAGATTTTTAATTGTGAAAAATATTTAATAACACTTTCAAGGGAAAGTAAGTCGCAATGTTACGCCTTCATTGAAAGAATGCAGAATTCGGCTGTAGCGCCTTCATTCGTTTACCTAATTACCCAGTTACGTTTAAAGTAACACTCAAGTAGATAAATGAAACCAGACAAGGAAATGTCAGTGATGGAACAAAACCTCGCGAGACGTACCTAAAAGGTCTACCGGCATTCTCTCTGCAAGTAATCCTACTGGCTTAAGGTCTTCTTCTGTAATGGGCTTTTGTATTGGAGTCTCTGAGATCTGGACTTCTGTAACGTGAGACGTTGCAATGGACGGTAAATTTAGCACAAGTGGGGGAATACAAAACGGCATACAGAAAGATTGATGTGGGAAATCCTGTAGGAAAGCAGTTGATTAGACGGGAGCGCCTGCGGAATGGGAGGGGGGTGGGGGGGGGTGTTGGAGGAGTGAGGCCTTAAATGTGCCACTTCAGACTCTCTCGTTGCGTTCGGCCATCTCCTGTGGTTAGTTTCATATCTGGTGCAAGGCCAAATGAAGACTCGTGACAGCCATCCACACTGAACCACGCGTTTACGTAACTTAACTACGCAAATACGCATCAAAATGCGAACTGTGTCAGCCGAAAATTGCTTGTTTATATTTCCATATCTACCACTGAAGTCAGAAGTCGGAGTAGCGTAGTCGCTGTAGGGAATAGGCTACGTGCTAGACATGCGGGGATCGGATACCGTTAGGTGCAGGACATTATTCTTCTCACAAGCAGACCAGACTGGCTTTGGGGCCAAACGAACAAACTATTCTTTCCTTGGGTTGCTCAACTCTATCTAGGGCCGAGTATAAGAATGACTGGAGCTAAACCTCTATTCCCCTGTATTCCTTCATAGCGTGGAGAATGAAAACTACCTTTTTTACAATTGAAGCCACCTCCTATTTCAATATGCTAAATTCTACGTTCTTGCATATCTTGCTGGTATTATTCACACGAGAAGAAGTGTGGCACCTATTGGTGTGCAATATGCAGCGTGACATCTATTGGTGTGTCATGTGCAGTGTGGCATCTGTTGGTGTTCCATGTGCAGTGTGGCACCTATTGGTGTGCCATGTGCAGTGTGGCACCTATTGGTGTGCCATGTGCAGTGTGGCTCCTATTGGTGTGCCATGTTCAGTGTGGCGTCAAATGGTGTGCCACGTGCAGTGCGGCATCTATTGGTGTGCCATGTGCAGTGTGGCACCTATTGGTTTGCCATGTGCAGTGTGGCACCTATTGGTGTGCCATGTGCAGTGTGGAGTCAAATGGTGTGCCACGTGCAGTACGGCATCTATTGGTGTGCCATATGCTACTAACTTTAATCTCACTTGTTTCAGAACCAGGTTTGCTATACCTCTGCAAGTTTTATTGTTACTTTACTTCAAGGACTCCTTCACCTGGAAGCTTACATACAACACAATGAAAGAGGAAGATGGTACAAATGGCTTGTATGTCATGGTGTAGGCGTTCACAGCTTTTTTTTTTAAGATTTGTCACGAAATATTCTTGGAGAAACTGAGAAAAATTCCAAAATTCCTCCGTTATGATAGCCAATAACTAGTCTGCGGCTCTACCACTAAGTCGACGCCGCAGATAGCAGAGCTATGAATCGACCCCTTCCACAATTCGCCTTCGAGCTCTTACTCTTCCCCTTCCTATATACTTTCCTACTTTCCCCTGCAGACATGTAGCATTTCTGTTCACTGGAACGCTGGTGGTGATAGCCTTCCCTAGCCACAAGCATTTTGGACTTGTTTACACAAACTAGAACGGGGGTTGGGTAGGAATTAAACAGCATGGAGAGGGGTAAGCCTCGAAAACCGCCTTTTCCACCATCCAAGAGCCATATTTCCACAGTGGTACTATAGATGTGGTAATATTATTTTAAATATCTTGGAAAGGCCTTCCTGCCCGACGACTCTATGATTCCTCCGTTTACCAGCCGATGTTCTCCTGACTCAGAATTCTTGAAATTTTCTTCAGTCATCGGAAATTTCGTTATTGAAACACGTGTATTCACAGACTGTTGGCCTAGGCCTGGCAAGTTCTTCCCTGTTCCCCGTAAAATGTTATAATCGTTTCTTATTTCTGTTACATGTGTTATATTTCTCGTCCTTTTCATTCTATCATGTTTCAGAATCAGAAGATGAAAGCCCAAAATTTGTTGAAGTATTCTTTAAGAATCAATTTTTTGTATGTATCTGTTGCTTCATTTAATTCTTTCAGGTTCGGCTAGAACCCATAAAATGTTGGAACATTTTTAACTTACTGTTTTATTGGTGTTGCCAGACGGTTATGACACCACAGTATCTAGACACGTGGTCATTGATCTTCTGCTGTCTAAACGAATGCACATTACACAACTGCACAGAAACATCCATTGCGTGAGTCTGCCTACATATTAAAATGTACTAATGTCCTTCGTTACCATTTTTGCAGAAGGTAAGAGGATAGCCCCCCCCCCCCAAAAAAAAACATAATTCTTAGGAAGTATGCTGTAAAAATGGATATGTCTCAGGATCATGATATTAACGGTGTCGAACTCCCGTTTTCTGTTGTCACAGAGTTGCTTAATGCCAGTGCTTAGCCACATCACAAATCGAAATCTACGGTACAAATTCATGCTTGGTGAAATACACTGCTTCTACTGCACTGAGGTTCCGTAATGCGGTTCATGGCGAAGTAACTCTTTTAAACACAACACGAAATCATTGTCACGTATTCGGAAAGTATGCATTTCAAACTAGGAGAAGGTATGCAGTCAAACACAACTTAATCACTGAGGTGTATTTAATGACTGTGATGAAAACAACTTCATGTTTCGGCCTGTACTGGCCATCATCAGGTTGTCTAGGGAACTTAAGAGCTAGCTATATGCATGCGCGCGCGCGTGGTTTTGAGATCCCTCCATACGCATAGTTTGACAAACCGAATCACGCGCGCGCGCATGCATATAGCTAGCCCTTAAGTTCCCTAGACAACCTGATGATGGCCAGTACAGGCCGAAACATGTAGTTGTTTCCATCACAGTCATTAAATACACCTCAGTGATTAAGTTGTGT
>Ga0123354_10014548_pt1 | contig 12258 bp, 2 predicted proteins | sample TergutLab28metaG_2_FD_97872 | JGI IMG/M metagenome (GOLD analysis project Ga0123354, IMG submission 97872) | Labiotermes labralis P4 segment gut microbial communities from Petit-Saut dam, French Guiana - Lab288 P4 | ecosystem: Host-associated > Arthropoda: Insects > Digestive system > Gut ... | reverse complement strand
TGTTGAATATGACGATTCCCTACCAGTTCCCAAGCCACCTCAACATTGGACCCTGCCTGAAGAAGAACCAACCAACACCTCTTCAGAAGACGAACTTGGAATTTCGTGTTCCAATTTGGATCCTGATTTCCTGAAAAGAACTTTACTTCATCTTATATAGAAATCTGAACTTAATAATGATGGAAAATGTGTGGAGACTTTGTTGTTTTTTTTTGTGAATGGGGCAGCGGAGCAAAAGACAAACGTTTCAAAGCTAAGGATAGGCCCTTGCGAGAAAATTCAGCTCCAGATGAAAAGTGTGTCAGAAATCAAACACTAGTTGACAGAAATATAATTTTGTTACCGCCACTACACATTACATTGTCGTTAATTAAATGAAAAAAAAATATTGTGCTTTTCGTTAGGTCTACGTGTCGGTATTTGTGTTTGTAACGCGGGGTGGCGGGTGTGTGAAAATGGTTCGTCCATCTGCCCTCAACTGGGTTTAGTTGAAGGGCTCCTTTCTGTATACAGCAAGATTGTATTTTAGGGGTAATAGCCGATCTTGTTTTTCTCCGTGCTAAATACATATGTGAATAATGTCCCAGCTGAAGGAGGCTGCTGGTAACAAGACACTATAGTACGTGCTGAATTTGGATTTAACAAGGCACTTTGCCTTTCTGCACTAACCTCATACGTAGCATCAACTACTGCGCTTTGTTCGAATAAGGTAGTAATGTCCTCGTACTGAGTCCAGTGGAAGCCCAGTCACTACCGTTTATCAGACAAGTACAGGCAAGAAGACTGACTGCTACATTCCCCCCCCCCCTGCCGCCCCACAAGACTTTGCTAACACACCGACTATTTCCTGTTTAACACCCACACACTTTAAGGTGATTAATTTATCCGGCAACTCTTAAATGTGCCAAGTAGAACCAAGGATACCACATATATCTTCACATCTTATCTTCCCTCTTTTCACCCTCCCACACAGTGCCATCACCACCTCTGTCCTACATTATCAGCAACCTTTCCTTGCTTTCCAGCTAAACAGACTTAAGGTAGCCAAAGAAGATGTCTTTTCTCTGTTACCACGCACTATGTCAGCAGCTGCTTTTCCTTGCCCTGCAGGTACGACGAAAGGAAAAAGAATAACAGGCACTACACTACTACATTACACTACACTACACTACACTACACTACACTGTAGGGTGTAATTTAAGCCCCAGAATTATCAAGAATCCTGACAGTGTTAGTGCAGAAGTTTATATAATATCTTACATTCAAATGTTGTATTAGAGTTTCATATTCTGTGTAAAATTTAGTTTTAAGTATTTCGTATGAAGCATTTTAGGAGCTTTCGCAACATTGTGAAAAGCGACTGTTAGTTTCCTCGTGTCTGTCCGTCCGTCCGTACGCATAGAACAACTCGGCTCTCACTGGACTGATTTTCATGAAATTTTGCGTTTGTTGAGCTTCCGAGAATATATGGAGAAAATTCAAGTTTTACGATGATAACGAGTACTTTACATGAAGACAATTATATTTTCATTGTATCTCTCTCACTGATTCACAAAACGAAAAACTTCAGACAAAAGTTGAAAAGTAAATCAAAATAAACACTTTGCGTCCAATAAATTTTTTGCCTAAAATCACGCCGTTTATAAGATAATGTGGAAGAATATTGTACAGCCGGAGAAGACACAGACGACAGTATGGTGTATGTGCATTGTATGCTGGATTCCGCAGCCTAAAAACACACAATCATAATAAGTAATAATTGTTGCATTTTCATTGCTACAATATTTGCACTAAAATACCTCAATGTTACGTTGTACTTACATTGAGTGACCTGTTAATAAAATGCGTTTTGCTGTGAGTAAAATTACAGAGCCTAATTAACTTAATATTTCGAAGATACAATGTTAAAACGCTTGACTAAAATAATTCTAAAAAGTCCACTACTATTTTCCTGTAAGTGATTTCTCAGAAGTAATGCAAATAATGCAACTACTTAACTAGACAATAGTTTAGCGTAATCTCGAAATATAACGAGACACATTGCAAAAGAAGGAAGGGTTAGCAAAAATACACAGAACATACCGATTCCAGTGTATGTACCTATCCTTACACAATTATATAAATATACACAGGTTACCGAAAATGTGGTTGAATGTAAAATGTGGAGCTCAGTTGTCTGTACAGGTTTTATTTGAAATACTTTTGGTCATTTTAGCCATTCGTTGAATGATTCGTGTCCTAGACGAATCACATTACAGCATGAGGAAGGGAAAGGTTTTTTTTTAAATCTTTGTATGTCCGCACCCTATTTGACCCTATTTGAGGAAGGAATTTCTGACCCTCCGACCTTCTCGAATTTCACCCATGTCCCAACGGTCGTGCCGCCTATGGAATTTATTACAAGAAATAGGTCTTTAAAAATGTTTTTGGTCATTTACTTTTTCTTTCAAAAATTTGTGTTTTTAACCTCTGAAGTGAAACAAATGAAACTTTCCATCTATACTACGCGTAGGCGTTTATTTCCACGGAAAATATTAATTAAAATTACCAATAAGAATGAGACAGTAGTGTCTAAAGATTGGTTAGCTAACGAAAGAAGAACCTACGTCGTCGCCCGACCGATCACAAGAGAGAACATTGCTTCGAAGGCATCATATATAAATAAGTTTTTCTTCATGTGTACTTGCGAATAGATATATTCTCCACGAAATTCTTAAAAAATCAAAGGTACTTAGAAATGTTACGTTCTCTTTACAGCCTTAACTTGAAGATATTGGCTTCCTGTCACTTTAATAAGACAGCCAGTAACCTTATCGTCACCAAATAATAGCTAGAACGTGTTCTTGATTTCTCACTTATTCACCCATTGAAATTCCAAGTAGGAGAACAGAAAAATCTCCTCGGACTTTGTGGGTGAAATGAAGATCCACCACGGATGGCGAAACCATTTTAGATATTTAGCGTTCAACGCATAAGAAGCAGAAAAGCGCAATAAGCACGTGTATATCCGTTGTAAATAATCCTACATTTTGTCCAGCTGAACTAAAATTCGGATGCGTAGAAAAATTTCAGTTCAGTATATAAATCTAATATTTCATGAAACCTTTTCAATAGCTCTCGAGTTTTATCAAGCGTGGTGAATGAACGACAGACGGATGGACAGATAGGATGATTGTAAAAGAGCATCGCAGGAATGATAGTACACCTGACAGTGAGCGTTATCAGTAAATGGTAAAACAGTACCATTACACGCCTGGAGAGGCCCAGAGGGTTCCAGGAAGTTAAGGTTCCAAGATTTCGTGACAACGGCACAGGATGGTGGTAGGTTGTCAGCATTAAGCACCGGCCGCCTTTTTTACCCCCAGGAAATACTCCTGGTAATCATTTCTGTTAGAGGTTGAGTCGACCCCAGGGCCATAGAGCGATCGGAAGGATTTTATGTCAATGAAAATTCCACTGACACCAGCTGGGATACAACCAGCGAACTTCTGATTTGTGGCAAAGCACCTTAACCACTGTGCTACCGTGGTTCCCGAGCGTTATCAGTACTTGAAGAAAAAGAAGTTTTAAGAAATCTGTATATTTCACAACTTCTAGCTATTTGAAAAAAATATTTTGGTATCTGAAACAATTAGTTTTTTTTGTGTATTTCGAAATAGTGTTGTTAAAATTGACATGTTATAAGAATGAAACAGAGTCCCTTAATTACTGCTTGCAGTTGAATAGAGACGAAGTAGGTACAAAATAAACAGATCTTTCATCTTTATGGTTTCCGGTATTTTGCCTATTACAGTACACCATACAGTCTTAATCCTGCTTTGTCACTATCGTAATGCCCTGAGTACTTCAAGCCTTTATCTTACAGATTTCGTTTTGGATTCCAGAAAGCCCTGTCATGAAACAGTGCTAATAATAATACACACTATTTTGGATGTCAGTACCTCTTTGACAATTATACAAAATCAGGTAATTATCAGTCTATTTCCAATGATACTAATGAAATAATAGCCTGGATTTCTTAAATTTGTCGCATTTTAAAGTAGGGTGATCGAACATATAAACTACGATTTCATCAAAGTTGCAATACAGTAATAATGACACTTGAAGACGTATAACATAAAGCAGCGCATGGTCCTCAAACATTTTAGTTTACAAAGCTGTAATTTGGTCCTGTGTTTCCTGTTTTTTCTGCGTTATCGACTTCGACAGTGGCGCTAACTACACGTTGCACAGCCAACAGTCTATCCTTCCTTTGATTAACAAGAACCTGGTCATTATTTCACATTTTCACTTTAATTCATATGCAGTTTTAAATAAATTATATATATATATATAGTGTATATACATATATATATATATATAGGCAAATGAGACTATAATACCGTGAAGTACGATCATGTACATAATATGTCGGATAGTATAGCTGATTGAACATTGGAAGGAATAAATTATATGAAATTTATGCCGATTACTAAGAAGTGAACAACCAGACAAAACGCGATAACAGATATGAAGGCGTATGAGACATACTGAGGTACAGATCCACTCATCCTTAATCTCGGCACTAGATGGAAGCGAATAGCGTTTCATTACTTTTGTCTGAAATAACATAGGTACATAAAAGCGAGGAATTATATTTAAAACTGAAATAAATTCTATGGGGCAGAGTCGTTCTTGAGAAGCTAACCTGTTTTCAGCCAGTCAAGAAATTCCCACATTTAATGGAACCCGAATATTCATTACCGCATTCACAAGTGCCCGCCAACTGTCCCAATCCTGAGCCAGCCAGATCCAGTCAATACCCCCCCCCCATCCCAATTCCTAAATACGCATCTTAATATTTTTCTCCCATATACATCCCGGTCTCCCAAGTTGTCTCTGTAGTCTATAAAGACCTGATGCACTGCTTCATTTATTCCCATTTTTCTCAAATATTTGACGATTGTAGAATATGTGATCAGTACTTGACCTGTTGCGTTGAATCCAACGTTGATAATCCCAATAATTTCCTCTGCATATGAAGTTAAATTTGACAGGAAAATGTTGGATAAAATTTTGTACGTAGCTGAAAAAAGTGATATGCCCCTGTAATTATTACAATATGTTTTATCGCCCTTCTTATAAATAGATGATCGGTGATCGACTCATTCCACTCCTCAGACAATTCCTCTTTATTCCAAATAGAAATAATTATTTTACGCACCTCAGACCGAAATGTTCCACCGCTTGCCTTAAACAGTTCTGCTAGAATTTGATCAATTCCCGGTGATTTGTTACTATTTACCTTTTCAATAGTCAACTCAACTTCAAGGCACTTGGCTCAGGCACTAGTGGTTCTGCTATGTGTATTTTTGTCTGCCTGATATTATTAATACCATGTATATACAACAGCTGAGAGAAACAGTTCCTCTACATAGCCGAAATACTGTAGGAGTCTGCAACCAAATGAACATTCCCATCCTTTTCTGCAGTGGTTATATGCTGGCAACCCTTCCTAAAGTCACTGATGCCCCTATACATGTCCTACATGTTTTTTATCTTACTGTTACTTTCAAGTTCCTCCATTTTAGCTTTCAGATTTTCTTGTTATTGTTCCTGAAATGTCTGCTAGCTTGACTTCTTAATTTTTTTAAAAATTATCTGCATTGCTGTGGCTTTGGTGCTGTACCCACTGCATTTTAGTTTGCTTCATTTGACCTAAAAACCTTAAACATTCTTCATCAAACCATTGTTTACGCTGTTTCAAACCGTGCAGAACTAGACTCTCTTCAGCTGAGGTTCTGTTATTCTCTTTAATGATCTTCCAAACCCTATTTATTTCCCCGCCATCACTTAAGTTCTCCAAAGCTACAAACCTGCTTGTAATCTAAATCTGATAGCGTTTCCTAGCCTCCAGCTCATTTAGCTTCCTCAGATATATTCCCTCCACCCTCAAATTTCTGTTTTGGATGTTTACTTACTGCCAGTCTTTCCCTAAATATTCAACCACCAGACAATGATCAGTATCACAGTCAGCTACCCTGAAACTTTGTACACATATTATACTCGAATGCCATCTCCTGTCTATCAATATTTGATCACACTAGTTGTGAGTCTTCCAATCACGAGAGGTCCAGTTGTACTTACGAAAGTTTCTATGCAGGAACATCGTGCTCTTAAAAACTAGGTTTTTTGATGTGACAAAATTTACTATTCAACACCATTATCATTAACATTCTGATGAAATTTCTTATTCCTAATTGTCGATTTGAATTTATTCTCTCTCCCCAATTTTGCATTAAAATCTACTAGAAATTGCATTGGTACTTAGGAAAAAATAAAAAAAAAACCTACACTAATTCCTCATAAAAACTGTCTCGAATCATAACTTTTCTTCTCACTTGTTGCATGCACATTCAGAACAATGATATTACACCAGCCACTTCTCAGAACTAAATATGACACCCTATCGCTAACAAAATCTACTCTCTTAAATGCTGATACCATTCTGTGGGGTTCAAAAAGTCCCCTTCTGAATTGATGATTATCATTTCCTTTTCCATAGAAAATTTATAATGCTCTGCTCTTACTCTGCCCACTTTATTCCACCTAACTTCCTGCATACCCACTAAATCTAATTTATATCTTGCTAATTCCCTGGCTATTGCTGTAATTGAACCTTCCCCGTACAGTTTCCTAACTTCCCACCTACTGCTTTATAGCATAAAATATTTATTTAAACATAAGGAACAAACAGTCGAAAGACGTAAAAGTAAAAGGATGAAAGAAATATAGTAAATATATAAGAATATCTTAATATACACATATATATTTTTGGATTAGGCAAGCAAACATTAACAAAACAATAAGAAATAAATAATAAACACTAGTGGTAAAGAAACAATCGGACCAAAGAGTAAATTGTGCTTAAATTTGGAATGAAAATGGTGGATATTAAGCAAACTGCGTGCAAAATATATGGATGAAAGTTACTGTAAAAAATATGGATCTCATCTTAGGATGTCTAGGTTGTAACGGAGAAAACAGGAATACTGATTGAACAAGAATGACAACTAACCACAAACAAGAATGTCGCGGATGTCAGAAGTAAACTGCAGGCGATGCTGGACAGTATCAGGAGACGAAAGCTCCAGTGACGCTTCCATCAACGAGTGTGCTTGTGCAAATTCCGAAATACAACACTTTCACAATCCGTTTGTCGGTACGTGTCTCTCACAGATATGCGACTTTATTTGTTTCTAGGATTGTGAGATACGTGCGCTCACCTACTGCTGGGTAGGTGACTGTGTTGCTCTTGAGAAGCCTTTAGATTGTTCCTAGTCGCCTGCATTTGGCTGTATTAGGCAGTTCGTGTCCGAGAGATATAGCTTACCGTCCGTGTTAATAGTGCGTTATTAGTTCCTGGTGGCCGTGGTGGATGGATTAGAACCAAGCAATGTATAGGATTCCGAGAGTATTCTTGCAATTTTAGTCCTATTTCCTGATGATGAAAGTTATTGATGACGGGAAGAAATCCGAAGATAATTATGTGGAACCAAGAGGAGGTGACTAGGAGGATGCAGAAGAGGCGACGTTGGATGATTGCTACAATGAAATGGACACAACTGACAATTGTTTTCATTAGAAAAGAAAAGGTGAAGTAGGGTAATATAAAAAGATCTACACACTTTCGATGACGCTGGCAAAATATTCTGACATAATTGCCTGAGGTTATAGGTCAAGCAAGGCGCGCCACTACGCCCTAAGAAGCATGGAACTCTCATTAGAGATGAAATTTTAAATAATATTTTTCAGCAAAATTAATTATTTGCTTAGTCTTCAACTTAACTTATGGAACGAAAGAGATGCCATATTCATTGACAAAACTGAGACAAAAACTTTCATCGTTCTTCCGTGCTTAGCTGGAGCGCTTCGGAGTAACGAACAGAGTCCGCAGGAAATGAAGGTATTGATAGAGATGACGTTCAGAAATTACGTTTCAATTTCCTCATCAGATTCACACGATTCGATGATAGAACAACCAGGGATGAGAGAAAAAGCAACATCTACCTGAATCCATAAGAGACATTTTTATATATCTGTGGAAACCTGCAAAACGTGTTATTCTCTAGGACGGAGCGTGTTCATCGATGAAAAATTTGAGGCCTTCAGAGGGAGGCGCGGTTTCAAGTAATACATCCTTTCATAGCCCAACGAACTGACAACCAAATTTACGCTTTTATTGTTACCAAGAGGCTATATGCATCCAACCTTGAAATCTACGAAGGGAAACAACCTGGTGTCCCATATTATGTCGGAAAAATACGAGCAGGCCTTGACAAAATACAGCTGTAAGCGTTCAATGGCACTAGTGGTAACATAACAACAGATAACCTGTCTACGAAGGTCAACTGTCTTGTGTGGGCACTACAAAAAAAAGAAAAAATTACATTTGCCCGTGAATTTGTTGTGGTCAAGAAGCGACCTGAGGAGTCGAGTTTATTTGGCATCAGGAAAGATTTTAAAATTGCGTCTTGCATTTCTGAAGACCCAAAAGTGTCATCGGGATCTCTTCCTTCCATTTTGATGATGATGTTACTCGTGAAACGGTACACGGTGGAGCAGTTGGTTGAGGCACTGCGCCACAAACCGGAAGGTCGCAGGTTCGAATCCCGATGGCGTCATTTTACGAAGGGGCACCTCCCGGTATTATTCTAGAACGCTATTATTAAACAAGCGCACTGCTGTTTTCTAATTCTGCTGAGATAACCAGATGCAGAGAAATTATGACGGCAGAGATTGTATCACACGTGGGGAAAAAGATCCCACATGACCGTTAGTTCAGATTCCTCAAGAGAAGGGCTGAGCAAGGCAAGAAGGGCAATTCAGAAAATTAAATGAAATTGACAGCAGAGACACAACATGTGAACTGCATATAAATTACTCTTGAGAAGATCACAGCTTCAAGCAATTATGATCTACATTTAATTTTTAAAGTTTTCACGGTCGTCGTTAATCCAAGGGCGCTCTTGTGGGTCGCTGCACACCGTGTAATATAACAATAACAATAATATTTATTAACTGCAGTTGGGTTGTTACCCGGTGGCAGTGGTTATTTTACATGTAAACAAAACAAGAAATTGGTTACTATTAGATTTAAGTCGGGAGGACTACATGAGAAACATGCAGTGGCAACTTGGAATCCTGGGAACCATCTCAGCATTTGCTTATAGACACAGGGAAACCAAGAAAAACCTGTGTCGAGATCGCCGGTCGCAGGACTGACTTCTAGCCAGCAGTCCGGCATCTAAAGTAAAAAACAGCAATACACATATAGTACAAAAAATACACATAAGATAACTACAACAATACACACGGCCAACCAAGAACAATTACACACAAGACAACTTAAAACTAGCAACAATACACACGAGACAAATTATAATTTTACAGCATGTACAAAAGGTAAAAACACCCAAGCAAGACAGCACTGCGTACAGTTTCTTGTAATTGTTTTTTTTTACAATCATTAATTCACTCACGCTTTCACCCCAGTCCTTCACTTCTCATCACTTACTACTCCTATAAATCATTTCCATAAAGACTCATCTCCCCCCCCTCTTCCTATACTGTAGTGGTTAAACGTTCTGAAGCTTCCGGGGAATGCATGTCCTTAGTCTTCAGGCTTATTGAATTGTTTCAAATGTGTGTTGGAGTGTTACTGTAGAAGAGAATTTTTCGGTTCTATTGGTCGGTTTGAGGGAGAATGCTAAATAACTAATATGCAAGGTGGGGGGAAAAGGCGGTGTACTCCACTCCTAGTCTTTGTGCCTCCTTCCACATGATTTCAGAAACCACTTCAAACTATATAGCCATGCAGCTTTTAACCACAAAACTGCACAGAACGCAAAAAAGATCATTTTGTTTTAAGAACCGTGCAAAATCGTGCGTACTTTTATTTTTAATCAAGTTTTGAGCATGATAATGTTCTTTCTTGGTTCATAAAACGCGGGTAAATTTTTGAATAGCTGAAGACCTGTTATTTTTTATAGGACCCTGCAGCAAATGGGCAGTGAGTCAGGTAGTGTTTTGATTAGTTAACGGGATGATTATTTTAAATTTTATATATTCCAAAGATTACATAAATAATAACAGTTGGAGACAGCCACCCAAGTGGTGAATTGTTTGGTATACAATTTCGTAGTACTGTCGTAGACCTCCGAATAAATTAAACGATATAGTATTTTGCTTCATCATTGGACGCAATGAACGAGGCAAAGGGAAAGGAGTCCACTTAACAAGAATTACTCGGCTGGCCAAAGTTGTCCTCGATGTTGTTGATGTCGTTAATTTATGTTGCTTTTACATAACCTCACCTACATTGGAATTATGATAGTGACATTTATTCCACCCGAGCTAGGTAATATTTGTGCAAGCTAATATCACTTGTTTTTCGCTTGCGTAAAGGAACTGAATTAAAGGAACTGAATTAAAGGAACTGAATTAAAGAAACAACCTAATTTAATTTAAAGTAATTTTCTTTAATTTGTTATTATTATATTTCCAAATGTAGCCGATCTCAGTGGCCGCGCGGTCTAAGGCGTGGGTCTACGGCCGCTCGCTTGCTGGGATTGCGGGTTCGAATCCCGCCGGGGTCATAGATGTATGTCTGTATTGAGTGTTGTGTGTTTTCAGGTAGAGGTCTCTGCGACCGGCTGATCACTCGTCCAGAGAAGTCTTACCGACTGTAATGCGTCGTTGTGTGTGATCTAGAAACCTCAAGCATGAGTAGGCCATGACCCACAATGGTCCGCAGTGCCACAAAAAAAAATATTCAAACGTAACTACTAGGTCATTACGCTTTATTTTAGAAAGTGTGTTTTAATTAAGTCTTTTAAATTGTGTAATAAATTTCCTTGCTTATGAGAAAAAAATTGTTGCTAATTTGAAGGACAATACAACGATATTTTATAAAAGCTGAAGGTGGACCTTTTGTTGTGCTTTGTGCAGACAACACTGGTCCTGTTAGAGCAGGTTAGGAATTTAAATTACGACCACAGGAGCCTGAACACAATCATTTTCAAGTGAATTGGGCTTTGAATTGCCTCAAGCAATGACTACACCACGCTTGGATTAATTCGTGTCACGTGGTAAGTCGCTTAATTTGTAATACGTCTTGGGGTGAGTGTCATCGTGGGCGCTAATATTTTGAAAACATGGTAACTACCTAACCTGTAAGTATAAATCCTTCGGTGTTTATTTTAGAACAGTAAATAAAGATAACCACATAAAATTGTGTATGACCACAAAATTGGTCAGTGACGTCTTTCTGTGGAATAAAAATTAATAATTTCAGACATCGGATTCGCAAAAAATGCAAAATACAATATATTTTGAAATGTTATATAAAGTGTTTCTTATAACAGAGCACGGAAGATTGTGCAGTCTTTGTATCAGTCTGTTCTCTGTGCTGTGTAAATATCGACAATTTATGGAAGAAGTAGTTACCTTTTATCAAAAAATTTGTATCGGATTATAAATATCTGAAATACTTTTGTTAAAACGTGCATCTATATCCCTACAAGAAAAATGTTGTTACTTGTTTATTTCATTTTTTTAAATTTTTGAGTTGTATATTTACAATCTACTCACACCAGGTTACAGAGTATTAAGTAAATGTTGTGGTGAATCTGGCATGTGTCGTGAGTAGGGCTCCATCCATTGATGGGGCTCCAACGGTCACTCAATCAGGTCGTCTGGCCAGCATCTTAGGAGTCGTCTACGTTTGAGCGGTCGATTGTATAGGTTGGCTATGAGCGGGTTGTGGTGATTGAAGTTTTTCCGGGCCGTATTTTTAATGACTTCGTTGATGTATGGTATGCTAAGATCAGTACGCAACGTTTGGTTATTCACGTACCATGGGGCGTTTGTGATGAGTCGCAACGTTTTTGATTGGAAGGCTTGCAATATTTTGGTATTGGACGGTTTGCTGCAGCCCCACAGCTCTCTACCTTATGTCCATATCGGTTTTATTATGGTTTTATACAGCAGCAGTTTGTTTTCTGCTGACAGTTGAGAGAATTTTCCGAGAAGCCAGTAATATTTCTTGACTCTTAGGTTGAGTTGCTGACTTTTCGCCTTTATGTGGGCTTGCCAAGTCAATCGTTGATCTAGGTGTAAACCTAAGTATGTTACTTCGCTTTTCATTGGTATTGGTATATTGTAGATTGTAGTTTGCGGACAAACAGTGTGGTTGGTGGTAAAGGAGATTTGAGCAGA
>Ga0123354_10014546_pt1 | contig 12258 bp, 7 predicted proteins | sample TergutLab28metaG_2_FD_97872 | JGI IMG/M metagenome (GOLD analysis project Ga0123354, IMG submission 97872) | Labiotermes labralis P4 segment gut microbial communities from Petit-Saut dam, French Guiana - Lab288 P4 | ecosystem: Host-associated > Arthropoda: Insects > Digestive system > Gut ... | reverse complement strand
TCAGCCTACACAACACAACAAGTACTCGCTAGCTCCTGAAGATGGACGTATTAACGTCTGAAACATGTTGAGCAATATATAATAAAGCAAGTGTCATCTAGTTGGTCAACCATTATTCAAAAGGTGGCAGTGTTTGATGATACGGTTACCAAGGTGCTTGTCTCAATTCCACCCGCCCCGGACACAGAGTGAGACGAGCAAGGACATAACATCCTTCCAAACTGTTGTACTGACTTTTGTTAAGTCTGGTCTCATAACATGACAGCAGCCTCTTCTCCATCCGATAAACCGCCAGAGTGGCATGAAGAAACCTGCTGCATAAAATGAGCCACTTGGGGCAATACTGAAAACAAATGTTAGCAAAAGTGATATCCGAAATTTCAAATGTTTGCCGAATATTGTGCTCGTGTGATACAAAACGTCCTTTAGTATATCTTTGCTCAGTATTCCTAAATGAATGAATGGACAGAAACTTAGGTCTGTTACGCAGATTAACATGTATAGTATTAAGTTCTTTATTTGTTCAACTAATGCACACAATTCTTATAAAATTGTTAAACTGTTAAAATCATTTAAAATTATAACAGTTGCTCCAACATGTTTCGGTTTACATAAACCATCATCAGGGTGCTACAGCCTGTGCTACTCCCAAGTTACAATGTTGATATCGGCTACATATATCGTTATTTGAAGTTATCGATACTGTGGCTGCTTATTTTGTTCAGAACCGTTATACATGTGCATCGTGCACTCTGCACAGTGCACGATCCACCCCATCTAGCGCCGAGGTTAAAGAAAGAATAGAGGTAAAACTCTAACCCCCCCCCCTCTCTCTGGGCCTTCGCGGCCTTTTTTAAGTGTGAATTTTACTAGGCAAATAGAGGCGACTGTGTAAAATTTAGACCCCAGGTGTTCTGCTTCAGTTGCACGGTGAAAGGCTTATCGGTCCCCCGACGCGGTTCTTGAAGGTAGGGTGTGAATGGTGCACTCTGCACATTGCACGATCCACATGTATAACAGGACTGAACAAAATATGCAGCCACAGTGCCGATAACTTCAAATAACGATATATGTAACCGATATCAACATTGTAACTTTGGTGAAGCACAGGCCGAGAGCTCCCTGATGATGGTTTATGTGAACCGAAACATGTTGGAGCAACTATTGTAATTTTAAATGATTTTAACAGTTTAACAATTTTATAAGAATTGCCTGCATTAGTTGGACAAATAAAGAACTTAATATTATCAACATGTACGGTGCAACAACGAAGATAACACCTATAGGTTATATATAAATATTTTCTCAGACTGTAATAAACCTCATACAAACCGGAATACGACACAGTGAGAATATTAGTGTGTTTATAGGCTCACGAACTGTGGCGCTTACTCCTACGAGGTAGCTTTCCTCTTCTTATTTTGAAGAAGATTTTTGGTGGTTGAAGGTCAGGAAATGTCGCGATCACGAGAATACAATTCGCAATGGCTCGGAAACTGGACCATGACATTAGGGGAAAACTGACAGTTTGTGTCTCATAGGAAACACCTATAGAAGTGATTGTGAACAAGAACTCGCTCTACTTACTTATGGCCAACAGCAGGGAGCGCAGATGGCATTTTTCAGGCATACTGCGCCCTTTGCCTTGAAGTTACGATCAGCCTTAGTGCATTAGGTTAAGACATAGCTTACATTGTGGTAGTCTACGACGTGTCACATCTTTAGAAACAACATTTTGTATTTTTATAAAGCATGCCTGGGTTCTTAATTTGATTATTTCACAAGGTTGTTAGTTATCTTTTTAGTTTAGTTTCCTACCCAATTAGAAAATAATATGCTCCAGATATCGCTTTAGCGTCTGCACGTGTTTATGTGTGTTAGTAGGTCTGACGCCACCCCCATCCCATACCAATTTAAACTTTCAAACCAAATGACTGAATTTCATGAAACTTGGTATCAATCTTCATGTTTGTACCGTGCATCAATGACGATTAAAATACTTTATTATCCAATAGCCAAGCACTGTATAAAGCTCCCTCATGATGGATCCCTTGTGATCCGAAACATGTTGGAGCGATTTTAATTATTTTTAAATATTTTATACTAATTCTAATTGTTCTACGAATTATAAATTTGTGCATCTTTTTGATAATAAAGTATCAACTTTACGGCACGGAAGGACACATCAACGACCTCGACCCCAGTTTCGCTCAATCAGTAGTAATAACATAGCGGACACACGAAATGGTGAGGCGGGAGCTTAGTGAGCGACATTTAATATTCATGTCCTGAAATGATGTACGGTAACAGACCTTGTGAAATTATGTGGCCTTATTATGGTAACATTTGTACAAAAGTAAAGTAAGAATATGGCGAGCAAGCAAAAATATTTTATACCCCGTCTTCTTGTCGATAGGCTCTCAACTGGACACACCACTTCGTAAAATTTGGTATGGAGATAGGTCATGTATGAAGATAGGTCATGTATGACACATCATTTATGAGGTATTATTGGTAAATAAACGAGTACAGACATGGCGACGGTCCGTATCTTTTATCTTTACATCCGACAAATTTAGAGCAAGCAGAATGCAAAATATGTACCTAAATATTACTTGACGCGAAAAATACAACACAACAATCATATTACTAATAGACACTGTATGTGGAACTATAAATTAATGTAACATAATTATATTCCCTACAGTTTTTACCCCTTACTTACTACGTTTGTTTCTGCGAAAGTGATTTTAATTTTCCTTTTTGCATCTTGTTTATATTTTATGCAAACGAACACGAAGGTCACAGTGTTACAATATATAGCAAGAATATCGTACTTAAGCATTCTGTTGTGGCATAAGACGGCTACGAACAGAAGACCGTCAACACACAACAGTTACGTATTCTTAATCTGCTCAGTAGTTTTTGACACTGTCTTCCGTGACGTCAATTGCGTAAGTTATTTTTCATTTATTCTTGTATTGTTGTCTTAACAATAAAAGTTCTGATATTTTCATCATCGTCTTTCAGTCTAATAGCTCCTTTACAAATCTTATATACACATTAGAAATGTCTGTCCTGTCACACTACCACGTTAGAGTTCCACGAACCGCCAATTGATGGCAGGTGACGTCATTAAGTTGAATGTTGGAGTTACACGGAACGCCAACAAATGGCAGGATAACACACTACACAAAATTCTGTTTCACGGATGCGCACATGCTATATAAAGGACACAAATAATTGAGGTGTCCACGGCAAATACGTAAAGGGTCGCCGGGCACTAATATAAAAGTATGAGGTTTCCACAGTAGCAACGTAAATGGATGTACCTTGACTGCCCTGTTCGCCGGGTTTCCATAGTAACTATGTGCATGAATTTTGACTTGCTTCTACGAGTCGCGAGTTTTCCATGGCAACTTTGTAAATGGATGTGCCTAGCCTGCCCTGGTAACGGGATTTCCACAGTGACTACATAAATGAGTGTGCTATGCCTGGCGGCATCGCTAGATTTCCACGGTAACAACGTAAATGGGTGTGCCTTGCCTGCCTTGGTCGCGGGGTTTCAACAGTAATTACGTAAATGAAGTGTGACTTGTCCCTACGGTTCACGAGTTTACCATGGTAACTAATTAAATGGATGTGCCCAGGCTGCTCGGGTCGCCGGGCACCAGCACTAGTAATAAAGAAACTTTACCATTGTGGGGCAAATTAGTCTAGGCAAGAAAATGTTTTTAAGTTGGAAGGAATGACATATTTTCATGGAAATGATACATAAAATTTATAGTGTCTACATCAAAATCATTTATTATATTTCCACCCGTATCAAAATAAGATAAACAGAATCGTGGAGGAATTTAATATAGGTTTCAAAACATGTTTATTCAAAGAGTTTAACGTACGGGAAAGGGAGGAAGAAAAGGGGATAATGGTACGACGGACAAGAAATTCATTGACGCTATAGAATCTCTGTATTGAGAGAGCCGTAAAAAAAAAAACCACAAAAATGAACATGGAAGAAAGTAGAGAAGGAAACAAACGTATGTAGAAACTTCCCATTAAATTTTAAAAGATCAGTGCAACAGTGTGAATTAGAGCGTGATTCAAAAAGATGGACTCAGTTTCGTAATCTAATTTCCTGAAATATATAAGGTGTATGAATGATGTAATAACGTTTGAAAGAGGAGGTCGTAACTTTTCAAGTAACACCACTAGAGAGCTCGCCTAGCACACAGCCGTGCAGCAATGTCAGTTGAAATAAAAATGGCTACTATGCAACGCAAGATTTTTTTAGTTCGTGAGTTCATTAAAACTGAGTCGGCGACTGCTGTGCAGCGTGCGTTTCGTCTTCGTCAACCCGCAGAGTGAGCAGAGCACTTGGAATACCGCAACCAATTGTCTGGCTTCTGTTGGGGACCCGTTTACTGTTCAGTTGAGTCCATCTTTTTGAATCGCCCTGTATTATAAATATCAGTGTCTGTTGCTGTTTGGATTTGAACAAATGTGATGTCTGATACAGCTGCAACACGTCGCAATACACACGTTCCTTGTTATAACAGACCTTTTGAAACTGCATGTTTAGTGGTGTGATACATAACAGTGTGTTCTCGTTTGTACTGGACACCGCCGTCGATTTGATTTCTCCGACATTGTAGGTCTACAGAAGAAACTTCTTCCGATTTCAAAACCTTTTTTTATCCCCTGAATTCACTTATTTCTCCTACATAATACGAAATGCAAGACGTTTATTCTGACACACCCGTTAGGTCCCAAGTCCCCAAGCAAAGAACAACCCTTTCTCTGGACCCTGAGTGCGGATAATTACACAGGACGCTTGCTTCTGGATGCAGCTCGCAATTAACCGCTGATGTCCTGTGAGCCCCCGGACTCTCTTACGCATTCATGTAACGTATATCTATCACATAGATAGTTGGTGTCCTTTACAACAAGCAGGCAACATTACACAACTAATTTCGTCTACATTCCTTTCATATTATTATTATTCTGTTCTTGTCATTACGTACACGTCTTCTCGTATGTTAATAAGTCCACAAAATGATGTTGTTGGCCACGGGCGAGAACATCTGTTTCACTACATGCCACTATCATGTATTCCCTCCTTACAGCACTTCATTGTTCTCATGAGAAAACTAATCGACATTAAAACAACGACCCTTGGGCCATATTATTACGAAGTCATACAAGGTCCTACCGCAGTACTACCCTATGTCCATCTACAGTGCATGACCCCCTTCAATCTTCACCTGCTACAAGAGCAATGCAATGGTTGAGCATGTGCAATGAGCTCATTTCGGAAACACAATAAAATTGTAATTAACTTTAGTGGTCTAGGAAAGGCAAGAACATTAAAAAGTGTCTCCTATTATTTTATGATTAGAGTCTTCTGAGTTGTGACGTCGTGTAATTTGGTAGATGGTGCTCACTACTTCGAGGAACCTGTTACTTCCATTGTCTAATGGCATTTGATAGCAGCTGCTTCCTCTTAAGCGTCGGTCGTCCTACCGAACCACAGGCGTCACATTGCAGTACCAGGTTAGGTGGCGTCACGTCGCAGAAGACCATAATCTTGACACTAACAGACTCTCAGAGTTGACATGAATAAAGAATAACAGCGTTGAGGAGGCGCGGTTTCTTTTGTTTTGCTTCTTGAAACTGAACAACTGGGCGCTAAAAAGTTTAAAACCCGCTTTTCCATATATTTCTCGGTCTCCCTACACTTCTTTCTCCTTTAGTATTACGCAAAAAGTCTTGCTTTCAATTCGGCAGTCTGCCATCTTGCATCTTGTATACATGTTATTTCCAGTGTGAATGATATGAAACCAGTCTGCAGTGTTAATAACTTAACAAAATAGACAGAGTTTTCTATACGAAATATCACTCTGTTTCATTTTGCGACTATTGATGCCTAGATTAATTCGTAACTTTTTATCTTCACTATACATAATTAGGACTGCCCTATAGAAGAAGAGGGGAACGCGGTGGTGCAGTTGTTTGAGACACTGCCCCACAATCCGGAAGGTAACGGGTTCGAATTCCGATGGGGTCATTGAGATTTTCATTGAATTAATCCTTCCGGCCGCACTGAGGACCTGGGGTCGAATCATCCTCAAACAGAAACGAGTACCTGCTGTATTTTCTGAGGGTAAATGCGGTCGGTGCATAAGGCTGACAAACTTACCACCTTCATGTGCCGATTGTCTGGAGACCTGATTGCTTTACCCTTAGCTTTACGTCGAAGAAGATGAGATAATCTGGATATGTAGTAAGCATGAGATATTAGAGAAGTGCATAAAAGATGATGGGAGGAATACCAGACGAACTTGAAGATGAGTACGTAGCGTAATGTGAAGAAACGTAATTAAAATAAATAAGATAAAATTCCAACTTGATGACCCTTGCTGTTTTATTTCACTTCTTATGCGTTCAACATGTTTCGGACATTAATATATCCATCATCAGGAGCTTACGGCTATTCTGTTGAATTGCCGTAAGCTCCTGATGATGGATATATTAATTTCCGAAACATGTTGAGCGCATAAGAAGTGAAATAAAACAGCAAGTGACTTCAAGTTGGTCTTTATGTTTTCAACTATTAAAATGATGCACGGTCCAATAAACATAAGATGAAATTCATCTGGCACAAATCATGACAAGTATAGGACTGTTTTGAAAACAGTGATGGAACTTCGGTTTCCATAAAAGGCAGTGAGTTTTGCAGTAACGAAATAAATATTAACTTCTCAGAAAGGTCTCTGTACCATGAAGCTAGCCGGTTGATAAATTTAAACCTTAATGATATATTTTCCTCGTTTTCACGATTCGTTTTTCACAAATGCGAATCAGATAGGCAGAAAAATAATTCCGTACATGGCAGTTGAATAGCGGGGAAACAAATGTGATACATTTCAACGAAAGTCGTAATTCATCCTTTTTAAAAACTAATCTAAGCTTTCTGCAGCAGAGATATTCCACGTTACTCTGCTCTGTGATAGCGACTTCTGGCAGCCCGCTTGATGTCGCAACAATATAACAGTAATTACCCTTTGCAACTGAACTGTCACACCCTATTAGACATGGTCATCATAACATCCTGTGATTTTGTGACGTGCGTGACACTCCGCTGCCTGCTTCACTGTTACCGCCCTATCAGTGGCGTGCAGCCTCTATGGTAATTTACATTTGTAGTCCAGCATTGATCGAAAATTGGTTGTGAGAAACAGAATATTTTGTGCACTTCGTGATTAATTAATTAACTAATTTATTAAATTATATATTCATTAATTCATATGACGACAATTTCAGTATCTCAGAATATAGTCTGAATTAACAGCGATCATAAAATGATCCGTCATAGACTGTTTGAACGTACGGTATCGGTATTTTCTGGAAGGAGTGATTAAATAAAAGCAGGAAAATTAGCCCTGGATATATATTGTATTAAAATTCGATATTTTCACCACCTATATCCAAATGGGAAACACTAAAGATTGAACCGGCTGTCTCCTCAGTGCTTATCCAAGCGCACGTGATTGACCATGTTGCATTTTGCACCAGACTTCAAAGTCTTTGATAAACACATGTCACATAAACACATGTCACAGGAACACATGCCACAGAAACACATGTCACAGAAACACATGTCACGTAAACACATGTCACAGGAACACATGCCGCAGAAACACGTGTCACAGAAACACATGTCACATAAACACATGTCACAGGAACACATGCCACAGAAACACATGTCACATAAACACATGTCACAGGAACACATGCCACAGAAACACATGTCACAGAAACACATGTCACATAAACACATGTCACAGGAACACATGCCACAGAAACACATGTCACATAAACACATGTCACAGGAACACATGCCACATAAACACATGTCACATAAACACATGTCACAGGAACACATGCCACAGAAACACATGTCACAGAAACACATGTCACATAAATGTGCTGAAACCACAATTTCGATGCACAAAAAGAGAAATAATGAAAATCCCAGCTAACCTAACCTATTCGAACAAAGAAGATTATGAAGAATTAAAAAAAATGCTAGCTGGTTATGACAGGCTGTTTTGAAAACCTGAAAGGAAAAGGACAACTGTCAAAGGTTGAAGCGGACGGATAATACTAAAATGCATACGAAAGAAACACGAAATAAGACCATAGACTGGAACAATTTGGTCACTATAGGGGCCAGTGCCAGGACGTTGGAAACGCGGGAGTTAATCTTCCACTAATTGTGGGAAGTTTCATGATTACTTGAGTGTCTCTTAGATTCCCAGTACCGATCTGTCAGTGAGACGTTTTATACAATGAGGCCTACCGCGGTCAACCGAACACATCGGAATTACGTCAGTTAAACACATTAACCTTCTCACTATGTTCCTTAAGATTCACTTATATATTGCTCGAGAATCTGCAATCTGCCCGTCAAAATAATTTTATGATAATTTGGATGCAAAATTTTGTACGTATTTCTGGTTTACTTCTATCTACGAATCGCTTACATTTAGTGTTCAGTAGTAAGCAGATGGCTTAAAACTTTGAAGTCTGGGGTTCATTAAATATTCAATTTCTTGTTGCTAAACACCGCAGCGAGGTTTCTGCCGCAGACGCCCTATCTAACAGTAGCATATATTTTGAGGAAGACAAGAGTGTACCGATGAATTTAATTTCACTTTTTCCAAGCAGCTCTTACGTGATGACTCCAGTTCATGCGCAGGATACTTTGTAATAATAATAATAATAGTGTAAAAATAAATGTGATATCAGTAATAACACGGGCAACTGGAAACATCTCAAATACATCATGAAGTACCTGAGCAAATACCTGAAAAGCAGGACAACAAGGCAGTATACAAAACAACCACACTGGGCACAGCGCACATATTTCGCAGAGTGCTAATATAAAGGTAAAACATGATTATTATGGGAAATAACACGACATGTACCGGACATTGAAATAACACGACATGTACCGGGCATTGAAATAACACGACATGTACCGGACATTGAAATAACACGACATGTACCGGGCATTGAAATAAGACGACATGTACCGGACATTGAAATAAGACGACATGTACCGGACATTGAAGTAACACGACATGTACCGGACACTGAAATAACACGACATGTACCGGACATTGAAATATCACGACATGTACCGGACATTGAAATAACACGACATGTACCGGACACTGAAATAACACGACATGTACCGGACACTGAAATAACACGACATGAACCGGGCATTGAAACAAAAAGAGGCTGCCACATCATATACACCCAGAAAAATTGTTTGTTTCAAGTATATAATTGTAAATGCCCTATATAAATTGATAAAAAATAATAAAGATCATAAAATGAGATATTAAATAAATTTGTTTCTTATCAGTTAAGGTTAACATGTTTCAAAATACATTTATATGTCGTTATAATTTGCAGTACACACTGTAATTAATTTTGTTGCCTTCAGGAGATGAAACTGATACATAAATATTAAATTGTTAAATAAAGTGACTTCAGACATTTGACTCGAATGAGTTTTAAAACACAAAACTTTTAAACACAAGACAGACAATGTAGGTATAACGTTACATTGAGGCGCGTCAGTGCAACCGTTGTTGCAGTGGAAAAGCAATAAGTATTACATATTATGAGTGTGTATTTGTAGCCTTAGGCATCCAGTGTGCAATTCGCTAGCGTCAAATTATCATCTATGGCCTGACCCGCTCTAAAATAATTTTCCACATTATGTAATAAACGGCATGATTTTCGAAAAAAAAAACACGTTTCTGAACACAAAATGTGTTTTTTTTTTATTTTACCTACAGCTTTTGTCTGAAACATTTCTCACTCAGAGAAGAAACGAGCGAGATATGATAGAAAAGGAATATTGTTCGTCAACGTAAATTATCCTTTTTTTCAAGTCTGACTTTAATGAAACTCGAATTTTCTCGATAGATTTTCGAAAAATCCTCATATATCAAATGTAAAGAAATTCTGTCCAGTAGGAGCCGAGTTGTTCTATGTGGATGGACAGACATAACGAAGCTAATAGCCGCTTTTCGCAATTTTGCGAACGCGCCTAAAATCGGCAGACATAATTTTACTCTTGTGCGCCTCTTCTTACCGCTCTTTTATTAAAATGTAAAATAAGAATGACTCTTATAATTACGCGCGGTTTGCTTAAGAAACCCTACACTAAATTACATACTGTTTGAAGTGGTATTTTAAAAATAGTTTAATCGAATTAACTTTCAGCATTTAATAGATCAAATTTTAAATGTTTTAATTAAGTTATATTTTATACTCAGTATTATATACGAAGTATAACGGCTGTGTCTAAATGCTTGGACAAATTTCAGGAGTCAGTTCCCCACACCAAAAGAAGGGGAAAAACTCTGAATTGTGTCATCCCTGCTGTGTGTTGAAAGACTAATGGTGAGTTAATTTCAGTCAGAAAACACAACTATAATTTATGCTAGATGTTGGTATTTATTAGCAAAGTAAATAACTATATGTTTCGGCCTAAAGCGGCCATCTTCAGGTTATCACAAGTACAATTTTTCTCAAAGAGTGTCATATATATGTTATTTAATTTGCTAATAAATACCATCATCTAGCATACAATCATAGTTGTGTTTTCTGACTGAAATTAAATCACCATAAGGAAAAATGTTCGTATCAGTATATGTCCACAAACAGTTTTGGAGGTACAGCCTCCACGTTCTCCTAAAATCAATCCTTCAAATGTTTACAGTCGGAGACACTTAAAACCCCTAGAGTATTCAGCTCCGGTTGAAAATGAAGAGACACTTTACACAGTATTCTTCATGCCTGTCAAACACATCGTAACTGCACGGGGAACTTTGAAAGTGTGGTACATCGGTGTCCATGCTTTCATTAATTCAGGTGGAGAACATTTTGAGCCTCCGTTGTAAATTGTGACTTGATAAACAATAAGAACTTAACAATTAATAACCTGGGAAGGTGCACTGTAATTGTATTATATCAGTTGCAAATAAAGTATTACGTAGCTCTCTACGGTAGCTGGGGCTGTCACAACAGCACGCACATATGGCGGGATAAGTTTGTGAATGCGATTCGAAACCTCATGCACCTTAGTTTTTAATTTTTAATTAAAAGCGAAAAAAAAGTGTTTTTTTTAATTTGGGAGTTTTTTTCTTTCTTTAAAATGTTAGTTACCCCACACTCTTATACTCACAAAAATCAAACATATTACAGACGAAGAAGATATACTTCATAGATGAAAAAAGAGAGACCAACTTGACGTCACTTGCTTTATTATTTCATTATTTACTGCTCAACATGTTTCGGATTTTAATACATCCATCCTCAGGAGCTTGCGACTTATTTGTTGAGTTATTTCATGGGTTGTATTGCTCTGGTTCGATGTGTGTTGGTGTTACGTTGTAGTTTGGCTGGGGTGGTGTGGTATCCGGATGCAGGCTGAAGCCGAAACATGTTGAGCATTAAATAATGAAGTAATAAAGCAAGTGACATCAAGTTGGTCTCTCTTTATTCAACTATCAAGATGATGCACGGTCCAATAAACATAAGATATACTTCCTCCAGTCTAGCAGACTGTACATAAATTGTGCTTATCTATTTCCTGTTGTATGTTCTCCTGCTGCTTAGGACAGACCTAATAGAGAAGGCCTTAAGAAATATTGACATTTATTATGTATTATTGTGGGAGAAACTGTCCCCGTGACAGAGATGACAAAGTTAAAGCTGTAGCGACGGGAAAGTCATCGATATTTGTTCTTAGACTATTATGAAGCATAGGAAAACACTGTATAGGCAGACTGCACTACTCCTTCATGTCAACAACCGAGTTTCAGGTATAGGCACCACTGTGCCTTAAAGCAATGTTTCTCAACCGCCGGGCCGCGAGAGGTTCTCCTGGAATCTGTCATTTTAGTTTTCTAAGCAGTTTTCATGAATATGTTTTATAGTGGAAATATTCTGAGGAGAAAAATATTCGTGAATGTGTCGAAAAACTTAGAACCAGATGTTGGCCTGAGGAAAGAACAATATGCTACAAGATTTTATTAGACCAGTGATTGATAACTAATTTAAATGTGATTTTATATTTGTCAACATGCCACACCGTATACATAAGTGTACTAATACTCTTTATGATTATGCCATAATTAATTATTAATACTTATGTTAGTTTAATGTATGAAC
>Ga0123354_10014544_pt1 | contig 12259 bp, 5 predicted proteins | sample TergutLab28metaG_2_FD_97872 | JGI IMG/M metagenome (GOLD analysis project Ga0123354, IMG submission 97872) | Labiotermes labralis P4 segment gut microbial communities from Petit-Saut dam, French Guiana - Lab288 P4 | ecosystem: Host-associated > Arthropoda: Insects > Digestive system > Gut ... | reverse complement strand
CACAACAACGCAACAAGTAGTCGCAAGCTCCTGAAGATGGATGTATTAACATCCGAAACATGTTGAGCAGTAAATTGACATAATAAAGCAAGTGTCATCTAGTTGGTCTACCTTTATTCAAATTAATTTGTAGTTCAAAGCAAACGTGTCCAGCACTATTATCTGCAAACCTTTCGTCAGCTGAACCCAGTCCTTTCTCGGATATTCCTTGAGGCGTCTTTCAAGACGAAATCTGGGTGCAGGCTTGTATGAACGGATCAGTAAGCGATTACTGGGTGAAGGTCTACCATCATGTCGTATTTAAAAGAGAAAAAAGTTTGATAAAATGGATCTATTACCGCCTTGCTGTGAAAGGGTGGGGGAACATCAGCTGGGTTGGAAACAAAAGAAAGGGCAATCGTAAGACGGTCCAGTGACAACGCCAATTTCAACTGATACCAAACTCGACAACCAGCGCCAGTCTGTTGCAAAACGGTAACGAAATTAGTCGGACTGTGGTGGTGACGAAAACTCTGGTTCAAATTCTGCGATCGCGGGTGAAATCCCGAGACATAACGAGCAGCCATTTTGTTTACAATAGGCTACAAACCCTCGTGGTACAGAGACTGGAACTGCTGCCCGTTCTTGGCAAGACCCACGACGAAGTCAATTTTGGAACAATGCAATTAATTTAAAGCCTCGGCGAGGTTATGTTCATCTGCTCGACGTCGACCATCAATGACTGGGATTTCGTGCAGTTGTACTTTGTACTCGCGCAAAGAGGTGGGGAAGGGAGGTAAGGTAAAAGTAAAGTTCACCCTTTAACAGGCCACGAAGGACCAGAGGGGGAGTAGATATATAGCTCTACTCGTTCTTTAACCTCGGCGCTATATGGGGATGGGTGGTCAACGTCACCGCCCGGTCGCCTTGTCCCCGGGAAAGACACGGTACCCATTGTAAAAGAGGCTGGGTGGGCCCCAGGGTCGATCTGGACGGGTGCGGAAAATCTCGCCCCCACTGGGATTCGATCCCCGGAACATCCAGCACGTAGCGAATCGCTATACAGACTGAGATATCCCGGCCCTGGTAAGGGAGGGGCTGTTGTAAGTGCATATGGAATATACTTCGCATTCCGTTTCCACTAAGTATCTCAAAATATCAGGTTACATCATACATTGTTGGCGTACTTTTGCCTTAATTCTTGCATTATCTAAAACTGATGTTGTTCCTCCCTGAAGATGATTTATAACGGATCGAAACAAGTTAGAGGCATGAAGATTTCAATACAAAAATTGTGTAGTGAAATATATGTGCTTTTTTAATATTTTTAAAACCAGAACTCCTCATGTTGCAAAAAACTGTCGCATTGATAATCACAGTTCTGCCACATTACACACACCTGCTATGACTTGCACTTAATGAGAAGCACTTAACACTAATTCATTGCCCCCTGTTGCATTTAACTTAAGTCCCCGCGTAGGTCAGTCGGTAAAGCGATTCGCTCCGGGCTGGACGGTCCGGGGAACGAATACCGGTGTGAGATTTTCCGCGCCTCTCCAGACCAGCCGGAGGGCCCACCCAGCTTCCTATACGATGGGTACCGGGTCTTTCCGGGGGTATAGCGGCCGGGGCGTGGCGTTGACCACCCACCCCCATCTAGCGCCGAGGTTAAAGACAGAGTAGATCTATACCTCTACTCCCCCTATGGGCCTTCGTTGTCTGTTCTAGGGTGAACTTGACCTTTACTTTAACTTTACCCCGCGTAAGTCAAGTGGCTTAATAAAAAGTTATTACAGAAAATATGTAATTTGCTTCATATTTTCACAGTGAAGAGAAGTGTTCTATGTCTCGTGCAATATACGGTAGCGTAATCAGCGCGAATAATAATCACTTCGCCAGTGAGAACACGAGGACGGATTGTAAATGTTGTCATGTTATGTTACGCCATGTCACAACACTCCATGTCTCAGGGCTAATCTCAGAGTAAATTAGCTAACAGCGTAACTATATTTTTAAAAAAAATTTACATTATTTAATAAATCCTATTTTTATTTTAAAGTAGGACACCAGTTACAGCGCGCTGTAAGTTACAAACATTATTTTGTTTAATTTGTTAATGTAATTCTAACTAACTGTGTGCAGTTTTTGTTTACAGTGGGTACTGTTCTGTTCTCTTTATTAAACACGCCCTTATAACCTCATTTTCTGGAACTAAATTCCTTCTCCCTTTTACTCCAGCATTTCGGTAGCCCGAAGGGATTTTCGCCCTCACACTACATATTACTCATGATACGAAACACGCCCACTCCTGTATGCAGACTACGCCTGACACACATTCTCCATTATCCTAATTGTTGTTCTGATATTTGCATATGCGAAAGTACGTTAGCTGTTCTGTCGTTTGCTTGCAGTCTCTCGTTTCCTCCGCCACCTAACAGAGGGCACCAACAGCTACAGCAGCCTCGGCTGCTACAACGATATGTCGGTAACACAGTAGGCTGTTTGGGCACTGTGCTTGGCGTTATGAGCAAATTGTTTCGATTTTTGGTAGCGGCAAGGGAATTTTCTCTTCTTCTAAGCGTCTATAGCACAGCTCTGGGCACATCCAGTTTCCAGTTTAACTCGTGTCGGGGTGCTTTTACCGGAAGTATAGTGGCCGGGTCGCAAAGTAAAACCACTCATATCCATCTCATGCCGAGTTTAGTATTGCAGGCAGCTATAAATCAATCACTCCCTCCCCAGAGGCCTTCATGTAGTGGACAGGGCACCTTTACCTTTGTTATTAAAGTAAAATTAAAGTGACCCTATAGGAGGATAATATTAAGATGAATCTTCAGGACGTGGGATGTGGAGGTTTGGAATGGATTGAGTTGGCTCAGGACACGGATAGGTGGCTGGCTGTTGTGAATGTGTTAATGAACCTTCGGGTTCCATAAAATGCGGGGAATTTCTTAACTAGCTGAAAACCGGTTAGCTTCTCAAGAAGATTTCTGCTCCATGGAGTAAGTAAGTAAGTAAAGTTCACCCTAGAATAGGCCACGAAGGCCCAGAGGGGGAGAAGATGTATAGCTATACTCTTCCTTCAACCTCAGCGCTAGATGGGAGGGTGGTCAACGCCACGCCCCGGCCGCTTTTCCCCCGGAAAAGACCCAGTACCCATTGTATAGGAAGCTGGGTGGGCCCCAGGGCCGGTCTGGACGGGTGCGGAAAATCTCGCCCACACCGGGATTCGATCCCCATACCGTCCAGCCCGTAGCGAGTTGCTGTACCGACTGAGCTATCCCGGCCCTTTTACCTTTGTTATTACTGAATTAAAATCAATCTTTTAAAAATTCAATTCTCTTCATAACCATAGCACCAGACAGTGATACGGACGCACCCTTCGAGACTACCAGTTAAAGGACGCAATGCCAAATCTGATTCTCAATGCATGTAAGTCACAGCTGTACCGTGAACCGCAGGTCGCCTTTCCATACTTCACAAAAACATTTATTTCAAACGCCGTCTTCAGACGTGGTTACAAACCAGGAAGTTGCAGCACACCGCGCCACACACACTGCTCAACTCGACCCAGCTAGAAAGGTTTCAACCCTACAAAACTGAAGTCACTATGATGTATGTCCAGTAATTCATTGAATTAGCCAGTAAGGATAAATATGTATTTAGCTTACAATTCCGGCGGAAGCCTGACATCACGCACACCCTAATGCTTGCACTATATGGTTGTCACGTGTTTCACTTCAGGATGTAGCGGACGAAATACCGCCCTACCGCCCACGCCTTTCCATAGCCAGATTTTCTCGACAATAACGCCTACTTGCAGTCAGAGACAAGTGCTGCGGCAGGAGATTACTTGAGGGAGTGCCGCGAGAAAACAAACTTCCAATGGTCGCAGCTACTCTATCCGATAATCAGTGATAATTTAACCCTTACCTTGCTAACGTGGAGAATATGGCAAGCTCCTAATAATGCCAATAAATGGCAGATGGGATTTAACCCTTATTCTGCTAACGTGGAGAATATGGTGAGCTCTTAATAATGCCAGCAGATAGCAGATGGGATTTAATTCGGCGTTTTAAAGGTTAAGACCGTTCTGGTCGGCGTAAGCTGGTACTGGATAGCGTCGATCTATCAACCGACCCATATTGAGGAATGGTGTGTTCAAGCCAGTTTGGGCCAACTCAGTAACGTAAATAATTCACACGATTGTGTTGAGCTCAGTAGGTAGCTTGTTGACGTCAGTTAGCTCAGTATCGCAGTATCTTGCACCACGTTTGTCCCCACACGTTAAATCGACACTCAGTGCGGGTTCGCCTCTTTCTTTTTAAACTGTCGCTGCTTCGAAAGTTCTGAACTTCCTCTCTGAGGCGACACGACACATCTTCAGCTCAGGCTGTGTCTAGTTCCTCTTGAACAACGAGATCAACATGATGCGTGTATATCCCGTGGCAGTGACGGTTCGTAGGAGCCGGAATAGCTCAGTCGGTATAGCTACTCGCTACGGGCTGGACGGTCCGGGGATCGAATCCCGGTGGGGGGCGAGATTTTTCGCACCCCTTCAGACCGGCTCTGGGGACCACCCAGCCTCCTATACAATGGGTACCGGGTCTTTCCCGGGCGTAAAGCGGCCGGGGCGTGGCGTTGACCTCCCACCCCATCTAGCGCCGAGGTTAATGAAAGAGTAGGGCTATACCTCTACTCCACCTGTGGGCCATGGTGGCCTGTTCTGGGGTGAACTTTACCTTTACCTTTACTTTAGTAAGGGTTCGTGTTGTGGCCTGGGCGGTGGGTCTGACGTATGGTTTAATGTCGTTAAACGGATGCAGCTGATTCTGTTGCAAACTAGCAAGCATCTATCCGAGTACAAAGTGTCGTAACTGTGACAACCGCAGTGTGGAGCAGCTTATAGTTCCTGTATGCAGCTTGTTTTTACTGCTCGCTCTTCAGGGACTTCAGTCAAGATAGGAACGAAAACGCTACACTTGGGGCGGAGGCTCGTAATCGAAACGTGAGAAATGGAAACAATTTCAACGGCGGAACCACAGAACATTAAAATGGTGTAGAATTTTGCATATGGAACAAAGATCAGAGATATGACATATTGTCCTTCCTAACTGTTCTGTATATATTCTTGTTTACTTTCCCTCCGTCCATTCCTGTTTATGTTCAGAATCCCAAGTAACCAACGTTCGTGTTTAATGGGCATGTTCATATTATGATATGATATTTATTTAACCGCAATTGGGTTGACACCCGGTGGCAGCATCACACGACACATTTACAACAAACATTACACACAATAAACAATAACCAAATTTCGAAACGTTAAATTGAATAAGGACAGCTTAATGATCTGTACTCCCCACCCAATATTGTTCGTGTGATAAAATCGGGAAGAATAAGTTGAGCGGGGCATGTAGCACGTATGGGGGAGAGGAGAGGCGTATACAGGATTTTGGTGGGGAAGCCGGAGGGAAAGAGACCACTTGGGAGACCCAGGCGTAGATGGGGTGATAATATTAAGATGGGTCTTCAGGAAGTGGGGTGTGGGGGTATGGACTGGATTGATCTGGCTCAGGATAGGGACAGGTGGCGGGCACTTGTGAATGCGGTAATGAACCTTCGGGTTCCATAAAATGGGGGGGGGGGGATTTCTTGACTAGCTGAGAACCGGTAAGCTTCTAAGAAGGACTGTGCTGCATGGAGTAAGTAAGTAAGTAAGTAAGCAAATAAGTAAGGAGTAAGTAAATTGAATGAGCACATTGACTCACTAGCATCAGTTCTAAAAGTTCACTGAATGCTGTCTACAGATACAGGAAGCCACGACGTATTTAAACGCATTTTGAATTCCAACTGAGTATTGCAGTCGTGCTATTATGTCCGACGTTGTCCGTCCAACACAGACATGTTCGATACACACGACGTTTCATAAGCACACTCACTGTAATGGTCGACACCTCCCTCCAGTTTGATTATCCTCTAAACCTCCGCAACAGCAGTTGACTCAGACTGTTAGAGTGAGAAGTGTCTAACACTGCTGCTTGTTAGACAGTGTCAAAGGATGTAAAGTCACAGGTTATTCTAAGAGAAATAACGCTTCTAATCCGAATTTTGGGGCGCACATCTCAGTACTGGTAACCAACCGCTAGGCTACACGGTTTATAACCCACAACATCATGTCGTCATCGTCGTGGGCACTGCAACTCCTGCGCTCTTACAGAGTCCAGGCCTCCTTACACCATTCATCAGGACTACGAAAACCTGAAATGCCTGAAGTCTACCAGGACCGCGACAGCAGTTATTACAAGACTGGACACCCCTTATTGCTAGTGTTGCCATTTTGCACGATCCCGAGCTGGTTCTGCCCAATCCCCATCATAAATTCATCTACGATCAATCTGAACATTTTCATACCATCTCCATCTTCATCTCGGTCTTACTTGTAGGCACTCTAGACGAATTTCCCCACCGATATTAAGCGCAAAATCCTCGTTTGCGTCTTCCTAGACACGTGACCACCACGTCGCAATCTCCTATGCTTCACCGCTCTAGCACCATACGGGGAAAGAACACAGGTTGGCCACCACTCCAGAGCGTAGCAGCTACCTACCCTCTCTGTGCCTCTCCCATCATTCGCCAGTTGTCACTGCTGTTACGTAATCTTCTCGCGCTTGGCGTCATCTCGTGCTGGCAGACGTGAGGTGTGCGTTGGTGTGTGAATTCCATCCACACGTGGTCCTTCCTTCCCTAGTTCGAAGGTAGGTGACCCGTCTAAATCGCGAGATTTTCCTTTACGTAACCCAATTCCAGCAATCACAGGTGTTTTAAACAGCAGCACCGAGAAGTGCTGATGTGGCAGACCACGATCCGAGGTTCGGCTCCCTGCAACTGCAAGACTTTTTTTTAAAAAAACGTCCAGACAGGCTTTGTTACCTGCCGACCCTGAAATCAACAGCCGCTTTCTCAGGGTAAAGTGGTCGGAGCGTGAGGCTCACCACCCATCTCCTAGCGTGTAGGTTAAGAGTCAATATAACTGTACCTCTACTCCCCTTAAATGTCCCTCTTGGCATACAAAGGTGCAACTTTACCTGTATCATTTACCCCTCTTGTGTAATAGACTTTGCATAGCAAGTCACTTTCAGTCGAAGACTTCCCCTAATTACGTTCACATAAAGGGTGACACAGCCGCCGGGCACTTTTGGACACCCCCATCATATTCATTAAAACCAGAAAGGGATGAATTGAAATGAAATGCAGCAGTTCCATTTACAAATCAAGCAATTCACTACATATTTATTACTTTAGACAGATAACATTTTCAAGATGGCCTCCTTCACTTACAATACATTGTCTTAAACAGTTCACAAAACTATCAGGAACTGGGCGCAGCAGCTCTCCATTTATGGTCGCAATTTAATCCCGAATATCACGCTTCAGCCCCTGTTTTGTGTGTGGGCGCTTCCTGTGTGTGCATTGTTTCAAGTGTCCCCATACAACGAAATCCGTGATCTACCAGCGATGGTGAAGGTCATGGGATGTCTCCAAAACGCTGAATAACTCGATGGAAGAGGCTGCGGCCCAATTTCGTACCGTGCCGATCAGTCTGTGCTGTATTACCGTCTTGCTGGAAGTAGACGTTATTGGAACTTCTAGCAAGTGCTTCCAACTGCGAAAGTAAGAAGTTCTGAGGCATCACTGTGTAACATCCAGTAGCATCTGTAACAGTTCTGCTGCTTTTTTAACTCCCACCTGTTGCACTTACGATGCTGCAGAACTGTTGCAGTCGCTGCAGAACTGTGACGGTTGCGGCAGAACTGTGACGGTTGCTGCAGAACTGTCACAGTTGCTGCAGAACGGTGACGGTTGCTGCAGAACCGTCACAGTTGCTGCAGAACTGTGACGGTTGCTGCAGAACTGTCACAGTTGCTGCAGAACGGTAACGGTTGCTGCAGAGCTGTGACGGTTGCGGCAGAACTGTCACAGTTGCTGCAGAACTCTTACGGTCACTGCATAACTGTTGCGGTTGCTGCAGAACTGTCACAGTTGCTGCAGAACGATAACGGTTGCTGCAGAACTGTCACAGTTGCTGCAGAACGGTAACGGTTGCTGCAGAACTGTGACGGTTGCGGCAGAACTGTCACAGTTGCTGCAGAACTGTGACGGTTGCGGCAGAACTGTCACAGTTGCTGCAGAACTCTTACGGTCACTGCATAACTGTTGCGGTTGCTACAGAACTGTTACGATTTCTGAAGAACGGGTACGGTTGCAGCAGAACTGTTACTGCTACTGCTGAAGAACTGTTACGATTGCTGCAGAACTGATACATTTGCTGCACAACTGTAACGGTTGCTTAAGAACTGTTAAGGTTGATGCAGAACTGTTACAGTTGCTGTTCGTCGCAGCAGTAACTGTACCGTTTACGCCCTTCCCCTTCGCATAGAAACGCACCCACAATCCAGAATGTTCCCACCGCACGCCACTCTGCCACTTCAGGTGAACGCAGCGGCTGTTCTTGCAGTTCTCCATGACTTGCTGGTGCCCTGTTATCATATAACTTTTATTAACAAAATCCGATGTATGACAGTGCGCTTGGCGCTCATTAACGCACTATTCCCAACATCGGCATCTTAACTGAGGACGCCCAGAGTCGCGTTACAAAACTCCACCCGAGACACGTATTCACGCCGAACAACCTTCTGGACAGTCGGTGCCTGTAAATATGAAACGTCACGCCCCAAGCTCCTTCTCGTTCCGCCTAGGACATGAGACTGCTGCCAGGCATAGTGACCTGGACTGCACTGACAAGTTTCCCTTCCCTGTCCAGGTTTTCTTCAGCAGCAAAATTGTCAGAACACCATGCACCATGTCTGTTACACTACCACTAGACTCGAATTTATGTATCCAGTCCACAATCATGTCACGTGACGCAATCTGGCCATGCATAGGACCTAAACAAATGACGCCGTGTCTGATTGCGGATTCTATTACGTAATAAAAGGAACAGCCACGGTTGGACGCCCTGTACAGTTAAAGGTAAAGGTAAAGTTCACCCCAAAACAGACCACGAAGGCCCATAGGGGGAATAGAGGTATAGCTCTACTCTTTCTTTAACCTCGGCGTTAGATGGGGTGGGTGGTCAACGCCACGCCCCGGCTGCTTTATCCCCGGGAAAGACCCGATACCCATTGTATAGGGGGCTGGGTAGGCCTCAGGGATGGTCTGGACGGGTGCGGAAAATCTCGCCCCCACCTGGATTCGATCCCCGGACAATCCAGCCTGTAGCCAGTCGTTATACGGACTGAGCTATCCAGGTCCAATTGACGCGCTGTATTCCGCCCATCCATTGCCAATGAACAAGTTTCCAAATGTACCTCCTTCGCAGTAATAAATTGTCAGTCTGCTGTTCACCGCTCTGCACTCGTATATCAAACTGCATTTCCTCCAGCCGTACTGCCAAACACCTGCTAGTTTTCCTGCACATCAGTTACCGGTAACTCTACAACTTTCAGTCGATATAAATTTGTCATTTTCCTTCTTCCTTCCCTGTCAGCAATAATCAAATTACTTTGTAATGAACCTGGCACCTGTTGTACCGGTGCCACAGGAACACGCATATTAATTAACTTCAATGATCCATATTATTGAAGCCCATTCGCTTTAGCGCCCTATTACTGACAACGCACAGAAACCACAGCAATACCACATTCAACAGTGTGCATATTCTGGGTGTTGGCTAATTGAAGTTTTGAATGACGCAGGTGGGAATATCCCAGTGCTAGAGAATACAATGCCGTATTAGTTTCACGGACATTTGCCCTAACATACTCGTATGTCCATGGATATATCCAGTTACAACTCGCCTGCCTTAAAAAATCTGTGCAAAAAAGAAGATTGTGTGTGTCAGGTACAGACTGATCAGAAGATAAAGATAAGAGCTCGACTTATTGACAGCAGTGTGAAGGTCATAAGAAATGTGAGGTGGCACACACACACACAGGATTGTCCAGCTATCAGCAGCACCAGCAATGCAAGCTCTATCAGCAATCAGCCTTACATAATTTACACAAGTTACAGCAGGCATTGAAAATAAGTTCTTTCAGCTCTTAGAAACGTTCGATGCCCGGCGAACGTGTGGTTCAAAGCTAATTCATATTCTTGTCTATAATGTGCCGGTATAGAGCGGCTAAAGTTCGCTCTGTATATGGATTGTCCATAAATCTGTGTTTCGAACTTCCCCACAGATAATAGTCACGCAGCGTCAAATTAGGTGAACAAGCAGACCCTAGAAGGGGGACAAATATTCGGTCCCCCAAAAGTTATGCAAAGTCTCGCTGGAATCACACGTATTCCTCCCTCGCCAACTAAGTATTCAAAAAATAGCTAGAGAATGTATCAGATAGATATCTTGAACCTACCGTGTCCGAAAAAGAATTTAAAGAAGGTAAATCAATCCCATTACAGGCCAGAGGTGCCCAGAGGTATCCAGGAATTTCAGGTTTCCAGATTACGTGACAATGGCCCAGGATGTTGGTAATTTTTTCAGCTTTAGGCACGGGCCGCTTTTACCTCCAGGAAGTACTCCTGGTACTCGTTACTGTTAGAGGCTGAGTCGACCCCAGTCCCATAGTGCGATCGGAAGGATTATGTCAATGAAAAATTCCAATGACACCATCTGGAATCGAACCAGCGACCTTCCGATTTGTAGCACAGCACCTTAACAACTGTGCTACCGCAGTCCCCATCCGAAAAGAATACAGGACCGATTTTTCATGTCAGAGTGCTGAGGAGAATATTTTGGCCTAAGAGGGACGAGGTAACAGGGGAGTGGGGAAAACCACATAATGAGAAGTTTAATGATCTGTGCTGCTCACACAATATTGTGTGGGTGATAAAATTAAGAATGATATGGGTGGGGAATGTAGCGCGAATGGGGGAGAGGAGAGGCGTATACAGGGTTTTGGTGGGGAAACCTGAGGGAAAGAGACCACTTGGGAGACCCAGGCGTAGACGGGAGGATAATATTAAGATTGATCTTCAGGAAGTGAGATGTGGGGGTATGGACTGGATGGTGGCGGGAACTTGTGAATGTGGAACTAAACCTGCGGGTTCCATAAAATGCGGGGAATTTCTTGACGAGGTGGAACCGGTTAGCTTATCAAGAAGGACTCCATGGAGTAATTAATTAAGTAAGTTAGTTAGTACGCTTGTATTTGTCACATGATACTTGCCTGTTCTTGCCCTTCGATAAAAATCCGACTGTCACCAACTTTACACCTCAACTAATATTATGTGTTTATATGGAAAATTTTACTGTCATGAATATATCGTGTGTTGATCATAATATTCATTCGCGTGAATGTTCGATCACAGATATTAACGAAATTTGTTACAACTGAGAATGTGCAGCTACGCAGAACACAGCACACCGACTCCACTCCGATAATTGCACACGTCTTCGGCAGTGTCCTGAGTCGAGTTGGGTCGGTCGTGCAACCATCTGTGCCAGCTACGAGACTTCGCCATTTTATTTATCTACTCTCTAAGCAGATTCTTAGCGTCGGATGGGCACGGCTTAGTGAAATGAGAATGCCTTGTAAGTAGCGTCCTGGGCATAACTTTATGTGCCTGGTGGACGTCAGAAGAAGAAATAAGACAACAATATATATAACAATATCCAACGTTCTACAACAACACATCTCAAACAGACACGTGTAACCTCCTTCATATGTACTGGTTAAAGTTTTAGAAATAAGTATCCTGATTGCACAATAAGAACAAAACGACACATGCATTTTATACATAGTTATATCAAGAATGTAAGCGTTTGGGATCCAACAGCGCATTTTAAACATTTCTAAGTAAGGATCTGAATCTTAGAAAGGCCTGAAGATGATTCTATAAAAATCGAAACATGTTGCCCTCATACAATAATAAACATAATAAAGTTTTGTTGTGTTTTGAGGGTTGTTTGACCGTGCACCTTCTTCATGAAATAATGTGGAATGCCAACTTGGTGCAACAAGGTAATTTTATTGATATATTCTTAGCTCGATGTGTTTCGGGTACATACGCCCATCATCAGGAGCATTAGATGCTGAGTTGCAGCATATGGTTTTCTGCACTGTAAATAATGCGATAATATGAAGTGTGTGTGTGTGTGTGTGTGTGTGTGTGGTATGTGTGTGTGTGTGTGGTATGTGTGTGTGTGTGGTGTGGGTGTGGTGTGTGTGTGTGTGGGTGGGGGGGTGGGGGGGTGGGTGTGTGGGGGGGTGTGCGGGGT
>Ga0123354_10014543_pt1 | contig 12260 bp, 8 predicted proteins | sample TergutLab28metaG_2_FD_97872 | JGI IMG/M metagenome (GOLD analysis project Ga0123354, IMG submission 97872) | Labiotermes labralis P4 segment gut microbial communities from Petit-Saut dam, French Guiana - Lab288 P4 | ecosystem: Host-associated > Arthropoda: Insects > Digestive system > Gut ... | reverse complement strand
TTTATCTGACCCCTGTTTTGATTCGGTTTGTCAAACTATGCGTATGTAGAGATCTCTACACCATGCGCGCGCGCATGCATATAGCTAGCCCTTAAGTTCCCTAGACAACCTGATGATGGCCAATACAGGTCGAAACATGTAGTTGTTTCCATCACAGTCATTAAATACACCTCAGTGATTAAGTTGTGTTTGACTACATACTTTCTCCTTGTTCTGATATGCTTACATTTGTCATATTCCGTTCCTCTTCAGACACGTTACATATGTTTTGACTTCCATTGCAGTTGACTTCACATTCCCCACTCACAAGCATTAAATGCAGTTGTTGAATTTCATGCGGATTTTTAAAAGTAAACGTTACTTTGACTGTCTCACTGAAAAAAGAACAGTGAACATAATTATACTCAATTTCCATATTTTGAAGTAATTAACAAGTTCTTGGTATAGGATGTTATCCTGTTACATTTAGACAACATGATCAAAAAAATTCTAAGTCAGTCCAACATACCTTTTAAATGATAAACCAAATTAATTTGATTTATTTTATTAAAAAAACAACTACTTGAACAGAAAAACATATTTTTACTAAATCAAGTACAATATGTTGCATGGATAAACAAAATCAAAATAATTTGGTGCAGTTCAGTCTAGTTTAATCTCTCATCCATTTTGTCACACATGTGACAGTTTACAGGTCAGTTTCACTAAAGTTTATCTGCTACCAAAAGGACACACACGCGCACGCGCACGCACACACACAACACACACACACCACACAAATATATATATACATACATACATTCACCACACCAATGTAATAAGAAACAGCAATAAAACATTTTAAGTAGTTGAACCAGTACATATCAATGGGCACCCTGCTGCTATACAGCGTCATTCCCATATTCACTAAAGTTTTATGAAATTGCTTTGTTTTACAACATAGCTACATACTTCAGCTTTATAATCAATCAATCAATCAATCAATTTATTTGCCTTCCGTTAAATTTTTACAGATATGGAGGTAGTCATAGTAATACATTACTATGCGTATGCAAAGCATTTGTCACAACAACAACTTACAAGTTAATCAAAATACAAAAGTATGACCAATTTATGTTACATAATATCTTATAGTTATTGAAATATACTTGAAGTAATAAAATATAAGAGATAATAAACAAGACAAATAAATTTACTAAGAACTATAATTATTGGTATTGATAATATTCATCTAAACTATAAAAAGAGTGCTTAATTAGGTAACTCTTAAGTGTAGTTTTCAAACGTTTAACATCATTTGAATGAGCTATAATACTCAATGGTAAGCGATTAAAAATTTTTCTTCCAGAATACAGAACTCCTTTTTATACCAATGTTAAATTTGTAGAGGGCAAATGTAAATTTTTGTTATACCGTGTGTTAATGTCATGAACCTCAGAGTTAGACATAAATAATTCACTATTCTTGTTAACAAAAACAAGTAGTGAAAATATATATTGAGAAGGGAGTGGCAATATTTGTAACTGTTTAAATGACTGACAACACGAATCACGTCTACCTATGTTTGCAATAATTCTTATTATCCTTTTTTGAATTTTAAAAATGTTTGTACTAAAATGAGAATTACCCCCAAAAATATATGAGATGACTGAATGTACATAAGAAAAGTATATTGTTCTTAGTACATCAAGAAACACACAAGATTTGACTGCCCATATGGCATAACAAGCTTTGTTTAGTTTTGAAGTTAATGCTAAAATCTGATCACTCCATGATAATGTGCTGTCGATGATTAAACCTAAAAATTTGGTGCTATTAACATTAGTAGTAATGATGCCATCATCAGGCTATTTGTAAAAAAATGTACAAAATGTTACAAAGAATTCACAGTCTTTAACATTGGCACTGAAATATCAAACACAGTCCTGAGATCAGTTGTGAAAGTACAATATATGCCACATTAGTTACATATAGGTCTACATGTAGGTTACTGCTTGCACAGCTGTACCAGTTGCCTGTCACATGCCAAGTGGGAACACAGGAGATGCATATGTGTAGCTCCACCCCTACTCCACCTTGGAGCTGGAAGTCAGCATCATGACCTTGCAGCTTTACCCCCAGGAAGACACTTTGTAGACATTGTACAGCAGGATGGGTGGGCCCTGGGACCAGAATGGATGGTTCCCAAAAATTTCGTCCCCAATGGGGTTCAAACACCGGACCGTCCATCCCAAAGACTGTTCTACATGCTGACTTGATTAGCTGTACCAAGCTCACAACTTCTCTTCTAAGTGTTTATTAAAAATCGTGCTGTTTGTATCCTGTTCTGTTGAAATTTATGGGAAATTTAGGTACACACTGGATGTGTTGGCAGATGAAACCAACGCATGAGACTGACTGCACACTACAGTAATCTCCTTCAGAATCTACAGGTGAGGGGGCAGGGGGGGGGGAAGTTGAATGAAGGCTATAAAAACACAAAAATATTGACATGAAATGTATACAGCTGTAGGCAAAGCAAGCATCAAGACATCAGCTTGGGTTAGAAGCACACACTGCATACTGCAGATCTGGTAATGTGCTGAAATCGACAAATTTTTACCTAAGTGTCTGCACGTGGCTGGTGTGACATTTGTGAAATGTTGAACTGGTTCATCTACATGCACATAGGTAAAGGGTTTTCCTGCTTTTATAAAATTGGAAAATTTGTAACAATCATTACAAATGCCTCCACCCCACATCACCTTCAGTCCAGTCCAAAATGCATTTCACATTACACCCAGCACTACTACAAATCCCCAATTCTTAGCATTTTGGGTATCACACGGCACCCATTTTTACCAGATTTTCCATTTAAAATCTCAAACATAAATCTTCTCTCTGCCACCAGTATATGTCATCAACACTAATGCATTCCAAAAGCAGACACAAAACTGAACTCCATTTCTCTACATAACAACATTATTTTTGCCAAGAAAAGTCTCTCTCTCCATTGCCAGGCAATACACAGTACGTACTTCTCTACATCACTCAGAACCCTCACATATGCTTGCAAGTGGTGGCCATGTCAGGCAGCTCACCTTCTGAACTTAGGCTGTATTGCCACAGCACGTTTTCTATTCTGATTAGCACTGCATTCTTATTGGGTCTTCAAACATCACTCCAGCCTGCACACAGCTCACATTTCTGACACATCAGTCTTATTCTCTTAGATTTACTGTAACCATGACAAACGGCTGTGTGCCAACTCCACAGGTATGGTTCCAAATATATCCTTATACAGGGGGCTTACTTTATCTCACAACTGTTATCACATCCCACTGCTATTACACTGCATGTTTAGGTGGATGGATGAGTGGGCTATGTCAATGTAGAAGCCAGCCAACAGGAAATAACAGAGGATAGCTGACACAAAAGATATTATCACATATTGTCATGTGTCTCAAACCACTATTGCAAACATTTTGCAATGTTCATATTTTACACTGTCCATGTGTTGTGTCACTGTGCACTAAAACATGTACCATAAGAGTATTTAGTAGGATTTTAAAACATTTTGCCATATTTTTCTAGATGGTTATTTAATGAATTTCCTGCCATGATGTATGGAACAGTAAGTAACAGTTCCTGCATGGCCGGACATTCTAACCATGTTAGGACCCTAGCTAGGCCATGTGAATATAAGTAGCCTGTGTTCAACACAACCTCCACAACCTAAATTCAAATTGGGTTCTGCATGTCCATTCTCAACCCATAAATGTCTAAGGGTTGCTCAGTGGAAGACAGTCATTCTTCACAAACTACCAATTCCATTCCTAGTCAAGAAATACCCCACATTTTATGAAACAAAATTTTAATTACGATGTTCAGAACAGCTCATCATTTGCATCCATCCTGTGCCAGATTAATCCAATCCACACTCTTTCATCGCATTTCTTGAAGATCCGGTTTAATATACTATTCCTTTCCACGTTGTAAACTTCCATGTGCTGCCTTTCCTTCAGGTTTCACCACCACAATACTCCCCCTCAGTTGCCAAATGCCCTGTCCTGCCCTTCTCATCCTGTACCATTTGATCAAGTGAAAATGTGTGGTGAGGATTACAAGCCTACATCGTCCTACACTGTAATGAGATGGAGACTGTGCTGTCGTAAGCATGGTACTGTGCTGTCTGTAGAGCATGGTACTGTGCTGTCGATAAGCATGGACCTGTGCTGTCTGTAGAGCATGGTACAGTGCTGTCCATAAGCATGGTACTGTGCTGTCTGTAAAGCATGTTACTGTGCTGTCCATAAGCATTGTACATTGCTATCCGTAAGCATGGTACATTGCTGTCCGTAAGCATGGTACTGTGCTGTCCATAAGCATGGTACTGTGCTGTCTGTAAGCATGGTACTCTGCTGTCCGTAAGCATGGTACTGTGCTGTCTGTAAGCATGGTACTGTGTTGTCTGTTGAGCATGGTACAGTGCTGTCTGTAGAGCATGGTACAGTGCTGTCCGTAAGCATGGTACTGTGCTGTCTGTAGAGCATGGTACTCTGCTGTAAAGCATGGTACAGTGCTGTCCGTAAGCATGGTACTGTGCTGTCCGTAAGCATGGTACTGTATTGTCTGTAGAGCATGGTACTGTGCTGTCCGTAAGCATGGTACTCTGCTGTCCGTAAGCATGGTACTGTGCTGTCCGTAAGCATGGTACTGTATTGTCTGTAGAGCATGGTACTGTGCTGTCCATAAGCATGGTACTGTGCTGTCCATAAGCATGGTACAGTGCTGTCCGTAAGCATGGTACAGTGCTGTCCGTAAGCATGGTACTGTGCTGCCCGTAAGCATGGTACTGTGCTGCCCGTAAGCATGGTACTGTGCTGTCCGTACGCATGATACTGTTCTGTTTGTAAGCATTGTACTGTGCTGTCTGTAAGCATGGTACTCTTCTGACCATAAGCATGGTACTGTGCTGTCCTTAAGCATGGTACCCTTGACTCAGTAAATGACTCAATTATTGTCACTTAAATTAAGAGGATATTCACATACAATGTCTGATGGAACAAAGCACTTTTTGCTGCTTTCACATTCCCCACCCCCCATCATGTGTAACTCATTCTAATTTCCTTTCATTTTTATCACAAACACTCCAACTTGTTGCACTGAACTGCTGCTCCCCTTGTAACACAATTTGTGTCATTACCGACCTCCACACCAATCACTAATGATCACACATGGAGCCACATCTCTATATGGATGAATGAGGACGCGAGGATGTGATACCGTGTGGTTGGTTGTGTCGTTCCTGACGTTTCGGCGTGCTGTAGTGCCTTCATCTTCAGGGTTAGGGTAACTTGGCTTGCTGCATGAAGGCACTAGGTTCCTTCAAAACATTGGTCAGTACTCACCAAACGACACACTGTCACAGCCCAGATGACCACCACTGTGAACACCTCACAGGTGGCTTGCGACAGCTCTTGGACACTGAAGAGGAAGACTCGCCTACCCAGTGGCCAGCAGTCCAGACGCTTGTACCGAACTACTGCTGTATTCCAGAGACTGCAGGCAGTTCTGTGACATCATGCAGGCTTTCAGCCGGCTGCACTGCACAGCTTATCCTAAAGACCTTCCCATCATTTCCGTTTCCATTTAATCTTCCTGTTCTGCACTTCTCAGCTAACAGCCTATTTGTCCTGCCCTTCTTGCATAAGGCCAGGTTCCTTTTATTCATTCAAAGTTTAATTATCTAGTGAGCTGTGCTTACGACTGGCAAACGCTCAGTCCATCTTTCTCTACAAGTGTGGCGCCTTTCATAACGCGTCCCAGCGCATGGACCGCTCTTACAACTGTCTTATTGGGAACAAATTAATTTCAAATTAGATGAAAGCCAGCCCATTGCTTTCACGATGTTTTGACGGTGTCAGCTCAGGTGGTGTAGTGTAACAAATCGAACACAACGTGATTTTAAAGGCAGAGCAGTTACTAATTTCTTTATAAATTCTAGATGTGCTGTAGTAGAATTCGGGCACGATTACGGACAAACACCACATCCAGAAAATCACCAAGTCCCAAGCGCTGGGGTTAAAAGGTCCCATACCTGCGTAATAATACAATTCTGCATCAATCAGCAGACGAGGATCTGCGTGGAATGTCACAGCAATTAATACAGAATTCAGCAACTTCAGCCTGTTCAGAGTGAACGAAATTCAAGTGTCCAGACATCTGAACGACATCAGATACTTTGTCTTCGGTTAACTAGACTGAAAATTTGCAATGCAACGCAGTTAATGACAATTAGTGTCGAAAATGCTAGTAGAGTCCAAGTGAAGCAGGACTATAAGTTTAGACAATTGTTTGTGGTCACAGTGTTGTCTTGCTTTGTACTGAAACTTACTTGGCTTCATTGTAATGCTGCATAGAGTAAGCAGTGCCTTTGGACAGATATGTGCAGTGGCTACCTTCTGCAACACAAAGAACACATTTCATTAAATTGCTTTTAGAGACAGAAAAAACAAATATACAAACTGACATATTTTGTTGGAAGGTTTAGAATAACTTCTAAACGTAAGTCAGTGTATAGTACAGGCCTTGCTGTGAAAGGATGAACGAGAATCTGAGGAAACGCTGAACTGTTACGGTTACAGCAGTTATCCAGAACTGTGGTCTGTTGACAGCTACACAGTTCTGAAACTGATCATTTGATACAGCACAGTGTCTCTGATGACGGAGAGAATGATGTCAGTGGTAACTTGGCGCGCGCGCAAACACACACACACACGATTATAATTCCTATTATTAAACCAGGAAAAGATGAACGTAAAGACGCATCGAAGTATCGACAAATAAGTCTAATTAATATTTGGGGTAAACTGTTGGAAAGATTGATGATCGACAGAATACTATTTCACATATATTCCAACGATTTGTTCAACGACAACCAGTATGGACCCGCCGCCCAGAGAGCAGCAATGGAAGTTAAAAAATTTATAGAAGAAAGTTTAAGATTCAAACAATGCACAGTTATAGTCAGTCTTGACGTTAAAGGGACATTTGATGCAGCCTGGTGGCCCAGCATCTTGAAGCAGTTAAGAGAACTTAAATGTCCCAAGAATCTATACAATTTATCAGAAAGTTACTTTAGCAACAGGAAAGCAACATTATCAATAAATAATTGTAAGACGGAAAAAGCAGTCCAGAAGAAATGTCCATAGGGGCTTGTTGTGGCCCAGGCTTTTGGAATGTTATGTACAATTCACTTCTAAATTTAATAGCCGAAATAAAGCGATAGCCTTTGTGGATGATTTAATTGTTTTAACAAGAGGAGCATGTAAAATAGAAACAGAAAATTATGCGAATCAGGATTTAAAGAAAATTGAGAGATGGGCTACTGACAATAAAACAGAATTTAAAGACAAAAAATTTAATGTTTCATTTATATCAAGGAAAAGAAACGACGACAGGGAAGTTAATATTTACTTGAATTACAAAAGACTGGAAATAATGAAGAAATGAAATATTTAGGAATATACCAAGACAGCAAATTTAATTTTAATGCACATATTGACAATACTGTGGCAAAATTAATTACTCTTATCAACATGTTGGCTAGAACAGCAAAGTTACAATGGGGTTTAGGACATTAAGCTTTCAAGACAATTTATGAGGGAGCGATAGTCCCAATTCCAACGTACGGAGCACCCATATGGGTGGAAGCTATATGGAAAAACAAGAACCTTGCAAACTATAAAAGAATACAAAGACTTATAAACATTAAAATAGTTAAGCATACCGGACTGTCTCATACGATGCCTCTTGCGTGATAGCAGGAGTACGACCCATACAAATAACTATAGAACAAAAGATACAAACTTATATGCCAACAAAAATTAATAATTTAGAATATGATGCACCGTTGGAAGTAAGATGCTGGCGACATCCTGCTGAACTAGCGATAGTTCAGGAAGTGGAGAATGGTAATATGTATACAGCTGAAGTGTATACAGACGGCAGTAAAATTGGAGACAGCGATGGGACAGCAGGGATTATATTTGTAAATAGCAAGTTGGTAAACCAACTGAAGTTTAAACTATATGGACGCTGCTCCAATAATCAAGCAGAGCAAACTGCAATTCTAAAGGTATTAAAAAAATTAGAACTACAGGATGAACAGGATAATGATAAACGCGTTGCAATACACACTGACAGCAAGATAACTTGGGATTTATTGCAAAACAGATTTAAACGGAACCGTTTGATAGAACTTATTAGAAACAAAATTATTGCACTGGCGCATTATAACTCGAGAGAAAGAAAATGGTCTTCATATGTGGCAACGGCAGTGGACGAATACGGGGAAGGGAGCAGCGACCAGAGCTTTTTCCCGTCAGTGAGGAATAGACTACTACAAAAAATTCCAGTATTCCAAGAGTTTACAACAATGCTAACAGGACATGGGAAAATAAGATAATACTTTCATAGATTTGGACTAACAGATAATCCGATGCGCCCGTCTGATGAAGGAGAATTACAGACCAATTAATATTTCAGTGTAAGAAATTGCGTAACCGAAGGAATTAAATGATAAAACAAATAAAAAACACTGGTGGCAATTGGCCTACGACGAATGAAACGCTCGTCAATAATTATTTACTAATTTTTGTAAATTTGTTAAATCTATAGGCTTTACATATTTGTAATGACGCTTACTATAAAAGATAGATAGGTAGACAGACAGACAGACAGAGAGATCTCAGAGAATGTATGTAAATATTGTTAATTATAAGACTAGACGTCAAAAATATTGTTATCGACGTTATAATGAATCTCCACTATAGTTTGTTTTTATTAAATGTGAAAGTTATTTTAAAACTAAAACTCAAGTTATGTAAAGCATGCAGTATTACTATGTAATGGTCGTGCTGTTAATATCAATCAAAATAAAAACACACACACAAACCGGCTTCCGCGATTACAAAACGCGCTGTCAGACAGACACAATTTTTTTGAAAAAAGTATAGAAAATAAAACAGCAAAATTTGAAAACGCGACAAATGTTCATATTTCGCAACGCAAGAGCAGTGAGACGTAGGAGGCGGAAGAATACTACTGGGCGACAACACTGGCGGCGGCCAATCACGTTACAGGGTGTCTGAGTCTCGACTTCTGCTGGCCTCGCCTGTCTGTACACATTGCGACTGGAGCAGACTGTATTGTCACCGTGACTGACTACTGCCTAAGTCGGGAAGTGACTGCATCACGGCAGGGTTGCATGTTCACAGCTCGCATTCAGCACTGTGTCCGTGTCGCCTCTACGGACAATATGAAGTACCAAACCGTTTACTGGTTCATACCGGTAGCCACGCACACTTTACTAATGGCAACAATATGCCTGACAGGGAGGGTATAAACGGCTCAGAAATGTGACGCAGACAGCTGAGAAATTGCCTCATATTGCCGCTTTACATTTCATGCAGTGAACTACCGTTTGGTGTGTAACAGGAGCACACAGCACAACAGACAGACAGTCAGTCGGGCTCCATGTCTTGGCAGGTAGCTCACGGAATTCTAGCATGGTGACTTGGTCAGCCCCATCACCGGGCCTCAGTCAGCTACATTTCTGCCCTAGGGATTTCCCACAAAATGTCGGCTGCAGCTGGCACAACGACAGTCACAGCTTCTGTCGGCAACACAAACAAAATGACACGAATTCAGCAGGAAAATTCAATGGAACAACGCCTGGGAAAACGCACGCAGTCAGTTACTAGGTCGTCATTGGAAAAATACGCTAGAAATCGTTACGCTGACACCATTAAATTTAAGTAATAAGGGGGTACGGTGCTGAAGTTAGGCTAATTTTAATTTCAGCATGAAAAACATAACATAAAACACTGTACATACAAACGGTCTTCCTGATGACGAATACAAGATGTTCGTGACACGTAGAAGACACAAAAAATTGAATTAAAACCTTAATTTGAAAAGTGTGCACTTTGTTTTTTATATTACATAAGCTAAAAATACGTTGGGCTGAGGTGCAGTTGTGTCTATCGCATGTGGAACAACATTACTTTCTGCTATAACCTATCTGGTTAGACAATGCGAGGTTTTGGATCGTTATTAAACAAGACTCGTCAATGACAAAGTATTTGTCAAAAAACTAGGTCATGCAGCAACAGACATTAGGAAAAGGTACGTAATCAAACACAACTTAATCACTGAGGTGTATTTAATGACTATGAGATGGAAACAACTACATGTTTCGGCCTGTATTGGCCATCATCAAGTTGTCTAGGGAATTTAAGGGCTCGCTATATGCATGCGCGCGCGCGTGGTGTAGAGATCTCTACATACGCATAGCATGACAAACCGAACCAAAACAGGAGTCAAATAAAACACTATGAAGCAGGACAGATACAGATATTAGTACAAAATACACGAATATAAACCAGACAATAACGCTATTTGTGGGAGGGGGGTGTTCTCGGCAGGTATGGCGTTGTAGTCGTGCGGAGGCTTGTTCTCTGACCTTCTCCTTGAATGTGCTGCGTTGTGCGGGGGGGGGGAGTTTGTGGTCCGAGCGGCTTGGTCTTGGCATAGTGGTTTATTTGACTCCTGTTTTGATTCGGTTTGTCAAGATATGCGTATGTAGAGATCTCTAAACCACGCGCGCGCGTATGCATATAGCTAGCCCTTAAGTTCCCTAGACAACCTGATGATGGCTAATAAAGGCCGAAACATGTAGTTGTTTGCATCGCATAGTCATTAAATACACCTCAGTGATTAAGTTGCTTTTGACTACATACCTTTCCTAGTTTCACACACACAACGGGGATGACACACTTCCTAGCAACAGACATGTTTGTGACAGCGGACCTACCTATGCCCTCCCGGTCAGAGTCGTTCCGTGATTCAGGCACTGAAAACAACCAGTTCTTCACCGACAACCCACTATATTGTTGCTGTAAATGAACTTGTCTAAACAAGGTCGATATTTAAAGCTCTTCGTTACACTGCACGAATCAGATTTTCGTACCATTACCACCTCAGAGACGCACACTTAAGTAAGCAAGCTGTGAGTTGTGCTGTGTCCTTCGGAGACCACATAATTGACAAGCAGGACGCTACGACAGTACACTTACCTCTGTAGACATGGTTGTCTGATCCGTTACGCTTAGGGAGGTAGACGAACTTCACAAGTACACATTCATCCGGATACTGCTTGCCACCCGTTTCGAACTGCCAACATTCGTCGACTTCATTCATAGCAAAGTAACCTTGCACAAAATGACACAGACGTTAACTTTTAGCACTCGCATGTTCACCGTAAAGAAGGCAGTTCCATCTTTAGAACTGCGTTCGGTGCACAATGCACAGTTCCATGTAGAAATATCCTGAAGACATCCAGAGGGACTAACCCTTCCACGTGATTACAACTTTCGTTAAATTCTTCTTTTTAAGTAACCAAGAAAAAAGGAAAATCATTGGCTGTACACAGTATTGACAGTGGCGTATCCTGTTCGGGAGGTTAGGTCTAGCGGAACGGTACAGTGTATCGGCGTACCCTTCCGTTCTACCTGACGTCTGGACCAGGAGAGGCCAATGGGTATTAAATATAAGGAATACATAATACACACACATACATATATACATACACCTACATATATACACACATACATACACACACATACATACATACAATACATATATACATACATACCACATACATACACACACATACATACATACACACACATACATACATACATACATACACACATAAATACATACATACATACATACATACACACATACATACATACGGACACATACATACATACATAAACACACACATACAGGGTGTTTCACGACTTTCGGGCATAACTGCAGGAGGTGATTTCCTAGGTCTTTGTGATCAAAAAAGTTCATATAAATATGTGTCCGATTTTGGACGGTTACGGAGTTATGACCGTTTTTTAATCCCCGTACACGCCCTCGTGTGAACCGCGTCTATCAGCTGGCAGGTCGCTATTTTTAGCCAGCTACAGACAAGGCGTTCCCGTTATCTCGACACTTGGGTGGTACCTAAGGCGTGCGGGGAAAGGCGGGGTGGATTTGTATGGCCGGCGACGGCTACAGTGTGCCGGCTACTGGTGTTCAGAACAGTTCTCATCTCGGTGCATCTGTTACGTTCACGATGCCATTTACATTTTCATTTGAAGAGTATGCAGATATGATTTATGTGTACGGGTTTTGTGACGGTAACTCAGTTCTTGCCGTAG
>Ga0123354_10014541_pt1 | contig 12260 bp, 12 predicted proteins | sample TergutLab28metaG_2_FD_97872 | JGI IMG/M metagenome (GOLD analysis project Ga0123354, IMG submission 97872) | Labiotermes labralis P4 segment gut microbial communities from Petit-Saut dam, French Guiana - Lab288 P4 | ecosystem: Host-associated > Arthropoda: Insects > Digestive system > Gut ... | reverse complement strand
ATGGTGCAGAGTCCTTCTTGAGAAGCCAACTGGTTTGCAGCTAGTCAAGAAATTCCCCGCATTTCACGGAACCCGAAGGTTCATTACCGCACTCACAAACGTCCGCCACCTGTCTCTATCCTGGACCATCCCAATCCAGTCCATATACCCAAATCCCATCTCCTGGAGATCCGTCCTAATATTATCCACCCATCTACGCCTAGATCTCCTCAGTGGTCTCTTTCCCTCCGGTTTCCCCACAAAGACCCTATACACCCCCCTCTCCTGCACCATACGCGCCACATGCCCAGCCCATCTCATTCTTCTCGATTTTATCACCCGCACAATATTGGGTGAGGGGTATAAATCATTCATCTCCATCTAGCGCTGCATTCAGTAAATAGCTGAGCTGTTCCCACATGTGCTCAAAGATTAGGTCACGATTCTGCAGGAAACCAAATGTAGACATGTCTATAGTCTTATAAACAGAATGTAAATGTTTTAAAGGTAAAAGATAAAGCAGTCCCGTTACAGGCCCGGAGTGGCCCAGAGGCTTCCAGGAAGTTACGGTTCCCAGATTTCGTGACAGGTTGTCAGTCTTACGCACCGGCCGCCTTTACCCCCAAGAAATACTCCTGGTACTCATTTCTGTTAGAGGCTGAGTCGACCCCAGGACCATAATGGGTCGGAAGGATATTATGGCAATCGAACCAGCGACCTTCCGATTTGTAGCACAGCACCTTAACCACTGTGCTACCGCGGCACCCCAAAATTTTAAAGAGGGCCACAGATGACAGTGTAATAGGACGCAGAAAGATGCAATTTGCTTGGCGGATAACTGGGGCCAGAACACAGACAATCATAATATTTATCACGTATTGCTTTTCGACGGCAAGAATGGTTACGCGAACGCGCCGGAGTATTACGTTGTACTACATTGCCTGTCTTGTTAGGCTCTGAAAACACATGTGATGGGGTGAAATGGATGTGTACTGAGGTGTAATATTTTATACGTGTGTACTTGCTAGAGGGCAGAGTAGCTTCGTTTTGTAACTACTTATTGAGTTAATTGTTAATAAAGTCTGGTACATAGCCCTATAATGCTTAATCTCGGGTTACGACGAGGATGTGTGGCTGTTTCTATTGCTGCCGGAATTTAGCACGGCTTTAGAAGAAATGAAAACATTGTGGTGCCAAGAATGTTTCTGGGAAACACATTGTTACTTCAAAAAACTGGAAGATGTATTACCACAATGTTACAGTGTTGAATTTAGAATTATAACATATGTATTAGGCTGTATACTGTGTAAATAGTACGTCGTATGATGCGTCACGTCTCTGGTGGGGGATACAAGCCTAAAGAGAAGTGGATTAAAATAAGAATTAGAAAATTGAAGTATCTGCATGCCACATGGAATATATAGAATGAACATGGGTATTTAAGGTGGCAAACTGAAGTTGAGGTAGCTTGGGGTAGGTTGAGAAAGATGTAAAGGTGAGGGCGCGGTGAGGTGGTGACGTAAGTCGCAGGACCGAGAACAGTGGAGGACAATTTTGGAAGAGGCTACATTTCACCAAGGACTGTAATGCAAGACGGAGGAGGAGGAGGAGGAGAAGAAGAAGAAGAAGAAGAAGAAGGAGGAGGAGGAGGAGGAGGGGGTTAGAAAGTAATATTTAAAAATGCGACCACTTCGCAAAGTATTGTCTCAGTCATTATGTGTGGTTTTGAAACATGGATGCTGCGAATACAAGAGCATCAGAGACCTGTAGCCTATCAGGCGTTACATGGAGAGGTAAGAAAGAACAGAGGAATTTGAAAACGATGGGGAGCATTCCGTTTGGCAGATGACATTAAATAATATCAAAGGGAATGGCTGGAACATGCGAATGGCATGGCCCCTGAGTGTCTGTTTTGACGGACTGACTTTTGTAATCTCGTAGAAAGACGTAGCAGGGTCCGCCAAAAGACTAAGTGGCAGACACATTTTGGGCGTCCTCGGAACAGGATTTGTTTACAAAGTCTGTGTCGTGGAAGGTTGGTTATGCTTCTGCACGGACTGCATTTAAAAAAGAGTTGTACTTCCGGAACTTGGAGTAGGCTGGATTTTTGTCTTATATATGACGCTACACACTACTGCGGCCCAAGGCCTCCCGTTCTTCGGGTTTATGATTTTGTTTGTGGACATTTGGTTGGGGTTCTTGGAGGGGTGATCGGTCTGTCACAAAGCTGTTCCGACACAGCGCAGCACCAGCATGACGAAACCCAGGCATACGTCCATGCCCCCGGATCGCGAATAGACTCGTGACTCTATTGTGAAAGACACGGTCACTTTGGGTGGGGGGTCTGTAGGCCTCACGGCCTAAGAGTTTATGTAGCTTTGGGGCACTGCCAGATAATGCCGTTGTGTGTCCTGTTATTTGTCTTTAAAAAAACTTCTTCAGAACTCTCTTATTTCTGGTGTAATATTAATATTTAACTTCATAACGCTAAACTAGCTCCTGTATTATTATTATTATTATTATTATTATTATTATTATTATATACTTTTGCGTACGTATGGCAGTACTCTATATTTCTGATTCCTCTAACCGTATGACATTTCGCGGCCGTTGTGGAACGCTGTTTTGTCCATCTGTGTAATCCAAACGGCACTCACATTAAGGCAAACTTTCCTAGACCCGAACTTCAAATTACAGGTTTATTATTTTTACTCTAATGAATTAGTTGGCAATTTCTTGGCGAAGTACTTGTCAGGCAATGTTGTTAATTTTGGAGCGCTTAGATATATGGATCAGCCGTGTGCTGCTAATGGTTGAATATTTCCAGTCAGCCTAAGCTCTCTTTTAACTGTGCGTATGTTTGTGTCTGTGTGTGTTTTATGTTCATGTGTGTGTGTTTTGTTGGTGTGTGTATGTGTCTGTCTGTCTGTGTGCTTTGTGTGGGTCTGTGTTTTGTGTTTATGTGTGTGTTGTGTGTGTGTCTGTTTTGTGTTTATTTGTGTGTGTCTGTGTTTTGTATGTGTGTGTTGTGTGTGTGTTTTGTGTTTATGTGTGTGTGTTTTGTATGTGTGTGTTGTGTGTGTTTTGTGTTTGTGTGTGTGTCCGTGTGGTTGGCACATGTGTGTATGTGTTGTGTGTGTGTATGTGTGTGTTTTGTTTTTTGTGTGTCTGTTTGTGTACTTTGTGTGTATGTGTGTGTTTTGTGTCTGTGTTTTGTGTTTATGTGTGTGTGTGTGTGCCTGCGTGTATGTACATTTGTGCAACAAAACACCCACACAGTACACATCTGTTTAAAGGTTTCTTTGCCCGAGATTTTGGTTACTTCTGTTGTGATTGATTGTTAATATATATTTGCGTATTGCAGAAGTTGCAAATATCCAACATCGGGACTTTGCTTTGATGTTCAGTGATACAGTCATCGATTCAGAAAATGTTGACATGTAAAAAATGTATGGGGTTGTTTTTAATTGCGTTTTATTCATAGTGGGATGTAGGACTGGTGGTTGAATTCGACTGGCCTGTCAAAAACACAGCAAGCCTCAACCTTAATGGTGAAACAGCGTGTAAATGAATGCATTACAGTTAGTTGTGGAATTAAAATAAGACTATTTAGTGGCTAAGTGTATTGCATTATTGTATAGACTTACGTATACATTTTGTTGTGTTTAAGAACTTTGTTTGGTCACGATAAAAGATTATCAACAAATCTCTCCTCCACCTTATTCCTACAGTGTTTCAAGACAGTATATCAGTTAGTTTAACAATCCTGTCCTTCTCGTCCCACCTTTTGTGTGGGTGTGTGTGTGTGTGTGTGTGTGTGTGTATATAATACTGCATCATTAGCGTTTTTCGATCCTTGCACGTATAGATCAGGATCCTGCTCTGGGACTGCGTGTAGTTTGGGAAAATTGTAGCGACGTTTCGGAGAAACTCTTCCTTCATCTTGAAAACACAAGGGGTGTATACGTTCTGAATATGGAAGTAGCATTTCGTACGAAACGTCCTTCCCAGCCCAACAAACCACAGTATTAGATCCCGAGAGACCGAATTATGGCACCCATTGCCCTGATAACTTGCAATCTTGTACGTTTGTGTTAATTTCTGTAACATCATCTGTACGCTCAACCGATGTATGTCACAAGAAACCTATACCCAATGCATGCCATATCTTTTAAGGGTTTTACCATCGGGCATACACTGAAGTGCGCTGGTTACAATAAGTACCATCTGCTTTAACAGTGGAAATCCGTTTGTTTTTCATGAAGTGTACTTGTGCGTTTGATATGATTCTCAGAACAGAGATGATTAGCTTCCCACACATCGTTAACCAATCCCCCCCCCCCTTGTGGCGCTGCGGCCCAACGCGGGCCAGGGCTTCCTCATTCTTGAGGTTTCGAGATCACACACAACGACGCATCACAGTCGGTAGGACTCCTCTGGACGAGTGATCAGCTCGTCGCAGAGACCTCTACCTGACAACACACAACACTCACAACAGACAAACATCCATGCTCCCGATGGCATTCGAACCCACGATTTCAGCATGCGAGCGCCCGCACACTTACTCCTTAGACCGCGCGGCTACAAGAACCGGCTCATTAAGCAATTGATATTTGTGATGGAGAAGCAGTATGTTTGCTGTGAGGCGGGGACTGAATTTTCTGTGCGCTGTATTTAGATTGGAGCCGGTGTAGCTCAGCGGCATAGCGAGTTGACTACCGGCTGGTGGGTTCCTTTTTCGTATCACACTAGGGGAAAGAGATTTTTCGCTTCTCCAAAACGTCCCAGACCGGCCCTGGGGCCCACACAGCCTCTTTTCAATAAATATTGGATTCTTTCCCGGGGGAAAGCGTCCGGAGCTTGAGGTTAACCACTCACCCCCATCTAGTGATGAGGTTAAGAATGAGCGGAGTCATACCTCTGCTGTCCATACACGCCTTCGTGGCGTGAACAAGGAAAAGGAAAAAATATTTAAGTCTGTTACAGGCCTCAAAAGTAATAAATGGAATGTCACTACACCCTCTACTTATTTTTTCTTCTTCATCTTCTGCTTCTTCTTCTTCTTCTTCTTCTTCTTCTTCTTCTTCTTCTTCTTCTTCTTCTTCTTCTTCTTCTCCTCCTCCTCCTCCTCTTCTTCCTCCTCCTCTTTCGGCTGCTTCTCCTCCATCTCCTTCTCCATGTTTTTTCTTACTTCTTCATTTCTTCAGTGTTTTGTTGTATGATGCTGAAGATTCTTCATTCGTTTGTGGATATGATACTTAAAATTCAGCAGTTACGTCCAAATAATTTGTGCACAAAATACCTTTATATAAGAAAATTTTAAAAAAACAAATCGCCTTCATAATGTGTTATTAATAAGCCCCACAAATTTGGGCATTGAAAGCATTAAAAAAATACTTTCGTGCATGGTTCATGGGCGCATTATTTAGGTCGGATTTTTAGGCGATGCTGGTTTGTTAACTGAATTAAAACTCAATAAAAATTAACCTTAAGCCACTCTTGGTCTCGCAGACGGGCTGTTTTAATAACCAAGCGTCGAGGTCAGAGGGCACGCGGAGCTGTGCCACATATTACTTTCACAGTAACGTTATCCCAAACAAATGTTGGCTTATATCGGACTCTACGTGTGTCTTTTCAATACAACGGCTGTCTGCTTGCTGCATGTCAGGAAGCTCGGCGGATCCTCTAATTACTGGCAATGCCCACACCCTGTTTAATAGAGCCAACGCTAAACTAGGTACAAGGCAGTGGTCTTAACTCTTTGAAAAGACTATATGAATATTTCCTGGTATCATGTAATGTAATATACGAGGCAGTGAACACTGTGTATTTTGAGAGAAAAGCGCTGTGTATCTGGTATATGACCAGAACGGCCTCGGAAGATTATGCTGTGATGCTTGCTGAAATTCCTATAGCAAATGTATAGAATGGATCACTTTAATATACCGTGCAGGGACACATATTAGACCAGGGCCATAATTTTAACAGTTCTTTGTAGCTGCCTGCGTACGGAAGATATTTATGGAGAAGGGCTCGAATACTGTGAAACGTACCGGATTTTATGGAGAAGTTAGTGTTGTAACAAAAAGTAAAGTACTCAAGAATTTTGGTAACTGTGGTATGTGGCACTTATGTATAAGTGGGTGTGTGAGTGGTGCGTGTATTTATAGGTTAAATGTGCCAATATGCACGATTATATAAGGTGGGATAGATGAGTAAACAGGACATAACTGCGAGTAAATCACGTCTAATGGCAAGAATATCTCAATATCATTTAAGTATAGCTTCTACTAGCGATCCCGGCGACCGAGCAGTCTAAGACGCAGATCTGCGGTCGCTCGATTGCTGGGATCGCGGGTTTGGAATCCACTGAAGAAAATGGATATTTGTCTGTTGTTTTTGTTGTGTGTTGTCTAAGCAGTGAACCCTGCGACGAGCTGATCACTCGTTGAGAGGAGTCATATCGTGCGAGTGTGTCTAACTGCGACACGAATCTGCTGCCCGAACACAGAGGCGAAGTGCTGTACACAACAGTTTACATTCAGGATGTGTACTGTGCACACAACAGTTTACATTCAGGATGTGTACTGTGCTTATTTGCCGATCCCAATGGCCTAGCGGTCTAAGGCCTAGGTCTTCGGCCGTTCGCTTGCTGGGGTTGCACATTCGAGTCCCGTCGGGCGCATGGATGTCTGCCTCTTGAGAATGTTGTGTGCTGTCAGACAGTTTTCTCTGCATCGGGCCGATCACCCATCCATAGGAGCCCTACCGAATGTGGCGTGTCTGAGTGTGATCGTAAAGCTTCGAAAATGAGCAGGCCCTGACTCACTAGGGGCTGTCGCCCCACGGGTGGGGGGGAAGGTATTATGCTTATTTGTAATGAAGTAAGTGTTACTGTGTAGCAGTCTTAGTTATTTTAGACAGCTAAAATGGTGAACTGTGTGCCGGGCCAGGCGATAGATCGCCATGGCGACTAAATTTTTTACAGTCGTGCCTAATATATTTGAATCGTCAGTTTGGTACGTGCATCATGTCACCCTTTTGGCGCCTAGAATTTTTAGGTGGCTCCTAGATTTTTGGAAAATTTGTGCTATCCGGGTTAAAATTAACGGTGTTAGTATCTCAGTTCTGATTCGTCATTTTGTGTTCGAAGCAAAATGCACTAATACAAGTCTAAGCTGTTTGTTGCAGCGTGGTCATTATTATATGTGTGTGAGTGCCAGGGCAGGGAATTCAGAAGCTGCTCATGTAGTGCAGTTTGGAGTGTTACTTTGTGAGGGGTTCATGAAGTTGCTTTATCTGACTCACATGTATAGCAGAAGTGGGAGAGAAAGTTGGTTTGAGAAAGGCCAACAAGATAAGAAAACTAATAAAAACGTTTTGCTTTGTGTTATGTTCTTACTGCTGCGATTAGAAGGCCATTAGGCTGCCTAAACTGATGATGTGGGTTAGGATATGTGTTCATTCTGCAGCTCTTGTACACAGATGCCAGCTCCGTTTACATACTCTTCTAAATGTCAAATGGCCGCATGTCACATGTAAATACGCGAAATGGAAACATATCAATGTGCTTTTGACAGATGATGCGTCTTGGTGTTCAGTTGCATTTCTACAGCAGAGTTTCAGTTTAAAATCGGTTAGCTCTTTGTCCCATAGTAGGTGCATAGGTTATGGAAGTAAATAGTTCAGAAGTAGTCGCTTCCACAGTCATTTAGAGTACGCTGCTTACGTTTCTGTGTGTGGGACAAGAAGTATAAGAAGTAGGTACACACTACGTTAGGACTGTGCATCGTGACGGGTTTCTTGGTCATTGCTAGGGATGGAGGTGAAGGCGTGTTGGTGCTCGTGTAAGAGTAGGGTCAGGTCGACGATATATATATCTACATTTGTTAGTTGTTCGTGCGTTTAATAGGCCTGTTTGTTGTTTTGTTGCTGTAGTTGATTGAGGGAGGAACGTAGGCTGGGGATGTTTGAGAATTGGGTGCTGAGGAGAATATTTGAGACTAAGAGGGACGAGGTAGCACGGGAGTGGAGAAAACTGCATAATGAGTGCCTTAGTGAACTGTACTCCTCAGCAAATATTATTCGGGTGATCAAATCAAGAAGAATGGGATGGGCGGGGCATGTTGCATACAGAGTTTGGGTGGGGAATCCTGAGGGAAAAATACCACTTGGATGACCCAATCATTGTTGGGAAAATAATATAAAGATAGATTTTCTGGAAGTGGAGTGGGGGTCATGGACTGGATTGATCTGGCTTAGGATAGGGACAGGTGGCGGGCACCTGTGAATGCCGTAATGAATCTTTGTGTTCCATAAAATGCATGGAATTTCTTGACTAGCGGAGAAGCTATAGCGTCTAAAGAAGGACTCTCCTCCGTGGTGTAAGTTTTGAGCCAATTCGTAGCGCATTTGGCTTTCCGATATTGTTTTCTCTTTTTATAAACAGCGTAAAAGATGTAGAAAATTAGTTAGTGTGTCGGATGATCAGAACTCAGAACGTACAGACATGAAGAACGGGCGGCCATAACGGGTGACGAAGACGGAACACTAAGACTTGTTCTAGCTGTGTAAATAGGGTCGAGTTCCATGTAGCAGCTTTCATCGTGCCATAAGAAAATGCGAAAACTGCGGTGTTCTGTCACCCATTCGCCTTATGCAGTGAAGACATTTATACTTGAATATATGAACATGGTTTCCGTATGCTAAGCAGTGCCATAATATTGCCATGTTATTTGCAGTGGCTAGCTGTATATATGGATATACCCAAACACATGAAGAAGAATGAAATGGAACCTGAAATGAAGAAGGGAAGAGAAAGTGCAAGAAAAAGGAACTTGATATACGCAGTAGCACGCAATGTCTAGATTGTTGATGCTATCTGTTAAACTACGCATTGCGTCCCCTCTCACCAATTCCAGCGTATAAGACACAGAAGTATCTATATTGTGTATCGTTGTAGTTGAGCTGCATGCAGGAAGGTGCTATGTCCTTTGTTATTATTACGCGTTCCATTAAGTTGTTTTTACAATTAGCGGAGTTGTACAAGCGTAACCAAATGTCTTTGTAGGAGATGTCGTCATAGGACACTAGCCTGTACCACTTACGTTCGCCATTAATCCTTACAAGCTATTTTACTAACTTTCATCTTAATATTATCTTCCCCTATCATTCTTGTGTTTTTTTCAACCAAACTTTGGACTCCTATGCGCTGTCGGATTGTAGGCATAGTACGTGGCCATCTTTCTGGGTGGCTTGTACGAAGAACGCGGTTTTTGTTCGGGTTTTGTAATGCCGTGAATCACTTATTTGTTTCATTCTTCTTAATTGCAAATATTTTCATGGTTTTTTTTTTCAGACACTGGTAACTCTGTTCTGTCATCCCTGAAACTAAGAGACTATGCCTGTCGCTCGTACAAAAGAATATATCACAAAGAATATACATATATGTAGAAGAGTATTGCTGTCTATTATTATTCTGTACCTTATTTTATAAAACGCTGTAGACTTTATAATTAATGGACATTGCGCTAACAGATGTGAACGGAATAGCCTGGTAATGTTTTTTCATAATTATGTCTAATGAACTGTGGCTTAATTCTAATGATATTGAACCTTCTTGTTTTCAAGCACACATCTGGTATTTTAAAAACACCTGTACACCGAATTTGACGTTCAGGTGACCGTGCATCGTGATAAATTCTCATAATAAAACCAACTCATAATAAAACCAACCAGATGCACTAATTTCTCAAATTAATTTTTGGAATAAAACTCTACATGTTTCGGACAGTTCCTCTGCCCGAAACATGTAGAGTTTTATTCCAAAAATAAATTTGAGAAATTAGTGCATCTAGTTGGTTTTATTATAAGAACCTGTATACCGGTCATTGTCAATATAAGCCGAGGAAACTTGCGTAACATTTTAGAAGATATCGTTGTTTTGACGTTACCATTGTTGTCCATTCAAAGCCAGCAAGGAAAGCTTCCTTCGGACAATTTCCTTGATACTAAATGTTTTTGAACATTGTCAAGAACACGGTCAAGCGGAACCATTTCCCAAATATTGCTTGCTACTCAGTCTACTTGCACCTGCGGACATTTTCAAAGTTCGTAATATGAAGCAGATATGTAGTAGGAGCCAGAATAGCTCAGTAGGTTTAGTGGCTAGTCTAAGGTGCGGACGACCGAGCATGCTTGTTCGATATCGGCGAGGCAGGAGTGCCTTTCTTCTACTCCCAAGCGCCGAGAGCGACCCTGGGGTGTAACCAATTTCATAATCGGTGGGAAATCGGGTATTTTTTCGCTAGTGGTAAACCGATCGGGACATGATGGTGACCATTCACCTTTATCTAATGTAGATATTAAGTGGAACTCTGCGTGGTCAAGGACGACTTTACTTGGTTAACACACTGTTGTTATTAATTTACTTCTTTCTACAAGAAAAGCGAAATGATATAACATTCTTTCATTGAACAAGCCGCGTTTTTGTGGAATCGGTTTTGTAATAGCTTTTGTTGAATAAATTTGCTTGGAGGTGTAATGTTCTAATGTGCAGCTGTATGCTAAGAGCAGGGAATGGAGTTCTTTTATAAAGAGCAATTGAACCTTACAAAGAAACGGGAAATGTAGTTCTGACAACAAATGTGTACACTTACGCAGCAGAATTTGCGAGATGAATGATCTTCGATTACTTCAGTATTCATGAACTCCTTCTATTTTTGTTCGCTTGCACAAAGACATATTTCCTTCTTGTGAATATAAACCGTGCTATTGAATTATTCAAATATGGGCTTGTATGTCAACTCACGGGGAAGTGCCTATGACAACTGTAAGCGTAACTTATTTGTTAAATTGCTCCGGATTTTTTTGTGCCTGTAAAATGTTGCTGTACGATTTGTTTAAAAGCTTCCAAACTGTCTTATCAAGCAAAATGTTACACTTCCCTTTCTGCTGCCAACGCATGGTGATTTATATCAGCTGGAAACCTTTTCGGCTGAACTCTGCATTGGCCATCTTATTTGGTTAGGCGTGAGCTCTTGGCCGTTTTATATCAGCGAGTGTAAACTTGCGATCCATTTAATGGCGATAATCGGGAGACACAGGTTTGAGTCCTCTTAGGTGGGCAGTTACCAAGATCTGAACTACATACGCTTGAAATATGCATCCTGTTCGAGCGCCTTGTAGCCGTTCAGCAGATCATAAGATTCGGCCTTCTGTGGAATCCAAAGGTTTGGTATCTCTTTCACAACGGCGCTTTGCTAGACTGTACGTGTATTCAACCCATTCCCAGTGGTGGGTCATGAACATGAACACGATTCATTCTGCAGTCTAACTTACGAGAGGTTCATAGCTTTTTTCCGTTTTTGAGTTCTCGACTCGGTGCGATCTTGTGCTTCCTATTTCAATTTCCAGTATCCTGTCTGTTCCTTAAGGTCATCCAGTAGCTTCTTACGTCTTCTTCCTCGTTTTCCCGTCATTTGTAACTTTCCATCTATATTTCCTTCAATACCCAGTTACCGACAGAAGTGTTAGTAACTCTCCCCTGCAAACCAGTCACTTTTAAAAAGAGGGTAAGGAAAGTGATAATTGAATTGAACTAAGAGGAAGGAAAGTGTGCTGGAAATCATCGAAAATTGTAGAGAAGTGAGGTCTAGCGAAGTGAAAAGTCAAAATTGAAGTCAAAAGTGAAGTGAAAAGTCATATAATATGAAGTGTAGCGAAGTAAAGTGAACGAAGTGAAGTGGAATGAGGTGAAGCGAAGTGCAGTATAGGGAGGGGGGGACGAGTCTTTATGGAAAAGGTTTATAGGAGTAGTAAGTGACGAGAAGTGACGGACTGTGGTGAAAGCGTAAGTGAATTAATGATTGGGGGGGGGGGGCAATTACAAGAAACCAGACGCAGTACTCTCTTACTTGGGTGTTTTTACCTTTGTACATGTATTCTAATTTGTCTCGTGTGTATTGTTGCGAGTTTTAAGTTGTCTTGTTTGTAATTGTTGTTGGTTGGCCGTGTGTATTGTTGTAGTTGTCTTGTATGTATTGTTGTAGTTGTCTTGTGTGTATTGTTGTCATCTTATGTTTATTTGTTGTACTGTACTGTGTGCATTGCTGTTTTTTTATATTTTAGATGCCGGACTGCTGGCTAGAAGTCAGTATTCGGAAGGTCCTGTGACCGGCCATCTCGACACAGGTTTTTCTTGGTTTCCCTGTGTCTATAAGCAAATGCTGAGATGGTTCCCAAGATTCCAAGTTGCCACTACATGCTTCTCATGTAGCCCT
>Ga0123354_10014540_pt1 | contig 12260 bp, 9 predicted proteins | sample TergutLab28metaG_2_FD_97872 | JGI IMG/M metagenome (GOLD analysis project Ga0123354, IMG submission 97872) | Labiotermes labralis P4 segment gut microbial communities from Petit-Saut dam, French Guiana - Lab288 P4 | ecosystem: Host-associated > Arthropoda: Insects > Digestive system > Gut ... | reverse complement strand
CATGTAGTGGCAACTTGGAATGTTGGGAACCGTCTGAGCGTTTGCTTATAGACACAGGGAAACCGAGAAAAACCTGTGTCGAGATGGCCGGTCGCAGGACCTTCCGAATACTGACTTCTAGCCGGCAGTCCGGCATCTAAAGTACACACACAAAAAAAAACTTTAACTTATTCGAGTATTTGACTTTAAATTACAAAAAGGGCAAGATATATTTTTTTTAATTTTTATGATAGTGTGACCACAATTAGAATATTACTTACACTTGTAGTGCAATACTAGTTGGAATAGAATACAAGTTTATTTGTGGTTGACTTATTGTGGAATCGGTTAAGTGGTTGTTTTATTTTGTCCCGGGGTCCTAACCACTAAACCTTGTGCATGTCAGAAACCTTCTGACTGGTGGCAGATTCTACCGACGCGTTTCAATATCATAACCAGTGCTGATACGCTCGCTACCTACACCCCAGTCCCACGTGGAAAGAAGTTAGTAAAATCTAGCCAATTCAACTAGGGCACTAGGAACAGTGACACCGGCAGGACGGACAGCATCCCGAGGGGCAGTGTACAGATATTGTTCACAATATAGAGACGGTGGTCGGCCAACAGACATAAAAAGAGGGACAGCAGTGAATGCCACTTGCCACAGATTCGCCAGCACCGATATAAAGGGACAAGTTGACAGGAAACTGGAGAAGACTGCGTAGTGAGGAGCTTCATGATTCATACTCCTCAGCAAATATTATTCGAATGACCGAAACAAGGAGAAAGAGATGGGCAGGCATGTAGCACGTATGGGTGAGAAGAGCTTTTGGTGGGGATAAAGACGGCTTGGAAGGCCAAGGGCATGGATGGAGGATAACATTAAAATGGACGTTCGAGAAACAGGGCGGACAAGGACTGGACTGATCCGACGCAGGACAGGGACAAGCGGACACCATAATGAAACTGCTGGTTCCATAAAATGTGGGGAATTTGACCGGCGGAGACACTAGTTGTTTGTCCAGCCTTACTCCGCTCCGTTCGGTGCGACGATGAAACACGATTAAATAACACTTAGCAGATAAGCTGATAGCCAGCAGGCTCAGTGCACAGCACGTATCAGTAGTGACATCACGCGGCTGCATGGAGGACGGCGCTTCTCGCGTATCATGGTGAAGGACCGCCTGCTTGACCTGAAGCTGGTAGGTGGTACAGCACATAGGCCTACAGCGTGTGCATCAGGCGACACTTCTCAATAGTTGAGACGACTACATGTTTCGACCTGTTTGACTAGGTCATCATCAGGACTAACTACATACAATCATTGGAGGATACGAAAATATTTCGCTGATTGTAGTTATGTTAACGGAGTTAAAAAAAAAAGTCGCCTCATTTTATCCTGTCAAATATCGGTGTATTATATAACGCGTCTAATTACTGTGGTGACTGCTGCTGTCTCTAACAGTGTCCTGCACTACGTTATTAACACAGAGTTCACCGTGTGCAGTACAGAGTAGCGCAAAGGTCACTTGACAACACTACAGACTGTCGCTCCATCTGCATAGTAGTCTACATATTACATTATCTCTCTAGCCAAGCTAGGAAATGAGCACTTAACTACTGTGCTGCGCTGTCTCTTGCTTCGTTATCACCAATGCGCACAAGTCACAGCCACTGCGTCGCTCTATCTCTCGTTTCATTGTCACCAAACACACAACACGTTCAGCAGTTTTGTTTCGTTTCTCATCCGCTAGTCTTTAGCTCTAAACAGCTCTCTGTCCGATAAACTTTCATCCACTTTCCCTCTACATGTGACGTGTGTGATGCTGTTGGCCGATTTTAAACAGATCCGTAAATTCTCGATAAATTTTAGTAAAACTCAAATACCAAATTTCATGAAAACCTGTTCAGCGGATGTCGACTCACATGCGGACAGGCATGAAGATGGGAGAGAGACCATATCTTCAGCTTCTGATTGCGAAAGTGCCAGAAATATCACACCAGGGTCAATGGAACCTATTCTGAGTTGAGACTATAGCAAGATTGCCAGCGGCGTATTTCCTGACGTAATGTACAGACTTTAACACGGCGTTCTTTACTTTCAGAATGTCATGCGCCTTCATGGTGCACCCGCAATTGACATATCAACTGTTGTCACAATTTACCCTCCATTCCACATTTCTCTCGCCAGGGGCGGATCCAGGTTGTGTGGGGCCTGAAGCTTGTACAGTTTGGGGGGGGGCCCTCTTTAAGAAAAAGAATACAAAATTACGAATACACAACTGGGCACAGAAGTGAATATTTGTTTAGAATGAGAAACGAAATCACAACAAATTTGAAATTTAGAAAAGCTGACAAATACTACAGATATCACAACATCCAGAAAAATAACCAAATATTCTTAATAATCAACTTCTGGCGCTCCTCTAAAATACCTTTCTCCCTACATTTTTTGACTGCACACCCTTTGATCACCTCTTCATATGACAACGATATTTTAAATATAATTTTCTGTAGACAGAACAGTAAGATAATTCAGTGTTTCCCACAGACTGGCTAATCAAAATTTCGTTTTTGTGCTATTGAGTGTTTAGAGAAGCTTCTTTCAGCTTCACAACTCGTAACTGGTGATGTCATGTAAAGTTTCAGGATTGTCCAGTTTGGGGAAACCTCTAGCAAGTTTGTTGATATGTGGGTTGTAGGATTTCAGGGCACTGCTGAGCCCCCACCCAGGGCCTCAGAAGAAGCCTGTATAAGTGAACAGCCTTCTGCCTTAAGCTTCGTCAGCTTCACAGTTAATCTGCCCCTGTCTCTGGTACTTGTTCCGCTTTAAATTTCACATTTCACCACTTAATATGGCAAATGCACACTTTCCAGGCTCAACGTTCCAGCAGCAGCTACAGCGCACATGGAGCAGTCTGTGTGGATTTTAGTACAGCATCCAGTGAAATTTGTCAGTTCCTTGGCAAGGTCAGTATGAACAGCCTAAACACAGTACTGTAGGTCAGGGGTACGGTGGGCCAAACTGACTGTTTGGAACAGGCCGCATGTCATGTATGCACCATCACTGCAATAAAACACACCACTAAGAATACTTTAGACCAGGGCAGACCAACATTCAGCCCTCGGTCACCTGAACAGTTTCAGAAATATAATTTAACATGCATAATATAACAGGTCTACAGGACATAATATGACAAGTGTATTAGCACTGACAATGTCAACAAACTATAATCCATCACCCTAAGACAGCACGCAGTATATTTCGTCCAGTTCGGTACAGCCTACTTGTACTTCGTCATGTAGCTGCACTTGTAGCGTAACTTACTGCTGTAAATAACGGCGTTGTAGTGCATTCAGCTCCCCCCCCCCCACACACTTCAGTACATGTATAGACAGGTGTAGCCCTCAGATGAGCCTTTAACGAATTATGTGGCCCTGCTATGGGCTGAAGTTGGCCAGCCCTGCTGTTGAATGTTAATAACAAAACCAAAACACAGTTGCAGAAGTCACATGACACTAGAGGCAGCACGTTAACTGAACTGTACTGACACAACACCCACATTCACTGACTATTCAAAATACTCTGTCTTCAACCTACATTGACACATTTTCTCAGTTTTTCTGGAACAACTCCAAATACTGTCTCCAAAAGGTGATGATATTATCATACGTAGGCCTTCTGTGTAACATCAAGTGTCACCAAGCACATTACAGTTATTGAACTTAAAGCTTAGTGCATTATTACCTGTTTGCTGACCTATGCTGTATGTTACCAGCCAGGTGCAGCAACAAACTTTCTGAGCCTTAAGGCCCATGATCGAAAGCAATTCAAAGGCAAAGAATTCTTTAGCACTGGCCCAGGTCACATTCTATAATCAGAAGACATCACTGAGAGGACTGTAGCACATGAACTGGCATGCAGTGTGTCTGCAACCTATTACAGATGATCTTACAACACTTCATGGTTTAACGTATACTTCTTTAACACTCCAATGAAAACCCATACAACACACATTACAACAGTCAACAGAAATCTGTCAATCTAATCAGAAACTGCAACATGTTTGGCCCTTGTGCTACCAACCTCAGGGAGACATAAATATGCATACGATGGGAGAATATTAAGGGCAGCACTAACCAATACACTGTCATTGCTGTGGCAGTAAGGCACTGCAGTCCTCCACAATGTCAGGAACTGTCTACCCAACAACACAACGTAACATCCCGGCTTCTGCTATGAGTTATTAAGAAAATGACCTGTGACATTCATTTTGTGCTTCCAGGTGGAGAGGATTCAAAGTGACATCGAAGTCATTAGCACCACAGTCGATGAAATCAAGAGACTCGGTGGCATCATGTTGCTGCTACCTGGGGGCAGCGGACGTAAGTAATGTAGACTGTCCCGATTGCCTGCACAAGCATAGTGTACAAATTTTAAAAGTATGTCTTCAAGTTGGTAGTAGTTCAGGGCTCTACAGTACTGGATGTTAGGTGACCATAGTACATAGAATTTCAGAAGGCCATATTGTACCTTCTTTGTATCCTAAATCCCTGTTCCTCAGCCAGCACTTCCTTACTTACCAGACAGCTCACTGACTGCCATCAACAAACACTCCAACTGCCATTGAAAAGGCATAGAATTGACTGCACATATCTGTGCTGTGATTAGTGTGGCATAAGGTAAGGGAGTAGGGCTCGAGGGGGCAGGAGGTCTGTGGTACCGTGCTAAATGATTCTGTTCGTACTGTAATATTGAATAAAGGGATTTAGCATGACAGCTTTTGGTTCTACTTATTTCTAGGGTTTTTGTTCTCCATTTTGATTGTTGATGGTTTTGGGAGCATTTCTGATTTAAAACTCAGCAAAAAGTGGTAACAGTTCATAGAAATACCTTCAAAGTGTGCCAATATGTTGTGATTTATCTGGCGCACACATCATAACCAACAGCACTTGTGGAAATTTTAAGTTTGCTAGTCATTAATGCATAAACGCACACAAAGAACATCTTGGCTCCCAAATTTTTAACTGGTGCCTAGAATCAAAGAAACCATGTAATGCTGTGGACTAGCTGATAATCCACTTGCAGCAGCTCTGCATTTAAATTTCATTCCATCGCTATTAATTGTCTGACTCAGAGGTCTCAAGGAGCTAAAGAAAAGCAGCGGTCTGTTGTGGCAACCATGACTTTCCTCACATCAACAATTTCGCTGGCAGCATTATAAATGTAACAGGTTTATTTCTGACTTCACAGAAAGCATTACAGAGGTTGAGGAAAGGAAGGGAGTCGTTTGTCGCACCATCAGCAAGGTTCACAGCCAAATTAAAGGTGCGTACAATGTGGAACTGTGACAATCAACCCGCAGCCCACCAGACTTATGTATGCAGCCCACAACTGTTTCTGAATGCACTCAAATTATGCACCTCCTTTAAAGTGAGGACTTCTTTTTATTAATCTGGTAAACTTCGCACACATAGTTAGATTTGGTGAATAACATTTGCATCGTAATGGGCTTTGTGCATGCTGCATGGGAAAACATCTTATGTTGGAGACTTTACAGTGGGAGGAGTGAGAAAAATACAGAGTGGTAAGCTCCGCCATCACTCTTACTTGTTGAGTTCTAAGTCTGTTCTTACATAAATAAGTGTAAGTGTATTTCAGTCACAATTTTACAAAACGAAAGTCTGTGTATTTCTGAAAGCAACTGTCAGTGAGAAAGAAACAGTGGCAAGCTTCTTACTGACATCCTTACAACATTAATGTCCTCCTAATTAAATTAAGTTAATAACTATATTGAATTCTATTGCATCAAGAGTAGTAAGTAATTAACAATTTTTTGGTCTCTTAATTAATTAATAAATAAGGCTTTTACAGTTCAACTACAGCTCTCTGGCCCACAAAGGGTTTGCAGATTTTCAAACTGCCCAACTTCCTAACAAGATGAAAGCATAGTTTTGTGACATCTGAATATGCTGTAAGACATGACTTTTAGGGTTCTCACAGCGGTGTTGCTCCTAGGATTCATGTCTGTGGGGTGTGACACTGCGTTGTTGGGTGAGTGTTTCTTGACTTTCGGACGGCACCACAACCCCTCGAAATGTTGAGACCCGCTCCAAAAGTGACACAGTGTCGCACCCCAGGAGACGTGAATCCTCTCCTACAAGATGGATTAATACACTTACATGTAATTGCAACTTTTCAGAAATTGAAAAACTGGTAGAAGAAGACAAAGGTGTGCCTGTTGACAACTTATCAACTCTGGCAAGAATTCAAAGAATCCAACACATGATGTTGCTATGGATGTTTGCCAAAGCAGTAAGCGACTACAATGAGGTGCTTTTGAAACATCAAGAAAAGTGCAGAGCTCTCATGCGACAGCAAATGATAATAAGTAAGTTTAGCTGGTCACAGAACAGGGTGCTGAGGGAAATATCTTGATGTAAAAGGGAGGAATAGTAGGCTGGAGATAAGAGCATAAGAAAGTCCTGCAAGATGAGTACTCTGAGCAGAATGCTGTATTTACCCAAATGTAATTGGCCCTGCATATAAGACAACCCTCCATCCATAATACTTAATTTTCAGAAAACACCAACTTTCTATGCGATCGTAAGTCTGCATCACATTTTGCAGATGATGTCTGGATAAACATATGTGCAAGGGATTTAGCATGTACTTTTATGGGAGAGATCAGAAATGCATACAAAGTTTTGAGTAGAAAAACCGAAATAAATCAATCTGCACACAGACAGGAGGATGATATTAAATGATATCTTAATGAAATAAGAGTTGTAGGGCAAGGAGTAGATACAGTTGAATCAGCATAAGGGATGTTGTGAAGCTGGTAACAAATGATGTGAAGCCTGGTGTTTTCATGACATTGTGGTTGAGGACTGTTCTTATGGGGTCTGATGCCATGTCACTGGGAAATCAGTTCTTGACTTTCCAAATACAGTGCCTTCATTTTCAAGTGTCCCTGCCCCTAGATCCATGGAGACGAAGCCACCTTGTTCCTACCAAATGGTGAGAAGCAATTACTTAGTGCTGGGACATAGTCATGGTGATGTTCCTTCAGGGTACATATAACTGGGGAATTTCTTGACTGTCAGACTCTTAAGAACTCAACAGTTACTTAATGAGGGAGTGAAAGACATGTCATTGAATGGCAACACACCTGTGTATTTTTCTTTCTTTTTTGTTGCACAGTTAACAAAGAAGACACAAGTGAGGAACTGGAGAATTTGTTAGAGAAAGATGGAGCAGCCCTGTTTGTAGACAATGTAAGTATCCAGGGAGTGGATACAGAACATTTAACTTGAAGAAGCTCTGAGAGCAGAAACATAAATCTTGGTTATGCAAAGTGTCACAAAATACACCTCACTTGTCCAGATTGTTGCAGATACACTGGAAGCTCAGCTGGCCCTGGCAAGTGTCAAAGCAAGACATGAAGAGATACTGAAAGTAGAAAATTCTATACGGGAAATAAGGAACATATTTGTGCAGTTGGCAATATTGGTAGAGACACAGGTAAGATAAGATGGAACAACCAATTTTTATTTCTGTTGTTCACAGTAATTTGTGTGTCAGCACTGGGTCAAAATACGTAGCTTGTATAACCAAACATCATTTGTGGTGCTGTGGTGACAGTGTGGATGAGCCGGTAGACACACCAGTAGAGGCTTGTGTATAAAAGCATGGTTGATTGGGTGAGAAACTAGCTGGAACAATGTACAGTACAGCCTCAAGATGGTGAATTGGTGAATCGATTGCAACAGGAATAGAGGGACATGAAGTACGTCCTCTTGTAGACTTCACACTGCATAATGATGCAATCAATGCAAAGTTTTACTGTCAACAATTCCAAAGCTTGAAAAATCGAGACCAAACTTCAGGGTGAACCTCACTAATGACCTCATCCCACTGTCCCTGTGCCATACGAATGGAGTGGCACAGAGCCAACACTTAGTGCCATGTGACTACAGACATCTTTGGACAGTTAAATAAAGCCCTCAAATGTTGGACAACATGCTGAAGGCTGTGATGCAGTACTTTAGGCAGCAGCCCATGGAATGTTTGGCAATCGGGATGTGCCAATTTTAGCATCAATGGGATTCTTTTCTAAATGGCCATGGCAAATTTTTCCTGACTGCTGCAATACATTCACTTATGACCAGTCTTGAATGGGTTTAGGTTGTGTGCCTATACACATACATACATACAGAGTTGCACAAAACCTGGGCATTGTGTCACCCAACACACTAAAATTTGTATGGTGATGCCTGGTATTTGTGGGTCCCCAGGATAGGACTTACGGCATGCCACCAATCTGGCACCTAGAATATGACACAGCTCCTAAGCTTTTGAGAAATGAGTGCAACATTGTGTATATATAATTACTGCCTTCACTTTGTGTGCAGTTCAGTTTAAATAAAAAATTTCCAAAAAATCCACCCCCAAACACAGAACTAGGAATCAGTGCATTACTTAACTACTAAACCCAAAGCAAAAATTAAAATAAATAAGGAATATTTTATATAACAGTACTGTTGGTACAGCTGAAGATTCAATTCCTCTGGGATGTGACACTGCCAGAAGCCTGAGCAGAATTCTTAGAGGCACTACGAGTTGGAGACAGAGGAACTACTCAGCCAACAACATGGTGTCACATCCAAGACACTTGAATCTTCAGTCATCTTGTCTCATATGTCCAGACATTCAACACAGCAACACACACTGTATGTGCATTTGCTTAAACAGGGCGACAGCATCAACAGAATAGAGTTTCATGTGACGAAGAGTGGAGGGTACACGGACCAAGGTGCTACAAAGCTCCAGAAAAAGAGAAAAATGAAAAGGAAACGCAGAAAGGTGTGCCCAAAATTTTAAATACCCAGCGTAAAACTGTTGCATGTAACCACTAAATGCTATATGAGATGATCATGCTAGTGACAGATAAATTTTTACACGACTGTGTGTGTACCAATGTTTCAGAGGGGCAAAATGCCTCCATTTTCAGGGTAGAAGATGAAAACAACAAGCAAGCACCTGCCTACCAGAACACACAGTGACGTAACTTAAAGCCAAAAAACTTGCAATAAAAAATGTTGTACTGGCAGACAAGCACACAACATCTGCAACACCCACCTCACATTAATCAACCCATTTTAACAACACATTTCAGTAGAGAGGTTACAAGTATATTGACAACTAGCAACAATTCCAGTGCTTCTTGGAGCAGCATTTCCTTAAATGTAATTAGACCACAATAACAGAAACTCTTTATTCACTGTGGCAACTTTACGAACGTACCTTCTCACCAACAAATGTTCTGTTACGTATTGCTCAAAGGCAGTGTAGCAAGTGCTTGATGCATTAAATTCAGGGAATGATTGCTAATCATTCAGTTTAAAAACTTTTTTTACTTGTCTGCTGCTATCTAAAAACACACAAAACTGTAGTATTGCCAGTTGTTTTGTATGAGTGTGAAACTTGGTCTCTAAATCTCACAGCACACAGACTGAGGGTACAAGATCTAAGGTATGAAAGGAGTAATGAGGGAAATATCTGTGCCAGGGAGGGAGGGAGCGAGGCAGGGACAGGAGGCTCGAGCAGGTTGTATAATGGGAAGCTTGGAGATTTTGTACTGGTCACTGAATATTACTAGGGTGATCCAACCAAGGGGAATGGGATGAATGCAACATGTAGGTGCGAGAAGAAATAAAAAATTTTAGTAAGAAAACATAGAGCAAGGAGATCACTTGGGAAACACAGGATAAGATGGAAGAATAATGTTAAAACGGAACATCTGGCTCCATCCAGGAACTAGTGGCATTGTACCTTTTGGTTCAACAGAACGTGGCTGTTGGCTTTTCAGGAAGGGCTCTGTTCCACAGTGTTAGGTGGTTCGGATGTTAATATAGAGGCAAACAATTTGGCTACTGCTGGTCGCACTGCCATGTAGTACTGAGACACAATTCTCTCTTGTTTCAGATAAGTTGTATCTGCATTGTCGCCCTGGTGATAATAATTGGCATTATCATTATTCTGCTCATTATTTCATCATAAAACCATCAGCCACCACTTCTTACCAGCTGGTTTATTGTAGGGACACATCCCACTCAACTGACCGCTCACAAATGTGCGGCAGGATATGAGAAAAGAGAACCATCAAATAAAATTAGGACCCTGTATAACATAATTTAAAAACGTTTCCACGTGAAATGACAGTAAATAAAAATAGAAAGAAACTGAGGTTCTCTCAGCGGTAAGTCCCAGCTACATCCACGCCAAAGATGGTGTTTGCAGTTGTTACTTTGTTACTACCGTCTGATTTCAAGCTACAATCAACTAAGTGTCATTTTCATCATCAGCGTATATTTAATTTTACATTTACACTAACCAGACTTTGTGTTCTTCTGAATTTTTCCACGCTAATGGCAGGGGACATAATAATTTAAAAAACCTCTCTGGAACCTTCCATCATACCTACATAACTACCTCCAACCACTAATAATCCTGACACTTGAGACTCTCACAGCTGTGTTGCTTGCGGTTCTAGTCTTCTGGGATATGACATCGTGTCATTAGGTAAATGACTGCCGCAGCACTCCAAGCAGAATTCAGCTCAGAATGTTTGACCCTGTAATGAAGGCACAATGACCTTCTGACTACTCACACAATGACACAGCATCACATCTGCAGAAGACTGGAATCTTCAAGCGTACAGTCCAACAACTGCAGATACCACCTGCACTGTATGTAACCCATAATTTCATTACTGTATTCAAGACAGCTGCAACTGGAACCCATCCTGAGCCACATAAAGCCACTGACATAACCTTTTTTTTTGGACATTGGACGTTGTCTAATTTTTAATGAAGCAAAAGTTACCTGAAGATGACAGTACAGCCAGCTGCTGAAACGTCATGCTTAATTAAAAATTAGACAATGTCCCATGTCCAAAAAAAAAACAATGTCAGTGAGTCATGTACCATTGTCAGTGACCAACAGAGCTGCACATAAATCAAGTCTGCAACCTGCCACTCTACTTCTTCCAGATCCATTTTAATATTATTCCTTCACGTATGCCTAAACCCTCATATCGACCTCTCTCTCTCCTTACACTGTATCTACCCTGATACAGGACCAGAATTTTTTCCTAATTTATCATCCAAAAAATGTGGTCACCTTAAAATCATGCACACCAATTAAACACATTCCATGAAGGTATTTTACTGAAAACTGAACAGTGTGCAGGGAGATTGACTTGTATACATGTAACTATGCAATTGTCCAATTGCTTAACCACTGTAAATCATTGGCATAACAATTAAAAAAACTACAAAATGTACGAACAGTGTGTACGTTAGAGTACATTTGCTCCTCTGCACAGTGTCCCACTCCTCCACTTGTGTGTGTGTGTGTGTCTATACAAAATACACACATTGAGGTTATGTTCAGTATTCAAGATATTCACAGTTCAACACAAGACTACACGCACGCACACACACACACACGCACGCACGCACACAGTTCTTGGCTTTAGATCCTCAGGATCTCCTTTCAGAATTTCCTGATTCACTCTTCATATGTTTAGACTACTACAGTCAATGCACATTCCATGGATAATCTAATTTAATGTAAAAAGGTAAGTCAAATGAATACCTAAAAACATTTTTTACCAGGCAATATTGTGCAGACAGACTCGGTACACCTTTGTCATGTTTCAGCATGCTGCCATACCTACCATACACAGTACATGCTTTTGCTGTGCCTACAGCTGCACACAGTAGGGTCTCAATTTTTTCTGACTTCTCAGGTTTCCATTTCATGCAGCCTTGTATTAAGAAAATCATTTAACAACACATGACCAGTTAAGTAGGATTTAAGTTTGTCATGACAGTCTTCTGATCGTAACACCAAGTAGCTTGACAGGCAGATACAAATGCTGAAGAAAAACGTGCTGCCTGCAGTTTCAAGATGGAATGGTGACAACAGAGACAGCAGCTTCCTCCAGAATTTCTCTATTTATCTACCAAACTACATGCCATTGCATCTGACAAAGCCAAAATATTGATCAAACAAATCACAAATTATCAGTCTTAGATTAGACAAGATGATATCTACAAAATGAAAAACACCTAACTGAATGACTACTAAATTTTACATTCATTGTTCCATGCATCATTATAATTGTTTCAAAAAATAACCAACACGATGACACTTGTGGACTATCCTTTATTTTCAGGGGTAGTCGTCATTCATTCTCTACATGTTTCGAGCT
>Ga0123354_10014539_pt1 | contig 12261 bp, 9 predicted proteins | sample TergutLab28metaG_2_FD_97872 | JGI IMG/M metagenome (GOLD analysis project Ga0123354, IMG submission 97872) | Labiotermes labralis P4 segment gut microbial communities from Petit-Saut dam, French Guiana - Lab288 P4 | ecosystem: Host-associated > Arthropoda: Insects > Digestive system > Gut ... | reverse complement strand
TGTAAAAAGAAGTTTGCTTACCTTGGATGTTAAATTCCTCCATCACCTTCAAAGTACTCCCCTTTTGCACGAATACAGCGGTCCCAGTGTTTCTGCCATGCTTGGAAGCATCCCTGGAAGTCCTTGTGTCAAGTACCTGCTGCGATTCCTCTTGAATCTCTTCATTGGTGTTGAATGTTCGACCCTTCATCCGAAGCTTCAGCTTGGGGAAGAGGAAAAGGTCACAGGGGGGCCAGATCGGGTGAGTATGGGGAATGGGGGATCACTGTCATGTTGTTTTTGGCCAAAAACTGCAAAACTTTAAAGGACCTGTGAGCCGGGGCATTGTCGTGGTGGATAATGAGGTTCTGGTTTCACCATTTCTGTGGCCTCTTGCGCCACACATTTTCACGTAACCTTCTTAGAACATCACAGTAGAAGTCTGCATTGACCGTTATTCCAGGTGGGACAAATTCCCGGTGTACGATCCCCTCTTGGTCAAAGAAACAAATGAGCATCGTCTTCAATTTGCTTTTTTGCATACTTGCTTTTTTGGGTCTTGGAGACCCAGGATTCTTCCATTGTGAAGATTGCAGTTTTGTCTCTGGGTCGTAAGCATAAATGATGCTTTCATTGCCTGTGATGACGTTCAAGAGGAGTGTGGGATCATTTTTCACAGTTTCCTTCAGTTCCTGACAGATCGCTACTTGACTGTCTTTCTGATCCTGGGTCAACACTCTCGGCACAAACTTTGCTGCAATCCGATGCATGTTCAGCTGTTCTGTGAGAATTTGCTGACAAGATCATAACCAATTCCAACCTCTGCACAGAGATCGTGTATGGTACGACGACGATCCTGCTTGATAGCCGCCCATACCTGTTCCACTTTTGAAGGGGTTGTTGCCGTGCTTGGCCGACCTGATCGATCATCATTAGCAGTCGGAAGTTCTGCCATTCTTGAAACGTCCAAACCACTCAAAAGTTCAGCTACGGCTCATGCATGAATCACCAAAAGCCTGTTTCAGCATTTCAAAAGTTTCACTTCCCATTTTACCCAATCTCACACAGAACTTGATGCACACCCTTTGTTTGTCAACTTCCGCCATACTGCCGATATCAGAAAATCACAGACGGCTGATGCAATACATACACAAAGACATGCGCAACAATCAAACGCTTCCACATCCAACCACGCCACTCGGCACACTCACTCACAAGACACCACGGCAACACACCCTAGCGGGAAACTCGTGAACTACAAGCAGCTGGCGTGTTATGAGCATTGTCCTGGGACTTTTGGATACACCTTCGTATAGGGCTGAAAGTTTTTGATTGCTTACGAACTTATATAAAGGATAGACAACATGATGTCAATGAATTTAAATGACTTCTAAGAAATTTTCTTTAATGTAATACTTCCTACACATTAGAGAAATACTTCAATTATAATGAAAGCAAAGTACCTAAGTAAAACAAGTCAACAGTTTATTTATATGGTACATGTGATATATTTTCAAGTATTGTATTTAATAATTACTATGCTTTGTAATTATTGTTTCACTTATCACTTTGATATTTGTGTTTATTCTGCCTGACAGTGCTCTGTGTTTATAGCAAAGTTATGCATAGACTGACTCTATATCTCATAGTACTATTGCTGTATTCTCTGTTGATCAATTTAATTGTGAATAAGCCAGAACCAGAACACAAGTATCAACTGCCTGTTGTTTTATATGGGTGTGAGGCTTGGTCTCTCACAGGAAGGAGAAGAACATAGGCTCAGGGTGTTCGAGAGTACAGTGCTGGGGAAGATATCTGGTCCTAAGGATGTAGAAAATGTCATAATGAGAAAGTTAATGGTTTTACTCCTCACCAAATATTATTCAGGTGATCAAAAAGTATGAGATGGTAATGGCATGTGATGTGTATAGGGGAGAGGGGAAATGTGTGCAGGGTTTTTGTGACAAAAGCACATGGGAGATGTTAGTAGTGTAGGCAGATGGTTAATACTAGCATGAATTTGAAAGCAGTAGAGTGGGACGGGGTGGACTGGTTTAATCAAACAGGTTAGGAGCAGGCTGTTGTGAACTTTGTAATGAATCTTCAGGTTCCATGAGATATGGGGAATTTATTGACTAACGGAGGAGCTGTTAGCTTCTGTAGATGGTCTCTTCTCCAGGAGTCAGTCAGTCAGCCAGTGTTCTGTCAAGCTGTGTAGTTCAGTATGTGGGTGCTGCTGTTGTGGAGCAATCTGCTTCTGCTACCTTCAAGTTAGAGAAGTGTTCTTCCATACCAAAATACATGGCGTTGCAACCCTTAAGAATAAACGCAGTTCAGCACAGATTTATTGCCTGTGTTTGTCTTTGTTGCTGTAATACGTAGAGAAATTAATAACTTGTGGATTTATTTCAGTTGAATATTTAAGATTTTGACATGAAGTGTCCGTGTACAGTGGAGTGACAATTTGACTGCCAAATAACTATCTGCAAGACACCATCTGACATACCATTTTCACCGTATATGCAAAAATATGACTAATGCATGTATTGGATGATCTTATTTTCTGAGCACATGAAACTATAAATGGCTTTATGTAAAGGACAGCTAAGGATGTGACAGAAATACAATTCTGTGATGTCTGACACAACTTACATTATCACAAAATGTTGAAAGTGGTGACCATGTTGCATACAGAACTGAGCATGATGATAAAAGTCACAAACAAAACAATCATCCTGTACTTTGATTTTCATATTGCAGAAAAGAAGAGGTTAGCAGCAAGACAAAGAGATGAAGCATGGGAAGGTACATTGGGTGAGAACTGAGCACAGTCTATTAACATGTGTCTTCATGTGAACTACACAGTATGGTAGGTGATGCAGTAGTTGTATTGTTGTGTTGACTGTGAGCAGCTTGTATCATACAAATTTACTATGATGCAGTTTTTATTAATGTAGTACAGTTCAACATGAGCAACTGATATGTTTCATGTTGTGTTTCCATTTAAACATGTTTTACATGTTACTGTGGAAGATTTTGGATGTTGATGTTCTTTGACTGTTTTTCTTGTTTTGTTTACTAGTTATAATAATGAATCATCCTCAATGTTGTTTATTGTCCGTCTTACACAACAATGTGATGTAAAGTTAAGTTATATATAATTAATGTAGCTACATGTTTCGACCCCTTGGGGTCATCCTCAGGCTTATAAAATTTGAATCATACAAGGTACTTCTGAAGTGGTTACCTACGGGATCCTGTGGTATTACAGTGAGTTAGTTATAAAATATATGTTAAAAATGGTTAAAATACAGGTGAAGAACACATAATCGTGGTGAACGTGTGGATCATTGTTATGTACATGTGACAGGTGTTAGTGTACCTTATGGAATGATGTTATGGTCATGGATTGGGGACCTCACGATGTATCAGAGGCCTCTTATTGTATGTGGATGGTGTGTGCCCTCGTTTGTAGGGAGCTCGAACTCACTGTTTGGGTGATGTGACGTCCTTGTGAAGTAGATGTTCAATGTCATCCAGATGTCCGTGGGTTGAATGCTGCGCTCTGTGGTGCTTATTATAGCGAGCAACGGTGTGGGTGCGCTGTCCCAGATCTTGAGTGGAGTGTGATAAGAGGCGGCTTCTTGTATTGTCGAGTGAAGGGATCAGTGCTGGTGCGATGTCTTTTTGGCGTTGACGTGTGGAATTTCCAGGAAGTGAGGTTGATTGATGCGGTCGTGTTTAAGAACTGGTGGTGGACGGTGAAGTGCGTTGTCAGGTGGCGTATTTTGTCCTGGATTCTGCTATCATACTGTCCGTGTGTCGGTCTTGGATGGATGTTCACTGTGTACTGCCTGAGGATGACCCCAAGGGGTTGAAACAATGTAGCTACATTAATTATATATAACTTAAATTTACATCACATTGTTGTGTAAGACAGACAATAAACAACATTGTTACTTTAACATAACGGGCTGGAAAACCCACAATTTAGATTCATCGACTTCATATTTTATTTACTGACATACAAGTAATTATGTTATTATATGTTATTAGATTGTTCATGTTAATGTTAAGTTATAGTTACCATTGATTGTGTGTGCACGTGGCATATCAGTATGACTGTGGGAATTTATTGTAATTCATATATTTTTTGAAAGAAAAATTTTTTTTGGGAGGGGATCGAATAAGTTTTTTTCATAAAGAGGTGGCTCAGGCCTAGGTTTGATCCCAGGCCATCATGTGAGGTGTCTAATCAACACAATGGTACTGGGACAAATTTTTGTGAGCGTACTTTGGTTTTCCCTTTTACTTTCATGTGAGTAGTGCTGATATTCGTTTTCATTTTATATGCCATTGACAGTATAATTTTAGCAGTTCAACAGAATTGTCAATTTAGAAACTTAATCTTGTCTTCAGTTAGGTATGGTTGCTAACGGGATAATGTTCTTGAATGGTGTCATGGATATAGCAAAAACAGACATTAAACTACAAGTATTTCATGTATCCTACAGTGTATGAGAACTTGAATAATGTCAATATTGTGTCATAAGTTTTAAGTTTCCTGTATATTTAGTATAAACTGTTGCCCTTTTTATTTTTTAACCATTTTCAAGCCTATGAAATTGCAGCCTATTTCCCCCTCCCATTATCTGTGCAGTGTAAATGTTGATCCATTTTGAAACACAATAGAACTAATTTTGTTTTGAAGCCAGTGTTCCATTATGTATATTTGTACAGATGTTTATAAAGCTAACATTATTTTCCAAATCAACGGTTTTATATATTAATAGAGTGTGTATATTTTCTTTATAAATGTGTGTTAGAGGTTCAAGATTGCTGCTTGACATTCTGGTACCAAAGATTTTTTTTCACTGCAACAACAAAGGTTACAGATAGTCACCATGTGTTAATTGAAGTGAATCCACTGTCTCTACTCACAGTTTCCTAAAGTTCTTCCAACTGTTCTTTGGTCTTGTGGTTGGCTTGTAGTGAGCAAAACAGGTCAACAGCTTTAACATTTCAGTGCACTTATCAGCTGCCAAGTGTGGCATGCAGAAGAACAGGATTTAAACTAGAGTGCATAAGGAGGCCATTAACCGATCATCAAATATATCTGACATTCAGCATTTTGGGCATCACAATATATGAGCGGTATACTGAACATTGGACGCCAAAGGGTGAAAGATACTGTGGAATAGGCTTTCACCTGTTACATATTGAGGTTGTGAAAGCAGATATTGCTAAGAAAAAACTTCTGCAGGAATTTCCATGAACTCAAGAGACTTCATAAATCACTACTACCACCCTCATTTGTTAATATTATGGTCCTCTGGAATATGACACTGTGTAATTTCATGACAAAGTACCATTATTTCAGAGGAATCTGCTGTCTCTTTTTCCAGCCGAAGAAGTCAGAAAAAGCAGGTTTCTCAAACACAGTACGTATCTACCAAAGAACACAGCATTAGCTCCCCAGAGCCTGTAATTTGAATATACAGTATCATTTTATCTATAAACATGAATAACAAAGTACCATGGTTTCATTCATAAATATATTTGCTGTGTTGATAAGTATGGTAGTTACTAATTTTATGTTTTTGTAATGATTATACAATATAAACAAACAAACAAACAAAATGCACCTTTTCTAAATTAATATTTTAATTTTTAATTGTTGGTATCTTCTCCATGTTTCAAACCTGAGGGTTCATCTTTAGGAAGGTGGTTGTATATACAGGTATGGTATAGTGTGTTTTACAGGCATCAGTACAAGCAGTCTTGTAGGTAGAAGAGTGTGTTTGATACACATCTTCTACCTACCAGATGGTATGGTGATGCACGTACAATGCTCTATACCATACCTGTATACAGAACTGCCTTCCTTAAGAAGAAACTTCAGGTTCGAAACAACGGAAGATCAAAAATTAAAAATTATTTTTATTTTAGAAAGGTGCATGTTGTTGGTTTATGTTGTATAATTATGGTAGTTATTGTTATTTCAGCTGTAATGAGCTTGCCATTTTTGAGTGTATCAGATAGTAATGCCATCTGATGATGAAAATTGTAACATGTTCCTGTTAAGAAATCTAGATGTTAAAGTGTGATTTGATATTAAATTGTATGAGTTGTTTAGAGAAATATGATCTAATATTTTGTTTTTATTCATTTTATTGTTTGTTTGTCAAATTGTGGGTTACCCGAATAATGTAAATGGTAGCCTGGATGACTGAGGAATGTTTGTGTAATTTCTGTCAGGGGAAAGATATAATTTTTGTTGCCACAGCATCTGGCCAGATGAGGCATTCATTGATTCACTGATACTTTGATTTACCAAATAGTTGTTTGCTACATCATCATCAGATGGTTTGGAGCCCCACTTTCTGATGGAATACTCTGTGTGAGCAACTGTCGCAATTTTTGTTCTGTGGAAGTCCCTTTGTTTCATCTTCATCAGATAGTTTGGAATCCTTGGAATGCTCAATTTCTGACAGAATATCTCATGTGTGAATAACTATAGCCTGGTTTGTTTCATGAAAGTTTGTTGGCTGCATCTTCTAATGAAGTACAAATTCACATACAATGAGCACACATATGCTCAGTGTTCCCTATATTGTACATACAAAATTAAGTGTACAGGTGTCTTATAAAGCACCACTTATCATATGTAGGTCTGTAGAATAACTCAGAAAGATGTGGGAGAGATAAAACATATTCTACATTTTTTTCTGCATAAATGTAATTTACATTAGAGGGTTCTAAAATTTAAGCAGGAACAGCCCCACCTGCAAGCAGTGATCACCTCCAATACACAGAAAAATATTGCAAATAGATAATGTCTAAAGAAATCATCTGGCAGTTGAAGTCCATACTACATGATAATCCTGATACCAGCTGGAAACGATACATGTATGAAATTTAGACATCACAAGCGTTCTGAATGGGAACAGAATAAAGGAGAGGGTTAAGGTGCGACAGGTGTCCTTACATCACGTACATCACATTGTTAAGATGGACTAATCTGGCTGTCCCAGGAGTTAATGTGTCAATCTTAAATTGCCTACACCACTGAAGAGAAAGCTTAGCAGAGCTCTAAAGCCCTGCATGGCTTAATGGATAGGTATGGAGCCAAGCCATCCTCCTGACTTTGAACATACATGGGAGCAACCCACATACACCGTGTATCAAAATGATTGGAGCGGTTTGGAATTTGATTATATTCACAAGTATGGTGAATGGAATTATAAATACTAGTAGAAATGAAAGAGTAACTCTACAAGTTTATGATACATGCCTACAAGTGTTTGATGTGTTCACCCTACATCACACGGCACACATCAGTGCGATAGTCAATTCCTGCCATACTCTGATCAGCAAGTCAGGTGTGATGGTCTCCACAGCCACGGTAATTCTATTCTTCAGATGCTCATGGGTTGACAAACACTTTGTCCTTAACGCAACCCCAAAGGAAATAGTCACAAGGGGTTAAATTGGGGGACCGTGCAGGCCACGGACAAAACATCAAGTCCTCATGAGCACCCCGCCCAATCCATCAATGCGGAAGAACATTGTTCAACCAGCGACGAACGTCTAGACGAAAATGTGGGGAGCCCTATCCTGCTGCATAATGAAGTCCTCTGGTTCATCTTCCTGCAGTCTAGGAAACAGCCATGTCTGTAGCATTTCCAGATAACTTGTTCCTGTCACAATGTCTTCATGGAAAAAGAAAGGCCCATAAACCTTTTGTGTGGACATTGCGCAAAAAACATTGATCTTTGGGGAAGCCCTTTAATGTTGCACCATCTTGTGAGGATTTTCAGAACCCATATACACACAGTATGTCTGTGCACTTCCCCACTGATATGAAACGTAGACTCATCACTAAACATAACACAATCAAGAAAACCTTCCTCCGTCATTGCATCTTAATGCAAAAGTTACTTCAGTTGATTTGGTCTCTTGGTTTCAGAAACTGCAACAAATGAAGACGGTAGGGCTTAATGTGCAGTCTCTTCCACAGCACCCTCCACACATTCATACTCAACATCTCCAATTCACAACTCATATGGCGTACATTTCTTTGGACTGCGAAGAAAAGACCGTCTCATTCATTCCACGCTTTCTTCTGACACACGTAGCCGTCCTGCACTTTTTCCTTTACAAAGGCACCCTGTTGTCTGAAACAGCTGATAACAGCATCTAATGCTATTGGGAGGTGGAGGATCGCTGTTGAATTGTCACTGGAATGGCCGCTGAACAGGAACAACTGATTTACGCTTCACAAATTGCAGCACACAAAATGCTTTCTACTCCAGAGTTGCCATTATCGCTTTTTCACGTCACAGACCGAGAGAGAAGAGGGGAGTGGGGTTTTGCATGTGCTCGAAACTTCAATACCTGCTGTTTCATTCCATGTGGGAAATTTACATCTGCGTGCGTTTTGAAAGCCGTAATGGCAGATTGGAACTGCTCCAATCATTTTGATACACGCTGTTTATTCATTCCATTTGTTGACAAGTTTTCATAAACTCAAGCGGAAAGCATTCCATTTACACCTAAAATCCACAGGTAACAACTCATGAAATGACCATTTATTTAATAGGAGGGAATCAGCTTGAAGCAGGAAGATTGTCTTGAAAGATGTGGCTCACATAGCTTCAGGGGTGGCAGTGTTAAATGCCAGCTGCAACCAACCAGCTCCTCATCCCATGAAGTTTGTGAGGTCGAATGATAGACATTTAATGCAGGTCTGAGATTTCAATTTAAACATTCTATGTAAGATGCGTGTCAATAACAGGGTGTAGTAGTAATGTGGCTTATTCCCAACTGAAGGCAGACACCTCGAAATGTGTGCAACACAACATGCTTCACATTATCAGATACAGTAACTTGAACAGAAAAATGAGCAAAATTATTCTTCTCCAAAGCTTTAATAGTAGAGGCAGCAATAGCTTTTCTAACCAGGACCAGTTAAATGAATTTCAAAAATGGATCTGCTCAGACAGGAGCTTGGTGTAGTATGGGTACATAACTGTCAATATGCATTTGACTAATGTCCCTGATCTTGAAAATCAGAGAGAAATTTAGGCAAATTGGTGATCATTAAATCATCAACCCTCAGCACCCTTTTAAAAATCCCCTCAAGTGAGTGATAGTTAATAAAAAGATGTGAATTAAGGAGAATGCTAGTACTCTTCACTCAATAATTGGCACTCCAGAACTAGCCTCAATACGAACTGAAGGGTACGCCATTGAGTGTATGATGGTGATAGTATGACAGTTGTTAACAGTGTACTGACATTATTGAATGGTGTAATTGTGGTACTAACAGGAACCAAATCCTCACTTATTACAGGACTTGGGAAGGTAACAAACTCATCTCCGGTCATCATATGCTCCATACTCGACACACATGCCATACAGATGGCCAGTTGCTTATCCCCAGGACAGAAAGAAGTAAATCCCATTCAGTTACATCCACACATGAAGGGTTCTATGTAATGACAGTCACAGAAACATTGGACAGAAGCATTACCAACATGGGTAAAGTGATCCCTCAGAACTTTGTGTCTTGACCCTCTCAGCAAACAAAGGCTTGGCCCATACTTGCCCCATTCTCCAGATTTAAAATTACAAAAATGTCTTCTGAACAGTCTCATAATTTTCTGCTCCATTTACCTCTCCCAGATTTTAAAAATTAATGAGCACATCTTATAACAGAAAGACTGAAGGAATGGCTGGGCATTACCTTCACTGTTTGCCCCACAAATAAAGATTTTCTACATGAGCTCTTCTGACAACAGGTAATTTGAATTCATAACTGTGGGCAATATGAACAAATTCTCACATTTTGTTCAAGAAAAAAAAAGTGCTTTTTGGCTGTAGCAACACAACACAACCTAAAGTACATACACTGCAAAGAAGCCAAAAAAATGTAATTTACGGCCCAAAGGCATGAAAATTAAACCACACTAATTGGTACCACTTCAATGTCCCCTCTCTTTATCCTTCTTATCCCAAAGAAACCACAGAACAGAACAAGGGCTGCAAGTTACAAAAAGAACATGTACAAGTGGGTTAAAAGTAACAAAACTTAAAAAACAAACTTCAAGGTGGTGTAATTATACAAGTACAAATTACTTACAATGTAAGGTGCCTCACCCAGTTGCTCATTGTCCTTTTATTGACCACATAATATGAAAACAAAACCTGCCTGATGTGGGTTGCTGTAAACATGAAATCAAATTTTAACATGGTGGTTTCACATTCAGTCATGCCTAATATTCTGTGACTAACGTGTTAGCAAATCATCAGAATCAGTGTGCGCTTGACTCTGCCCATTAGCCCATACTGGTTAACGATGTACATGCACATGCATGTGTATGCATTTGAGACGTGGGCTGACATCCTAGACATCCAGTTCCCTAATTTCAAGGATGGTTATGGCTCTCAGAATGTAGGCTTGTTGGCCATTCGTCTATCTGACATGGCTGTAAGCCCAAGAGATTTTCATTGCATAGTGATCTGCACGTTTGTAATCTTTGATTATTTGGCAAATTTAAGGTACAGTTGAGGAATGCAGACCATCTGAAAATTCAACCCAAGAGTGCTCTGAAAATGTAAAGCTCATTGTGGATGCCATGAGTGGTTCGAACAATGACAAACTGATATTTGTGCTCCTGTCACACTTTTTGGAGAATATCATGGCCAGTTTTTATGCAGGCCGGATTCCAGATCCGCAGATTATTTATTTCACTCGTGACGTGACATGTCACTTCATCACTTGGAAGTTTTATGACTGCATCATCAGTAGCCACTTTTGGGGTAACTCTGAAAAAAGGTCATGCAATTTCACTTTGTGTGTTTCATTTGCTATGCAGTTTGTGGCTTATTCATGTCAATGAATTGATGTGTCAGACTGTTGTGTATTTTGAACATGCACTACTGCTTGCTGCAGACTGTGTGAAAATTATTGTCCATTGTTTTTAAGACACTTCTCACTCACAGGTATATTGGTGTTTTTGGTATTGCAGATAATATGGTCATTAACAAAACACTTGTACCAACCATGAGTTGATGATTTGCTTGGTGAATTCCTTTTGGTATTTTGTGCAAACTGTTCTACTGTCATGCCAGATTTTCTCTCATGAAAAGCTCACATACAAAATGTCTTTTCTGAACCAGATGCCATTTTGCTTTACTGATGAATGCAGCTCTATTAGTGGCCAGAATGCACTGTAAGATGGCAGCGTAGGTGCCATATTGAAGCTTGAAGTTGATTATTCCAGCTGGTTTGTATTTCAGCTGTACCTTAAATGTGGTGTGAGTAATGCAAGATTAAAATGTGAAGCTCATTCATGGACTTCCTGTGTATTTTTAATGCTTGATATTGTATATCATTCTTTAAAACATGTTATCATTTTGTGAAAGCATGGGTGTAATGCATAAGGTTTGAGATTTTTGTAGAAGTGATATGCTATTATTTTCTCAGTTATAACATCAGAATGTAGTCCAGTACATGAGGAATAAAGTTGTAGGGGGTTTAAACCCAAAAATGGAGGCATTATGTTTTTCCAAAACATTGCTGCCATCCTGTCAGATTATGGAAATTGTGCCAGTACATAGCAGACCACACAATCAAGCACTGTGTTCCACTGATATGTTACATGCTGCAGTCTGCAGTTGTATCCTCATTTGCCCATAAATTTTCACATCAGTAGACTTTTGAATATTTTTTTGTGATGCTGCCTTCTTTGTTATTTAACTTGCTTGCTTGAGGGGTCTGTTTATGAAATTTACTGCATTTTGTATGTGAAAACATTTGACTACTGTTGTTTATTTTACAGTTTATATTTAGAGTGTAATTATTAGGTACTGTGTTGGCTAGTATGAAATGATTTTTCCACTCAGTTAAGTTTCACTTATTCATAATCATCATTTTCATTTTGAAGTTGGTTTATTTATTTATTTTTATTCATGTTCATCTGATCTACAATAGGCACCGTAGAGGGCCATGAGATATGGAACAAGTCAAAGATATATGGATATAAATATAAGGGCAACAAATGGAAATATACAGTTAATATGTACAGTATAAGTATAAAGACTATATGAGTTTAATATCAGATTGAATGCAAACAGTATATATAGTGCTAGCAATTGAATACAATATATAATACAGCACAATATAATAGTAGTATGTGAGTTAAGATTCAACGCACTGTTTTTTATGTTGGATCCTCATATTGTATCAAAGGAAATGAAATTCAGATTATTCAGTCA
>Ga0123354_10014535_pt1 | contig 12261 bp, 10 predicted proteins | sample TergutLab28metaG_2_FD_97872 | JGI IMG/M metagenome (GOLD analysis project Ga0123354, IMG submission 97872) | Labiotermes labralis P4 segment gut microbial communities from Petit-Saut dam, French Guiana - Lab288 P4 | ecosystem: Host-associated > Arthropoda: Insects > Digestive system > Gut ... | reverse complement strand
TATGCCGTGGGCCTTTCCACCTTCTTCAAGAAATCCTTTGAGAAGCTTGGCGGCAAGATCGTGGCGGACCTCAAGTATCAGTCCAGCGACCAGGACTTCACCGCCCAGCTGACCCAGATCATCGCCGCGAAGCCCGACATTCTGTTCATGCCCTCCTACTTCGCCGAAGGGGCCATCATCATAAAGCAGGCCCGCGAGATGGGCGGAACCTTCAAGATCATGGGCGGCGACGCCATGAACAACCCGCAGATGGTGAAAATCGGCGGCAAGTCCGTGGAAGGCTTTGTCCAGACCTCCTTCCCCTATGACCCGAACATGAAGAACATGAACGAAGTGGCCAAGAAGTTCACCGACTCGTGGCGCGCCTCCCACAAGCCCGACGACGAGCCCAACATGAACGCGGCCCTGGGCTATGACGCCTACATGCTGATCATTGACGCCATTAAGCGCGCGAACAGCGCCGAGCCTGAAGCCATCGCCAAGGCGCTGGCGGCCACCAAGGGGTTCGTCGGCGCCACCGGCGTGACCACCCTGGACGAAAACCACAACGCCCAGAAGCCGGTTGGTCTCATTGAGATAAAGGACGGAAAGCAGGTTTACATAGGCGAAGTCGTCCCCGAAGGGATGTAGAGTACGGAGTAAAGCGCGGGCGGAGGGCAAACGCCCTCCGCCCGTTCGCGGATAAGGCGAAGCCGCGAGCTGTAGCTCGCTTTGGAGCGACAAGGCCGCGTCCGGCGAATTTACTTCGCCGGACTGCAATGCGGCCGCAGGAGCGGATAGATGTCCTTTGAAGTCTTCGTCCAGAACATACTGAACGGCCTGACCCTGGGAAGCCTCTACGCGCTGATCGCCATCGGCTACACCATGGTTTACGGCATCCTGCGCCTGATAAACTTCGCGCACGGCGAAATTTTCATGCTGGGCGCATATTTCGTCTTCTGGGGCGTGACGCTCGTGGGCCTGCCCTGGCCGGCGGCCACGGTCCTGGCCGTCGCGGTCGCCGCCTGCATCGGCTTCTTCGCCTTCAAGGCGGGCGGGGCCTTCAACCTCTCCAGAGGCAAGACCACTGTTTTCGGCATTGCCGCAACCGCCCTTACCGCCTTTTCGGTCTTCTGGGGCGCAACGCATCAGGGGCTGGCCTGGCCGTTGGCCATTGTTTTCGCCATCGTGCTGACCGCCTGCACCGGCATCCTGGTGGATCAGGTGGCATACCGCCCCCTGCGCGACGCCCCGCGCATCTCGGCCCTAATAAGCGCCATCGGCGTCTCCTTTTTCCTGCAGAACGTGGCCATCGTCTTTTTCAAGGCCATTCCCCGCGCGGTGTACCGTCCGCACTGGCTGGCGGACGCCATAGTTGTCCGGGGCCTGCACATCATGCCCATTACGCTTGTGGTTCCGGTGCTTTCCGTGGCGCTTATGCTGGCCCTTTTGTACGTGGTCTATCGCACCAAAACGGGCCTGGGGATGCGCGCCATAAGCAAAGACATCGAAACCAGCTACCTTATGGGCGTGCCGGTGAACCGCGTCATAGCCGTCACGTTCGGCATCGGGTCGGCATTGGCTGCGGCCAGCGGCATCATGTGGTCGCTTCGCTATCCGCAGCTCCAGCCGGTCATGGGTTCCATCCCCGGTTTCAAGGCCTTTATCGCGGCTGTTTTCGGGGGCATCGGCTCGGTTCAGGGCGCGGTCGTGGGCGGCGTGACCCTGGGCCTCATCGAAATCATGATCGTGGCCTTTTTCCCCAGTCTGGCCGGTTACAAAGACGCTTTCGCCTTTATATTGCTCATCGGGGTGCTTCTGGTCAAACCCACGGGCCTCTTCGGCCAAAGAATAGAGGATAAGGTCTGATGAACCGCACCGCCAGAATCCCCTTAAATCTCGCGTTAGTCGCCCTGTTGGCCCTTTTCGTCTGGTGGGCGACGGGTGACAGCATCGCGGGCGTTTCCCTGCAAAAAATAACGGGCGGCGGCATAAACGGCTACACCCTGCAAATACTGAACCTTATCGCCATAAACATCATCCTGGCTCTGTCGTTAAACCTGGTTTACGGCTTCACGGGCATGTTCAGCTTAGGCCACGCGGGCTTTATGGCCATCGGGGCTTACGTCTGCTCGATTCTCATCATGGCCCCCGCCCAGAAGGAAACGCTCTTTATCATAGAACCAGCCTACGCCTGGGTGCAAAGCGCCCACGCCCCCTTCTTCGTGGCCGTTGTGGCCGGAGGCCTCGCCGCGGCTGTGGCGGGCCTTCTGGTCGGCCTGCCGCTTTTGAAATTGGGTGACGATTACCTGGGCATAGCGACGCTTGGCGTGGCCGAAATCATCCGGGTGGTGGCCAACAACCTGACGCCCATCACCAACGGCGCGCTGGGGTTCAAGGGCATCCCGCAATACGCCGACTTGTGGTGGAACGCCGGATGGATGCTGGTCACGCTCTACGTCATCATGCGGCTTCTGGCCTCCAACACCGGCAATGTGCTGAGGGCCGTGCGTGACGACGAGACGGCGGCCAAGGCCATGGGGATAAACATTTTCCGCATGAAGCTGCTCTCGTTTACCGTGGGCTCGTTTTTCGCGGGCGTGGGCGGGGCGCTTCTGGGCAGCCTTCTCACCACCATTGATCCCAAGATGTTTCTCTTCACCCTTACCTTTAACGTCCTTATGATCGTGGTCACAGGAGGTCTTGGGTCCATGACAGGGTCCATTCTGGGCGGCATCGCGATCACGGTGCTTCTGGAGTGGCTGCGCGTGGTGGAAAACCCCATCTCCATCGGTTCCTTCCAGATGGAAGGGATTCCAGGGATGCGCATGGTGGTGTTTTCGCTGGCGCTTATCGTCATCATCCTCTTTAAGCGAGAGGGGATCATGGGGATGCGCGAGTTCAGCTGGGCAGGGCTTGGCCGTCTCTTCGGGAAAAAAGGAGCGGCGAAATGAGCGGCGACACCATCCTCGACGTGCAAAATCTGACCATAAATTTCGGCGGCCTGACCGCCGTGAGCGAGTTTAGCGCCAAACTCCCAAAAAAGAGCATAACCGGGCTCATCGGCCCGAACGGCGCGGGCAAGACCACCTGCTTCAACATGATTACCGGCTTCTACAAGCCGACCCGTGGGGCCATGAGCTACCAGGGCAAAGACCTGACCGGACTTTCGCCCCACAAGGTGTGCGCGGCCGGAATCGCCCGCACCTTCCAGAACATCCGCCTTTTCGGCCATGAAACCGTGCTGCAAAACGTGATGATCGGGGCCTACGTACGCCAGCGGATCGGCTGGCTCCAGGCCGTCTTTTTCACGCCAGGCTTTCTGCGCGAGGAAAAAGCCCTACGGCATCGGGCCATGGAGCTTCTCGATGTGGTCGGCCTGGCCGGTCTGGCCGCGGAACAGGCCTCGAGCCTGCCCTACGGGGCGCAGCGCCGCCTGGAGATCGCACGGGCGCTGGCCACCAACCCCGGCCTGCTCCTTTTGGACGAACCCGCGGCCGGCATGAATCCCCAGGAAACCCAGGAACTTATCCGCTTCATCCGCTCCATACGCGACCAGTTCGGCCTGACGGTTTTCCTCATTGAACACGACATGCGTCTGGTCATGGACATCTGCGAACACATCTGGGTGCTGGACTACGGCGTGACCATAGCCGACGGCGACGCGGCCGCCATCAAATCAAATCCCAAGGTCATCGAGGCGTATCTTGGCGAGGAGGTCCTCTGATGCTTCAAATCGAAGATCTCCACGTGCATTACGGGGGCATCCACGCGCTTAAGGGCATAAGCCTGACGGCCCCGCCGGGCCAGATCGTGACCTTGATCGGGGCCAACGGCGCGGGCAAATCCAGCACGCTTAGGGCCGTCGCCGGACTCATAAAGAACAAGAAAGGGTCCATCACCTACAAGGGCAAGGACATCGGGCACATGACCCCGGTCGAGATCGTCAAATCCGGCATCGTCATGGCCCCGGAAGGGCGGCGCATCTTCGGGCATCTCTCGGTGTATGAAAACCTGATGCTGGGCAGCTACAGCCGGGACGACCAGCCCGGCATCGAAAAAGACCTGGACTGGGTGTTTGAACTCTTCCCGCGCTTGAAGGAACGCCGCGAGCAGAAAGGCGGCACGCTCTCCGGCGGCGAGCAGCAGATGCTGGCCGTGGGGCGGGCGCTTATGAGCGCGCCGGAGCTTGTCATGCTGGACGAGCCGAGCCTTGGGCTTGCGCCGCTTCTGGTGCGCGACGTCTTTGAGATCATCCGCGTGATAAACGCCAAGGGCATGACCGTTCTTCTCGTGGAGCAAAACGCCAACGCGGCGCTCAAGGTGGCGCATCAGGCCTTTGTCCTGGAAACAGGCTCCATCGTGCTTTCCGGCACGGGCCAGGAGCTTGCGGCGGACAGGCGCGTGCGCGAGGCCTATCTGGGAGGATGACGCCCGCGCATGAAACTCTCCATCTACACCATGGGCGGCACGATAGATAAAGTCTATTTCGACGACCTCTCCAAATACGACGTGGGCGAACCCCAGGCGGGCCAAATCCTAACGGAGGCCAAGGCCGCCGTTGACTTCGCGCTAAACGAGATCACCCGCAAGGACAGCCTGTATCTGACCGGCGCCGACCGCCAAAACTTACGCTCCCGCATCGAGGCCGATCCCAACCGGCATATTCTCATCACCCACGGCACCGACACCATGACCGACACCGCCCAGGCCCTTGAAAACCTCCCCGGCAAGGTGATCGTTTTCACCGGCGCGATGAGTCCCGCCCGTTTCAAAGGTTCGGACGCCTCCTTCAACATCGGCTGCGCCGTGGGCGCGGCGCAGGCGCTGCCGGACGGCGTCTATGTCTGTATGAACGGCATTGTCTTTCCAGCCGGCCACGTGCGCAAAAACCGCGACGCCGGACGCTTCGAGACGGCGTAGCCATTGGGCTGCGCCCTCTGGACACCCATAAAGCTTCGCGTAGGGAGGCTGCCCAATGACAAAACGAGCTTTGATTACCGGCGCAAATAAAGGCATTGGTTTTGAAATCGCGCGTGAACTGGGGAAAAACGGCTACGAAATCGTATTGAGCGCGCGTGACGAAACCCGCGGCGCGCATGCGGTCGAAGAACTGAAAAAAGAAAGCATCACGGCGAGCTTCCTCAAAATTGACCTGAATGATTTGGGTACGCTCCATGCGGCGGCGGGGAAAGTCGGAACCCTTGATATTTTGGTCAATAACGCGGGTATTCCGGGGAATCTCAAGACGGAGAAGTCGAATCTCGATATGGGCAAATCGCCCTTCGCCTATACGACGGACGATCTGCGTCAGACCATGGAGGTCAATTTCTTCGGCACGCACGAACTCATCAAAAGCCTGATGAAAAACCTGACGGAAGATGCGAAGATCGTGAATGTTACGATTCCTGTTTCGGGAAATCGTTATTGGCAGCCCTTGGCGTACAAAACCAGCAAGGCCGCGCAAAATGTGATGACCATGGTTTTCGGCGTCGAGTTCGCAAAGGCGGGAAGCAAGCGCCAGATTTTCGGCGTCATGCCCGGCGCGACCGGGACCGATTTGAACGGCGAGACCGCGGGAGCCCATGGAGGCATGTACAAATCCGCCCGCGACGCCGGTAAGATCATCGCCGGTTTCATCCTGGACGGTAAAAATCACAATGGGCACGTCATAAACTGGGATGGGACCGAGATTGAAAGCTACGAGCCTGTAAATTTCACCGTGTAGGCAAGATACTTGAGTCACGTAAGGAGTTGTTATGTATGATCGCGTAGCCGCCGCTCTCAAAGCCAATCCCGCCCGCTGGCTGGTGACGGGCGCGGCCGGGTTTATCGGCTCCAATCTTGTGGAGCGGCTTCTCGTTTTGGGCCAGACCGTTACCGCTTTGGACAATTTCGCCACCGGACACCGCTCCAATCTGGAGTCGGTGCGTAGAAGCGTGGGTGACGAAGCGTGGTCGCGCTTTACGCTCATCGAAGGCGACATTCGCAGTCCCGACGATTGCCGCAAAGCTTGTGAGGGCGTCCAATACGTCTCCCATCAGGCGGCCTTGGGCAGCGTGCCGCGTTCCGTTACGGACCCGGCCACCTCAAACACGGTCAATGTGGACGGCTTTGTGAACGTGCTGGTGGCGGCAAAGGACGCCGAGGTCAAAAGGGTGGTTTTCGCGTCGTCCAGTTCGGTCTATGGCGACCACCCGGCCCTGCCCAAGGTGGAGGGCGTGATCGGCCGCCAGCTTTCGCCCTATGCCGTGACCAAACGCGCCAAGGAACTCTATGCGGACGTGTTCGGCTCCTGCTACGGCATGGAGATCATCGGGCTTCGGTATTTCAACATCTTCGGGCCGCGCCAGGACCCGAACGGGGCCTATGCCGCCGTTATCCCCAAGTGGTTTGACGCGCTGCTTACAGGGGAGCCGGTGTATGTAAACGGCGACGGCGAGACGAGCCGCGATTTCTGCTTTGTGGAGAACGCCGTCAGGGCCAATATCCTGGCCGCGCTAAGCGACGATCCCGAAGCGTGCGGCAAAAACTACAACGTGGCCTGCGGCGAACGCACCACGCTGAACGAGCTTTTCGCGCAGTTAAGAACTCTGGCCGCGAAACACACTCCGCAAGCAGCCGAGGCCCAGGCGGTCTATCGAGCCGAACGCGCGGGCGACGTGCGGCACTCCCTGGCGGACATCTCGCTGGCCAAGAGGCTTCTCGGCTACGAACCCGCCGTAAAGATCAAGGAAGGCCTGGAGAAAGCCTCCGAATGGTACGCCGGGCTTGCCGGCAAAGGCTAAACCGGAGCGGAATCAACAGACTTCACTCCCCAAATGTCGCGGGCATATTCCCTAACGGCCCGGTCGCTGGAGAACTTGCCCATGCGGGCCGTGTTCAGGATGGCCTTGACCGCCCAGTTGGGCTGATCTGCCCAGTCGTTGCTGACGCGGTCCTGGGCGTTGGAGTAGGAACGGAAATCCGCCAGGTGGAAATAGCGCTCCCCGCGCGTGGTGAGCCTGTCCGCCACCCACTTGAAGAGGCCCGGTTCGTCCGGGCAGAACCTGTCGCCCCGGAGCGCATCGACCACCCGGCCAAGTTCCGGGTCAGCGGCGGCCATGGCCCCCGGATCGTAGCTGCCCTCAATGGTCATGCGCTCGATGTCCCCGGCCCGAAGCCCGAAGATATAGATGTTCTCCTCCCCCACTTCCTCGGCGATCTCGATGTTCGCGCCGTCGTACGTGCCGATGGTCACGGCGCCGTTTAACGCGAACTTCATATTGCCGGTTCCCGATGCTTCGGTCCCGGCCGTGGATATTTGCTTGCTGACATCGCTCGCCGGGATGAGCTTTTCGGCCAGCGACACCTTGTAGTCCGGCAAAAAGGCCACCTTGAGAAGCCCCTTCGTGTTGGGATCGTCGTTTATGGTTTTGGCCAGGTAGTGAATGAGCGTGATGATGCCCTTGGCCTCCACATAGCCGGGGGCCGCCTTGCCCGCGAAGAGATAGGCATGGGGGAAGGCGGGCAAAACCCCGTCCTCCACGATGCGCAGATACCGGCGGATGATGCCCAGGCAGTTCAGCAGCTGGCGTTTGTATTCGTGGATGCGCTTGCACTGCACGTCGAAGAGCGCGTCCGGGGTGATGCCCGCCTGGCGCATCTCGTGGGAACAGGCGAGCAGAAGTTCCTTGTTGGCGCGTTTGACCGCAAGAAAACGCTCCTGGAAGGCGCTGTCCCGGCAAAGCGGTTCAATGCCCCGCAAAAGGTCCAGGTGAACGGGCCACCTGTCGCCCACAGCTTCGTCCAGAAGCGCGGCCAAGTCCGGATTGGCCTTTTTGAGCCAAAGCCTGGGCGTTACGCCATTGGTCTTGTTCTGAAAGCGTTCAGGCCACATCTGCGCGAAATCGGGGAAGAGCCGGGTCTTGACCAGCTCGGAATGAAGCTTGGAAACCCCGTTGACCGCATGCGATCCGATGACCGCCAGATGCCCCATGCGCACCATCTTTCCGTTGGTCTCTTCGATGGCGGACATGCGCCGAAGCTTGCCCACGTCATTGGGATATTCGCCGGAAACGAGGCTCAGGTGCCCTCTGTTCAGTTCAAAGATGATCTGCATGTGGCGCGGCAGCACATGTTCCATGAGATCCACGGGCCAGACCTCCAGGGCTTCGGGCATAAGCGTGTGATTGGTGTAGGAGAGCGTGGCCCGCGTGACGCTAAGGGCCTTGTCCCAGCTCAGGCGTTCCTCATCCACCAGAAGGCGCATGAGTTCGGCCACGGCCAGGGCCGGATGGGTATCGTTTAACTGAATGGCGGCCTTTTCCGGCAGTTTATCCATGGGCAGATTGAGCGACTTGAAGCGCCGCACAATATCGTTCAGGGCGCTCGAAACCAGAAAATACTCCTGCACAAGGCGCAGCTCCCGGCCGTGGACCACATCTTCCCTGGGATAGAGGACCTTGGAGATGGTCTCGGTGCGCATTTTATCCTGGACCGCCTTCAAATAGTCGCCGGTGTTGAAGATGGCCATATCGAATTCGTGGGAGGCGCGCGCGTCGAAGAGACGCAGAAGATTCACGCAGCGCCCGCCGTAGCCGGGCACGGGCAGGTCGAAGGGGAGGCTGTGGACGGTCTGTTCGCCGGTCCAGACCGGGGCATAGGGTTCACCCGCTTTGGCCCCGTTTTCCACCCGGCCGTAGAGCTTGACGATGTGGGCCTGATCCAGACGGGCGAGCTGGCTTGGTATGCCGGTGTGCATCCATTCGTCCGGGGCTTCCACTTGGCGGCCGTTCACGATCAGTTGGCGGAAAAGCCCGAAGTGATAGCGAAGCCCGTACCCCATGGCCGGATAGCCCAGGGAGGCCAGGGAATCCAGATAGCAGGAAGCCAGGCGTCCAAGCCCGCCGTTGCCGAGCGACAAATCGGCCTCGTAGGTCAAGATGGCGGCCGGGTCCGCGCCGCACTCTTTGATGGCCTCGCGCACGACATCGGTAAGCCCCAGGTTGACGAGGGCATTGCTCACAAGGCGTCCGGGCAGATATTCGATGGAAAGGTAATAGACCCACTTGGCCTTCGCATCCTGATAGCGCTTGCGCGTGGCGTGCATGATCCGGGTCATGTGGCTGCGCAGGGCCAGGGCCAGAGACAAGGCCAATTTATAGTCGGTGCGCAGCTCCCACGGCGTAAACAGCGTGTTGGCCATGTGGCCGCGCATGGATTCGAGCAGTTCCCGCGCGGTGAGTGCGCCTGTGGCAGGCTCATTGGGCATATAACGGCCTCCTGGCTGGCTTGATCTTTCCCTGGATGTTTCAAGCTAGCTCAAGAAGGTTATCGCTGAAAGTCTTTTCCGCGCCAAGTGAAAAATACGTTACAGCGCTAAGGAATCCACAAAGCCTATTGAGGGGGTCCGGGGGGAATCATTCCCCCCGGCAGGGTCCAGGGGCAGCGCCCCTGGTTACCCCAGAATGTCGGCGGGCTTGACCTCGCCGGTGCGGGTGACGACCATGTCTTCTATCGGAAAGGCCGCGCCCGCCATTTGAGCGGCCTGACGCGCCAATGAAGCCAACCCCGCGCAGCACGGCACTTCCATGCGCAGGATATGAACCTTGTGCAGCCCCGAGTGACGAAATATCTCCACCAGTTTGTGCAGGTGGGGTTCGGGAGCATCGAACTTAGGGCAGGCGATCATGACTATTTTGCCAGCCAGATGGGCATTGAAACCGGGCAAGGCCACCGCGGCGCAGTCCGCCGCGAGAATCACCTCCGCCCCGCGCAGGAACGGAGCGTCCGGCGGCACGAGCCGCAGCTTTACCGGCCAGTGGCCAAGATGCGATTGCCCGGGGCCGGATGCGGCGGCGGGAACCGCAAAGGTCATAAGGTTGGAGCCGGGGCAGCCGCAGCCAAGCGTGGGCTTCGCGGCGGACTTCGACGCACCGGCTGCCATTTCCGCGTGCGCGGCCGCCTCGTCAAAGTCCTCGGCTTCACGTTCAGTGATGCGTATGGCGTCCATGGGGCAATGGCCCAGACAAGCGCCCAGGCCGTCGCAGAGCTTGTCCGCCTTGAGCCTGGCCTTGCCGTCAACGATGGCGATGGCTCCCTCGGCGCAGTTGGGCAGGCACTGTCCGCAGCCGTTGCACAAATTCTCATCTATTTGCACGATCTTGCGCATCGTTTTCATTGGGTGGCTTCCTCCTTCTCTTCCTGGGAGTACACATAAAGCATATTTTTCGGTGAGCCAGTGACGCACGTCACATGCGCGAAAATAATTTCCCCAAAACGCAGCGGCCGACGCTTTCACGCCGGCCGCTGTGTAAGGGATGAGGGAGGGGAGATACTTAACCGCTAACCCAGGATGGCCTTAATATCCTGGTCCGGGGTGGTGATGGGCGCAATGTTGAACTTGTCCACCAGGACTTTCAGCACATTGGGCGTCACGAAGGCGGGCAAGGAGGGTCCAAGGCGGATGTTTTTGACGCCAAGCGCCAGGAGGGTAAGCAGAACCGCGACGGCCTTCTGTTCGTACCAGGAGAGTATCATGGAAAGCGGCAGGTCGTTGACGCCGCAGTTGAAGGCCTTGGCCAGGGCCAGGGCGACCTGGATGGCGGAATAGGCGTCGTTGCATTGCCCCATGTCCAGAAGCCGGGGGATGCCGCCGATGTCGCCCAATTGTTTGTCGAAGAAGCGGAATTTGCCGCAGGCCAGGCTCAACACGACCGTATCCTTGGGCAGTTTTTCCACGAATTCGGTATAGTAGCTGCGGCCGGGTTTGGCGCCGTCGCAGCCGCCGACCAGGAAGAAGTGCTTGATGGCCCCGGACTTGACCGCCGCGATGACCTTGTCGGCGACGCCTAAGACCGCATTGTGGCCGAAGCCCGTCAGAACCTGCTGACCAGGGGCGTCGTCGGTGAAGCCGGGCATTTTGAGGGCGTGGTCGATCACCGGGGAGAAGTCGTAGCCGGTTATGTGCTTGAGGCCGGGGAAGCCGACAAGCCCGTGGGTAAAGACGTTGTCCTTATAGACTTGCGCCGGACGCATGAGGCAGTTGGTGGTGAAGAAAATCGCGCCGGGAAACTGGGCGAATTCCTTCTGCTGGTTTTGCCAGGCGGTTCCGAAGTGGCCGTAGAGGTGCGGATAGGCTTCTTTCAGTTTGGGGTAGCCGTGGGCCGGGAGCATCTCGCCGTGGGTATAGACGTCGATGCCCTTGCCTTTGGTTTGCTTGAGCAGTTCCTCGAGATCCTTGAGATCGTGGCCGGTGATGAGAATGGCCTTGTTTTTCCGGTGGCCGAGCGGCACGCCAGTGGGTTTGGGATGGCCGTAAGCCCCGGTGTTGGCCTTGTCCAGGGCTTCCATGGCTTTCAGGTTCGTCATGCCGGTCTGCATGGCCATGTCGAGCCAGTGGTTAAGACCAAGGCCGGGGCGGGTTCCGTCGGAGAGGGCCTTATGCAGGAAATCGTAGATTTCCGTGTTCTCGACGCCCAGTATCTGCGCGTGGTCGGTGTAGGCGGAAAGGCCTTTCAGACCAAACAGCACCATGTGCTGAAGCGAGACGACATCCGGGTCGGCGTCGGGATGGTCCTTCATGCCGCCAAGGCCCTGTCCGGCCTGCGCGATAAGCCCCTCAAGGGTGCCGGCCGGGGCGAAGGTGACGCTGGCATGGCTTGGGATGGTTCCCCCGGCGCTCTTGACTTTGGCCTTGAGGGATTCGCGAAGCGAGACAGTCTCTGCGATCCAGGCCTTGAAGCGGGCGGGATCGAAATCCACGTTGGTCAAGGTGGAGAAGAGCATGGCCGGCACATGACGGTCCACGGCCTGATCCGCCACGCCGGCTTTCCGGCCGGCCTCGGCCACGAGGGAAAGCCCCCGCAGGGTATAGATCAAAAGGTCCTGGAGGTTCGCGGTGTCGGCGTCTTTGCTGCACACGCCCATGACATCGCATCCCTTGCCGTGGCTGGTCTGCTCGCATTGGTAACAGAACATGCTCATAGTGTGTATTCTCCTTCAAAGTATTTTGGCATTACATAGCCTCCCTACTACCCCTTGGAAAGCATCGCGATGTGATATGGGTCACGCGAAACGATTTTTTTAGCGGTTGTCACCGAAAGGGTTTTCGGGTACGCAACGGCATCCTTTTCGAGGGAATATCCTGTTGGAGGTCAACCAAATCATGGGAAACACCGAACGTTCCGAAACTTCTTCTCACACGGACATGGACGTCAACTTCGAGGCCGCGCTCGAGAACTACCTGAACGAGGATTTCGGGGATCTTGAGGAAGGCGTCATCACCAAAGGCGTGGTGGT
>Ga0123354_10014533_pt1 | contig 12261 bp, 8 predicted proteins | sample TergutLab28metaG_2_FD_97872 | JGI IMG/M metagenome (GOLD analysis project Ga0123354, IMG submission 97872) | Labiotermes labralis P4 segment gut microbial communities from Petit-Saut dam, French Guiana - Lab288 P4 | ecosystem: Host-associated > Arthropoda: Insects > Digestive system > Gut ... | reverse complement strand
GTCAATGACCAAGTTTCACACCCATACAAAACAACAGGCAAAATTATAGTTCTATATATCTTGATCTTTAAATTTTTGGATAGCAACCTGGAAGACAAAAGATTCTGCACCGAATGATAGCAATTATTTTTAATTTAAAATGATATGTTTTCACAATAAAACTTCCCCCTTGGGCACAAATATACCATGTCCCAGGACAGAATTTTAGATACTTTTATTGGCTGTCTTTTGATATTACAATGATTTGCAAAATGCAATAGTTATATACATAGTGTTAACAATTTTTTACATTTTGTATATATTACAGTACTTTACAGACCTTTAAGTCAGTATATACATAACTTTGTTTCTCTACAACAGCAGTATAAAAATAGAACTACAGCACAACAGTAGTAATGGTCATCTTTCAAGAAATATGTTCAGATACTGAGTGGTGTTGATAATAAAAGCTATATTTTCTGTTTTACTGGTTGTACAGTTATTTAGTGTACATACACTTATACTGTTTTCATACTTCTAGTTGTGTTATAGAAGGACAAAACGAAATGTGACCGAGCCCACGTTAATTATCAGGAAGCCAGGCTGCTTTACATTTATCAATAACCAGTTTACATCACACACATCAGTATATGTCAGATTTAGGCCATGCCATAGCTAAGATGGTCAGTTGCAAGCTTCTTATTCCAGAGGACCAAGTTTACTGCCAGGCAGCCCATGTGGAATTTGTGATGGACAAGGGAGAAAGAACTGGTACATTTTCTCTTCAATTATTACAGTTTTTTCTGGTGGAAGTGGACGATGGCCCATTCACAAATGCAGCTCAACAGGGACACAGTGTCATCCCACCACAAGAATAACATCATGCAAATATTCAGTGGGAGTGACTATGAAGTTTACTGTCATCTGGGATGAGACGCCATGTTTGGTGGATAGGTAGAAATATATTGTAAAAATGACTAGAGTAAGTTCCTCAGAAAGAGCAGTAAGTCTACAACAGACTACATGATTTCACGACTCAGAAAACAATAATCTTCAAATCATGTATCATTCTTACATGCTGCATTTAAGTAAGTCAGAGATACTGACCCCACGGAGCAGAGTCCTTCTTGGAGAAGTTGCTCAGATGGTGAGCAAATTTCCTGCTTTCTATGGAAGTACTATGTTTGTAACAGCTTGCCTATTGTTAGTCAATTAATCCAGTCCAGAGCCTCCCATCACACTTCTTTCAGATACATTTTAGCATTATCTCCATCTACATATACACGTGGTCTCTTTTCTTCAGGTTCACCTGATAGACTTGCACCAATCAAGAGCAAGCGAACTTAAAAGTCTTCTGTATTTCAATCTTTATAGCAGATGGGAATAACAGTGATTCTTAACAGAATGCCAGCAACCATTCCCCAAATTCAGACAGATTTTTAATGAAGTAAATTCTACATGAGATGCTGTGTTTTAAATGTCATTCAATCATTGTCATTCATGGAAGTATAATTTTAAATGATTTTGGAGCAAGAGGGATATAAAATCATGAACTGCACTCTAGTGGTTGGCATCTCTTATTACAGCAAACATGTGGAATCTGTAACAAGTAATTTCTTTATGAACTGAATAACTAAAAGAGATTCTTTACCATGCAGTTCAATATGCCCTTCTGGAACTTAACAGAGCTGCCTGTGCTGCCAAAAATGGTGGTGGTATGAAGCAAAATAAGATGACTTTAAGCTCATTTTTAGCCTACATTCTTTCCTTAAAGAAAAAAAAAGTGCTGGTATTGCAGTACTAATGAATACAAAAAAAATTTTACCACAACAATTTTCAAGATAGCAGAAAACTTGATGTTACGGCACACAAAAAATCATCCACTTGAATGAAAACCCATGGGCTGTAGTTGTGGCCCATATAACTTCTTGCTATGCAGCATCACTACTTGTACTATCCCTTTTACACAGAAATGAGGCTTAGCAATACACCCTATGAATGTTACATGAGCCTTTGCAACTCTAGGAGCATAACTACTGGGTAGCCATTTTAAATATATTAATAAACCATGGATAATTTCGATGAGCCAAATATTGTTTTAAATATATAAATATCAATTAAGATCTGCATTTATTCTCAGGATTACCAGATTCCTGGACTTCGTCTATTGTCGCATAATCTAATAAGAAGGTAACATTTTGCTAACAGCATTTGTTCCAGTCCTCAAGTGACAATGTTGGGAGGCACCTACCGAGTTACAAGTGCCGGACGTGAGAACAGAAACATATTCGGTTCCTGAAACATTGTGCTCTTTCATGAGTATGAGATTACAGACAGAGTCCAGAAGTCTATAACCCTGAATGAAAACTGATTATGTATTTATGTACAAATTTACTTTGTACAATAGCACTTTATAAAAAAATATATACTTTATTCAAAATCACCCAAAGCAGGGTCATGATAATTAGTTACAGACCAAATTCACATGGCAACTTTTCACGCACACCCCATCCAATCCTTTTGGTAACTTTAGATATTAAAATGCAGGTCAGACATGGATTTCTCATTATATGTTGTCCATTGTTAGTTGTGTGTAAAGAATGCATAAAGAGTCATGCAAGCCTGGGACATATAACTGAATATTTTTCTAAAACCAAGACAAATATATCAGGGCCAACTTATGTTGTTAAAAGCCTTAGAACATTTATTATTTATTACCTGGAAACATAAAAATGTTCTTCAGAATTTTAACTTTAACCGTTTCCTTTCTTCCAACTCAGGCCTGCCCATACCTAACACAAGTACACAAAGTAACTTCCTCTCATAGTTTGGGCATAATTAACATGTATATCAGACATACTCTGTAGATCTGACATTAAACTACAGATTCTCTGGCTTGCTACAGTCTCCCCTAAACATATAATTGGGAAATCATATGTTATATTTGGGAGAAAATTTAAAAAATTTACTACACTAGACAGACAGAATACAGAACATATTCTGGACAAAAGCTCAAATTCACAAGAACTTTAATTGAATTTATGACTTGGATACCTAAGCATACTTCACTCTAATCTTACTAAAACTCTGAAACTCATTAAACCATAATATACAATGTACAATATATCCTGTTTTTTTTTTTGAGTGTACTATTTTTGACACCCAAACACAAAATCCATTCCTTCATTTTACAGTGCCTCAAAAGTCACAAGTTGATACACAAGTAAATAATGATGTAGCACCAACTTACTATTACACAAGTAAACTAGGTTAAGTATATTAATATAAAATTATTCCAAACTATAAGTAAATAACAGGAATCAATTACAAGTAACTAATACATTTTAAATACAAGTGGTGTTGAAAAGTAGTGCCACTGCAAATTCTGCACCTTTGCCACAGTCTAGATCTAGACAATGCATCCCATTATGGCCTCAAATGTGATGAGCCACTGTTGCCAAGAAGAATGTTCTACTGTTAACAGTCAGTTTACAAAATTTGATGTTTTCCATCCCGAAGTGTTATAACATATAAATACAACACATCAGTCAGTAACACAACACTTCATTTATACACAATAAAAATAGTATATTGTCAGGGCGACATGTTTCGACATTTATTAGGTCATCTTCAGGCCCTCTGAGAAAACAGATCCAAGAACTGTGTATGTTTCAATGCACTGTGGGATCCCAAAAGCTTTGTAATAAAGGTCGAAACATGTTGCCCTGAAAATATACTATTTTTATTGTACATAAATAAAGTGTTGTGTTACTGACTAACGTGTTGTATTTATACAGTTTATAAAAGATACCTCTTGAGGCCCATTTTCCAATAGCAGTGAATGATACTTCATACATGCTGAAGCAGACGTGTGCAACAGACTTTTATTTTAACCTAGAAAACGTATTAAAGGAACACAGTTGGTACACAAACACACCTACAGTTTTCAGGTGGTGGCAGCATTTTAAAGAAGGAAACATAAAGGTGGTTGATGATGCCTGATGTATGAGACCAAGTACTGCTGTCATACATATCAGTATTGAGAAAGCTAACAAACTACTGGAGAAGGACACAAGACATTATGGGAATTGCCTGCCAGTTTAAATATGACAATGGAAACAGAATCAACACATTGTGTCTGTGAAAATAAACATGTCCCAAATATGTGCAAGGTTGTCTCTATGGGATCTCAGCAGTGATCAGAAACATAGGTGTGTGGTATTCTGCCAATGACCTGTGATTCTTTTTTTAGTACAACCATGACCCATCAACTGTGATGAGTCCTCAATCAGAATCAAAACAGCAATCAAGTGTATGGAAATTCAAAGTCTCACCTCCAACAAAGAAAGTTTGCAAATGTCTGCAACTGGCAAAGTAATGCTGATTTTTTTAATTCAAAGGCATTATTCTTGAGGGGTACTTCATAAGCAAACTGTGAATAGTAAGTACCATGCCAAGAGGTAAAGACAAACTTATCTCTATGCATGTCATAAAGGCAAAGAGGGGGAAAAGAGGTTCACTTCCACTTATTCTTAATCTAGGCACTAAATGGTGGTATGTGGTCAGCCTCACACTCCTGTTGCTTTACTCCTGGGGAAAGAATCCCCATTACCTATTGAATAGGAGGCTGGGAGGACCCTAAACTTGGTCTGGAAGTCTCTTGTCCTGCTGGGATTCGAACCCTAGATTGTCCAGCCCATAACCTAGTTATTATACTGACTACACTATCATGGTGTCATGTAAAGACACTAGAAACTGCTTTTTGGAATGAAATTTGGAAAAATGATCTGAGTTCTTGATGAAACTGGGGGGTTTGCTTCAAAAGAATGTGTGGCCACATACTGCTCAAGTGTATGTCAGAATTGGCTGGCATGCATGGAACACCTGCAAAGCACCCACCCTGCAATCTAGGCCTCACCCACTGTGATTTTTGGATATTTCCAAAGCTTAAACAGGAGCTACAAGGGAGAAAATTCAGTTCTGGCATACAGGTGATGTATGCCACTGCTGCAACCCTATGTAAGAAGTCATAAAATGACCTACTTCACTATATAGAATAACAGTACCAACAAACTGCACACAAATATATTTAAAATGTTGATATACACAATGACCTCTTCCATGGCTGACCGAAACATGTAGGGGGTCATTGTCTACAGAACTATTTTTAATATACTTGTATGCATTTGGTTGGTACTATTATCATCCATAATCAGTCAATGCATGGATTATGGATCAAATAAAGCTGGCCTACTTCACGTTTGATTATGTGGAGCACTGTAAAAAATGCAGAGCTTGTAAAGGGCATCACTTTAATAAGGAAACTATGCCAAAGCCTCAGGATGCCTCAGATAGTGAATAGTGTCTGTAGCCTTATCACTTCTCAAACACCCAGTGAATATATACATAAAATTTATGATTTGACCGGACTGATTCTTGATTACCAGCACATTAAGTGACTCTCTAGTGAAATCCAGCCATCACATACTTTTGTGAGAAAACTTTGCAAAGCAAGATGGTCATCAAATAATTCTACTAGTACACGAGTACTTAAGCTTCAACAAAAATGTCATCAGCTACAAAACGTTTTTTCAGCATCCAGGTTCTCACAGTGAGACTATGAAGATTGCCATCTCTGGGGTTGTTAAGCTGCGTCAACTGGCAGATAGGTATTCATGTTTCAGAGAATATGTGCTGCCACCATCTTCAAGGTAACCTGCAAGGCACCTTGAAAATTGTTTCTGAATATGCAGGATGTTATATGAGCTTTGTACACAAGTGTAGGAGATGGCTTCTTAGGTCTATGTGATCAAAAATAAGTTCATATAAACATGTATCACAATTTGAACGGTAAGTTATGACAACTTAAAATATAGAATAAAAGGTGCAGATTACTGAAAATATTTGGAATAGAGTACTAAACAAACACTTCACCTAAAAATTAAAGTATAAATTGAATTTAACTTCTTGAAACTGCCTTCAATTTACAATGACCTACAATTAAAGCAGGTTTTCAAAAACCACACCCTTGGCTGCAACACACCCCACTGCTCAGTTCTGAATAGTGCAGAGATAATACTGGAATTTGTTTACATCACTTGCTAGCTGTTCAAGGTTGCACAGCATTATAATGGGCCCTGTAAGTTGCATGAGCACAGCACACTGAAGTGCACTGACCAGAATCAAAAAAATGCACACAGCACAATAACAGATGAGAGTAGGGGCCATGTTGATGGGAACGTTTATGAACACAAGCACCTAGGAAATAATCATGTACAATAATGTCCACAACTCATGAAACATCCTGTATGTCGCCACTGTAGCCAACTGCTGGGCCAATACCCAAACCTGGGACTTAACAAATATGAAGCCACTTATTAAGTCTTGACAATAATGAAGTGCCTACTGCACATGTGCGTATAAAGCCTCAATTTGGAAAAACCAACTATTTTGCATTTATGATTCCTTCACCTGTCAGCATTATATGTAATTTTACAAAGAATTTTTCACCTTTAATCTGACCCCCTCCATACTAGTAATAAAACAGACTTGAGGCTGGCCACAATGACAGCCCCACAAACTAACTCATGATCTCACTGACATGTTTCCAACTGGTGTTACATCTTGGTCATATGCATACATTTCCAAAGCCAGGCAGTGTATGAATGGCCAAACATCAATTAAATAAAAGATAACATAAATTAAATGAAGGTTTGCAATGTATGAATTATACTACTCAAACACATAAATACAAAATACAGGTGTCTCCCAGCATACACACTTTTGACTTGTATGAATTTCATCCTAATGTAATATATAAACAATTTTATACTGAACTGTATTAGTGAAGAAGAAACTATTCGTAAAACAAATCATAAATGGCCGACATTAATGATATTAAACTTAACTGAAGGGTATACATTTCAATGAAAATTGCAGGTAATGACATCAAAAGCACTGAACTGTTTATTTCTAGTTACATGACCACTCATGTGAACACAAATATTAAGTTTGCGATACTCATATTCAATTATGACTGATTAAACACAATAATACAGTTCATTAATTAACAAAATATAGGATATTAATAGTTATCACAATCCATGTTTGCTGTTATAATTTGTAAATTTTTTGGTTAAAAAAATGTGTTAGAATCACAGAAAATCACCACTGTAAAACAAACAGGAAAGTCCTCATGAAAAGGAAAACTTTACTCCAATTAGCCTCAGTAATTATGTATAGCAGCAATATTGCAACACTCTGGTACTGTTACATGTAATCAGATCTGCAGAACAATGTTTCATATAATTTCATAACACAATACCACTTGAAGGTAAACAGTCAAATGAACACTAACCGGACCAAGTGACAGAAGTATGGAAGGCAGGGTAGAAAAAGAGTAGACAGTGAAACGAGATGGGCATTTACAGGAAAATATAGACCAAAAAGGAATGTTTTGCTGTTAGCTGTCATATTCTAGTGGAAATAAATGTATGATGATCACGGATGGAAACAATTTTTAAAATCTGGTAGCCTGACAAATACTGTGGTTGTGAGGAAAAGGCGCATCATTATTTCCTTCTAACTTGGCGTGATTCTTGCCTCCACTCAGTACACAAGATTAATTTCTTTCTGTTATACCGTTCATCCTAAACACTCACAGAGTAGACAAGAAAATGTCAATAAAAACCGAATCTAAAACAGACTGGATGTTTCAAACTTACAGACAGTATGTGAGTTAAACATACAGACAGTATATGAGTTAAACATACAGAGCTACAAAGTGCCAACTTCTAAACAATAATGGAAAATTAGCCAACAGCCAGAGTTTTCATTCACCACTCACAACCAGATGATGATATTTCTCAACCCCTGATGATGATACTTCATTCTGAATGGATGACAAGAGGAATGTTTACAACCTCAGCAATACTGACAACCACTGCATATACATGTGTAAATCTTGTTGGTAAAATTAGAATCTGGAATGGTTTGTATGATTAGGCATTCTTGTAGACCCAATCTTAACGTATGTAAAATACCATGAAGTACTTAAAATAACGTATCACATACTGCATTTATTTGCCATCCCACCGTTCTAGTTTCCCTTCATTAAATTTTAAGCACCGTGTTGGAAGGGCTACTGATGGAATACCTGCACGTTTGTTTGATGTGGCAGTCATCTCTTCTGGGAGAACAGACAGGTCCTGCAATCATTATTAACATTACTTACACTTTGTAAGGATGGGGATGAAGAGGTTACTCAATAGATATTAGGTACAAAGAGTATAAAGGTGTGAACTGGATTCAGCTGTCTTATGATGTGGTTCTTCTGTGAACACAGCTATGATGCAGTCTATATCCTGACCAGCTACATAAATTCCAGCTTTCAAAAAGACACTTTACCACACAATTAACCACCCTGTAAAAGCATCAAAATGACTTCCAATACCATTACCATTCTTTAGACGGAAAAACTGGGAATTACTGCAAAAGCTCTGGGCAAGTTATATACACAGAATGTACAATTAATTTGTCCAAAATAATGAAAGTGCTCAAAAAAAGAAAATAAGTCATGCCACAAAACTATACGAATTACATACACACACACACACACACACACTCAATTCAGGACATACTACTACAATACTGTATATAGAACTAACCACCACATTGTATAGTACTGAACTCCTGACTGGCTACACAAATTCATTAGTACATAACACAAATTTCCAAATGAAATTAAACAGAGATATCATAATTCACTTTACTGAGAGATTTATAGTATGCAGCACTGGAGTTTCTATGAAGATTTATGATAGAGGAGGTATAATATCAAACAACTGGACATTAGGCCACATCTGCAGGTAGAGTATTGTTATTGCCGGATTGCTCATTGTATAGCAGATGACACCACTCTTGTGGAATGACCAATGATGCTGCCTGCAATAAAAAAAACTATTCTCTGCAGATGACTACATGGAGATTGGCAACATTACAGATACTGTGGTTTGGACATGCATTATGCGTGGTTGCCAACAGAACTCACGAAGTCTAAAAAATTGAAAAGGAAAGACCAAGAAAAGGGACAACAGAGAAATACATGCAAAAAACAATAGGGAAAGAGTGGGCAGAAGTATACAGGGAGTACTGGTAACAGGACAAAGAAGAATACAGGAGGGTTTTTCATATAACCTTCACTAACAATTGCACCCTGCCTTACCTGGTTACAATCGATGAAGTCCAGCAACCGAAGGCAGAGTCTCCGGCTTGATGCTGTCAGTTTCTCAAGGCTTTCCCTCCTCCACAGTTCTGTGGACACAATGGCTTCACATATCTGTAGGTTGGCTTCAGCATCAAACAATGGCACACCAAAGCAGCAGTCTAGTAAAGTCCACTGCTCTTGTTCATCTTCCAGATGTCTACCAACTTCTAACATTTTAGAATCTCTTGTTTCTATCTCAACATTAACTTTTGTATCTTTAACAGCATCACTTTCACCAGAGACTTTATTATGACAATACTGAGATTTTTTGATTTGTGGGGAATGTTCACCATGTAAATTATCCAATTCTTCTTTTAAAATATCAGCACATTCCTCGCTTGTAAAACCGTTCACTGGACTGTTTGATGTTCTCGTATCACCAACTGGACTACTGTTCACAGCAACCCACGCTTCAACAAGGCTGACTTTAACATTCTGCTGAGTGACTTCTGGCACAACATCTTCAGCAGACAGACCCACGATGTTTGGCCCATTATTGTGATTGGTGTTTAGGTTCACCATGGTGATGAACCCACAATTATGAACCAAATCTATATTCTCTGATAATTTAAGGACTGCAGGATGGGAAGTCCAATCAAATTTCTGGCTTCCACTACCTAGTGACAGAAGTAAATCATAATCTGTACCTCTCTTACTTTAATCACCATGTCTCAAATGCAAAGGTTACTGTACTAAATGCACAGACAAATGAGTGGTGAATTGAAAAATATGTAAATGTGATCTGCAACTATTTTAAAAATACTATCCCAACAGCTTCCTGGTCAGACTGCATAAAACAAACAACTTCAGAGACAACAGTTAACTTCTGGCCAAGGCACTGAACCTGAGACTTCCCAAATATGAAGCAGAAGTGATTATCACTAAACAACATTTGGTATGAATGAATGAAAGTCAGACGTTGTACATGGTCAGAGGGAATGGTATTGTGCTTGTGACTCGGCTTCCCTTCCCAAAATGTACAGAAACATTTAAAGCATGTGTCTATTTCCTCACCAAACTTTTAGAACATATAAACAGATTGGCAGAATTATATTAAACCTATTAAGGAAATCACATTACAGAGACCATTCAGCCACCACACTAAACATGATACTTCAATTTCCAACACTGTGGCATATAATGGAGTCACTACCTTCAAGGTGAAATGGTCAGGAGGATGTGGCCCAGGATAGAGGACTTGTGGTGGGAGTAAGGGGTGGCATCATGAAGCGTGGTGTCATCCAATGGGAACAGTAAAAAGGTAAAGTTAAGTGCACCCTTGTGCAGGCACAGAGGCCCTGTATAGGCCATACGGCCCATACAGGGAGTAGAGGTATAGCTCTACTCTTTCTTGACCATGGCACTAGAAGGGGGTGAGGGGTCAGCGTCATACCCCGACTGCTCTTTACCCCTGGGAAAGACCCAGTACCCATTGTACAGGAGATTGGGTGGGCCCCAGGGCCGATCTGGACAGCTGAGGAAAATCTCGCCCCCACCGCGATTCGATTCCTGGACCGTCCAGCCTGTAGCCAGTCACTATACTGACTAGGCTACCCGGCCCACAATGGGAACAGGCCACATGATTAAGTTAACAATCTATGTGTGTTAACCAACAGCAAACAAAACTGCATCATAGATTCATGTCTTCCAGGACGTGATGCTGTGTCACTGGGTGGGTAGTACCCAAAGACACAGCATCACATCCCAGAAGAACAGAATCTTTAGCAATGAAGCTCAAAACCAACAAAAACTGTATTATGCATACTGACATGTATAATATTCATTACTAGTTTACCTTTCTTGCTGTGGGCCTGGCCAGATGAAGGGAATGGTAGTAGTCTAGTTTCAGCTCCACGATTAACACCATATGCCTGTAACACATTGCAGCACTAATCAGAGAAGTCACGTAGACTGGAATGGCTTGAGCGTGTTGTAAGAATAGATGGTACAAGACCAGCAAATAAGTTACTGTAAGGCAAATCAGGAGGAAGGAGAAAAAAAGGAAGGCCTAGGTTAAAGGGGACGGATGATGCTGAATTGGACTTCAGGACTATGGGTGGGAGAAGACTGAGAAGAAGAGCTTTGGAGAGAATAGAATGGGCATCTGTCATGAGGAAAGTCAAGGCCATACTTAAAGGACCAGAGTGCTAAAGAAGAAAAAAAAATCAGACAAGTCGTCTTGCATCTGATATCACCTTACCAACAGGTACAGTATTAATCCCATTAATATCAAAAAGGCTAAGTTACACTTACCTGGACAAGAACTGCTGAGTGGCAAAGCGCATCATTGAGCGTGAATACTATGTTTGACACAGGAAGCACCCCTGGATCATGTCCCCAAGTTGTGACAAGAAGCTTGTCGTAATTACAAAACATCTGTGGCAGCTTGTTTATGCGGGTTCCTGTCATAATATTTCATTAGTACCAATAATAATTCTGTTATATAATGTATCTCAAGATACACTCTGTTACATTTATACACCATACAGTCTACAGTATAGAACCTACCTACCTACCTACCTACCCACCCACCCTCCCACCCACCAAGAAACCAACCAACCAACCAACCAACCAACCAAGCCTACCGACAAACAGATCAATTGAACAACTGACCAAATTAACAGTCAACCAAACAAGCAAGTGCTAAGGCCAGACCAAGGGATGTCAACTTAGGTGAAACTGAAGCTGACATTCCTTCATCCCTTAAGCCATTCCAAATTCTAATTCCAAATTCTAAACGCATGCTGGTTTATAACAAAGAGGCAAGGTAATTATTTTAAAAACAACTATAAGGCGCCATAGTGTAACTAAATTTAACTGCATATATAGTATTTATTTAGCAACTTTTTTGCATTTTTTGAATTGTATTATTATGCTTAACTTAGTAAGGTAGAATATATATATAGGGTGTCCCAGGAGGAATGTGCCAGACTTCGGGAGAGTGTTCCTTATGTTAAAGTATACCGATATAACCCAAAACACCTATATCCAAAGTTGAACGGTTACGGAGATAATGG
>Ga0123354_10014530_pt1 | contig 12264 bp, 7 predicted proteins | sample TergutLab28metaG_2_FD_97872 | JGI IMG/M metagenome (GOLD analysis project Ga0123354, IMG submission 97872) | Labiotermes labralis P4 segment gut microbial communities from Petit-Saut dam, French Guiana - Lab288 P4 | ecosystem: Host-associated > Arthropoda: Insects > Digestive system > Gut ... | reverse complement strand
TTTATTAACATAAAATCCTTCCAATCGCACTATGGCCCTAGGGTCGGCTCAGCCTCTAACAGAAATGAGTACCAGGAGCATTTCCTGGGGGTAAAGGCGGCCGGTGCGTAAGGCTGACAACCTTACCACCATCCTGTGCCGTTGTCATGAAATCTGGAAACCTTAACTTCCTGGAACCCTCTGGGCCACTCCAGGCCTGTAACGGGACCGCTTTACCTTTACTTCATTGAGATTCTGGCCCTCTGAGACGTGAGGCCGTACAGTTGGTTAGACAGGTACCAACGTTTCGGAAGAACCAGTCAGCCTGCATTTTTATATCAGAATTAGATTTTGCTGGTGTTTAATAATGCAGCAAACTGCGCTTTTCCAATTAATGTTACGGGAAACAGTACGTATGTAGATCGTTATTATAAATATGCAACGATTAAGCAGTCTTCTTCGAACTGGTGTGCCAGCACTTGTGACTTGTATAAGTATGTTTTTAGACACTCCGATCAATCGTATAAACACCAGCCACAATACACACGTAAAGAAATACAGTTTCCATCTTCTAAATGTGAATGATTCGTAATCAATTCACACTCTACGCATACGTTGCATATCCTGCTTCTAGTTATGCCAATACTACGCACAATAGTAATATTAATAGCAATAATAATAATAGTTCAATAACATGCTGAGTCAACAACCATAAGGCACATGACGAAAAACTGCAACGTCCGTACACAAGAAAGAAAGGGCAATAAACAGGACATAAGAAACAATCATAAAAAGAAACAAACGAAAGAATACTGAAATAAATAACTGGGGCACCTAATGTCATAAAACTAAAAATCTATATCAAATACCAAACTAGACTTACTGTTAGTGTTACACTGTGCCTTCTGTATACATCAAGAAAACTACATGCTGAATTTGCCGGACTGACACACCGGACGGAGGGACAATTTTTGAAGGATGGACTAACGTGAAACAGAGGAAAGCCTGGGGGTTCCTAGTAAGAAATGGAAGACCAATAACATCCATACTAGGTGGACAAGATTTAGAACCCAATGAAACATTGATGACAAGAACTGCATCAAGCTGATGTCTCGTCTCACGCAAAGTCCGTTAAGTATTTGAACAGTATTAGCATAACTGCAGTTATTACAGTCTGGGGAAAAGAATCGAGTACATGAGAGAGCTACAAACTTACATTGAAAGCGTTGAGTTTATTAGCTTCAGTAGAGGTAACTGTAATCCGCAAGACAGATGCTTATCTAATTTAGGTCTTACTTACTTATTTCAAGGTGTAGAGTCCTTGAGAAGCTAACAGGTTCTCGGCTAGTCAAGAGATTCCCCCCATTTTATGGAACCCGAAGGTTCATTACCGCACTCACAAGTGCCCGAATTTAGGTCTAATAAGCGAAACATACAAAATTAATAAACAATCAAGTGTTGAAAATGTAAACGTAATATTACGAATTAAACCCCGCAACATTAATTGATTGTCAAAAAAGTATAATCGATGTGGGAGAAGAAGTAGAAATAATAATAATATGTACTATGGAATAAAGCGGCACAAACAGACAGAGACGTTACGACAAACAGGCCAGATATATAAATTAAAAATGAAAAAAGAGAAAACATGTATAATGATAGGTTTTGGCAATACCTGTGGACAGAAATGTTGTGCAAAATAAGCAGAAAAGGAACTAAAATACAAGAGTGCATGTATTGAGAGAAAACGAATGTGGAAACTGAAATGTGTGATTATACCGCTAACAATTGGAACCACCGGAATAGTAACAAAAAGATTAAAAGAAGAATTTGGAATCCATACCCGGAAAAAATTCAATAGACTCACTAAAAAAGACAGCTATACTGGGAACATCACATATCATATGGCAAGCAAAGCAGTTTGAAACTTGGAGACTGAACTGTGGTTATCATCGTTGGTTCAGGAGAAGTACCAGGGAGAAAAGGCCTGTGACAAAAACAACAACAACGCAACAACAACAACAACAACAACAACAACAACAATAATAATAATAATACCCAAGCCTCAAAAACGTTGGTTACTACAATGGGCTGCGATGGCTAACACCTTGTTTTCTGAATTACACAGCCCTTATGATAAACCTTATTGTCTAATGTAACCTACCAGTCCCTACTTTAATACACATTCAGTCCCTCCCTTGACCTTCTGTGCCAGGTTTACTGTCTGGCCTGCCGATTATATTTTACCGTATATAAAAATTTAACTAAATTTCTCAGTGTTATAGACTAAGTAAAATTAATTCATTAATTAGTGCGGATATGTACTCGTGTAAGCTACTGCATGGCCAACAATACACAAGACCAAGGGGTCAAACATATTGTGTCCGGCTGCCATGTCTCGTTATGCAAATACGTAGTTTATATATTTTCTCGAGCAGAAACAAACCACAACTAAATCCCAGGCAGTGCAATGTAGAGGTAATTTAAGCAGGTCGTGTAATAGCAAACGAATGTGGGGCAGCAAAATAGCCTGCTGAAATTAGTTACGCTGTTAATGTAACATAACTGATGCAATATAATGAACGTATTTTGTGACCGCGAAATTTTTCAAACTGATTAAACAAATAAATACACACAAGAATCGTGTGACAGGTTTTCTGTATTCATTAATTTCACTGCATGTATAATAATCAACTTCAAAACTAAACTTTGTTACTCTCTATATTATTTACAGAGATTATTATCAGTGATAACGAACTTTTGTCGAAAATGAAACTGACAATCGTTACGGATGATAAATTCCAGTAACATACTTAAGCTATTCCAATAGAACAGTCCGAGCGGAATCAAAATAATCAGGCACAATGTGTTACACATCACCCACAGAAATTTGACACTGCAGCTAATTCGAAATTAATCAGAGAACTTTTTTTTTTATTTACTGTTTAATTTAATTCAAATGCCAACTGGGAAACATAAGTGTTTGAACACCTTGTAGCACACGGTTGGCAGGCTGTCCTCCTAAAAAGTGCCCAATTAGTGTGAAATATAATCGCTACAACTGACACGACGAGGAAATGAGAAAGACACCACTGATATTAATATCGACAACTGTAACAAGACTGATCGACGTAACAAACCACAATGCACACCTTACGAAGAGCTCTGATGACCATGCCCAAAGACCTATTCCACCCAAATTAAAATCTTCTTCGTTCACTGGTCTTTTAACAACTTTGCCGACACCCTCTTCTCCTGGTAGACAATAATTCATAGCTTCACTTTACAGAAACCTAATCGTAAATAACCGGGTGCTTCGTAATTTATACCTTAACATTACATGATATTATTGGGAGAATACATTACGATACGGTTAGTTGGGCATGTAGCAATTATGGAGTAGACCTACATTAGATACAAGAACGTACATGCTGCAATGTATGTGGAAAGCCACTACGTACGTAACCATTTGATAGAGGCAAGCGCTGATGGTAGAATAATATTAAAATTGGTCTTACAGAAATACAGCGTGCAGGTGTAGGCCAGATGGGGGTTCTTGTAAGAAAGGGAATGGTCCTTCGAGTTCCATGACAGGCGAGGAATTTATTTAGCAGATGAATGACTATCAGCTTCTCAAATCGGGATGAACCGCACGGAATCAGGAGTGAGTTATATGATCTGTACTGTACATCAGAATGGGGGACAATAAGGGGTCATTATGTAACTGAATATATCAGAAAATAACTGCTAGATATCAGTGCTGCTCTCTCTTGTATACGCACAGGCATGCTGCATCCGAAATATCCGCATGCTCTTAAAATTAAACTAGTTTTTGTTGTAATCAAATTAAACAAAAAATTCAACACAGAAACACCATTTTTAACACTTGTAAATGTCGCTGAGCATGACTGTACCTAACTAACACTGTATACAGGTGAGATGTAACTAAGAAAACTAACATGACAATACAAAATAATATATATGCATACATGTAAAAAGTTAGCATCATGCAGTATTGTACAGTCTTTTGATGTTCTGCTGACCGTGCATCTTTATATAATCTTATATATGAAACCAAACTGGTGCACAATTCATTCTCAATGTATTTCGTCAATTTTATTTATAACCTCTACATGTTTCGGACCTCTCCAGGTCCATCAGCAGGAGGGACAACTGTGTTTATGCGAAAATTGGTACTTGTTATTCTGTACAGCTGACTGTCTGGTGTGCAGAATGCAGGATCCTCCTGATGATGGGCATGGAGAGGTCCGAAACATGTAGAGGTTATAAATATAATTTAGGTGACTGTCTAGTATGCAGGATCCTGCATACCAGACAGTCAGCTATACAGAATAACAAGTACCAAGTTTTGCATAAATATAGTTGTTCCTCCTGATGATGGACCTGGAGAGGTCCGAAACATGTAGAGGTTATGAATAAAATTGACGAAATACACTGAGAATAAATTGTTTGTGCATCAGTTTGGCTTCATTTATAAGATTATTGTACAGTCGTAGTGACCTGACTTACTTTTGCTGCTCTGTGATTATTGGGTCATGCAGGGACATACCGACGATTGTATGGCGTGTTTCACAAAGGTCAAATCGTCATATATGTCGCAGAACGGAAAATAGTGGCTTGTGTTCGTTTAATGTTACACACTACTGGCGGCACAGAATGCGAACCAGCTGTAGTGTGTGGGCTGTCATGCCCTTTCATCAATTCCGAATTGTGCAGTGACGTAGATGTGAAGTCAGGTGCGCTACAGTGATTTAATTAGTTCACAGAAGTCTATTTTATGTTGAACACTGTACTTACAACTTAGGAATTCTAGGAAGTACTTCCCGGTAACAGAAAAGGTTAGTTCAGCGGTAAGAAGCTACGTTTATGCCCAGAAGGTGCCTGGATCGAGTTTCGGTCGGAAAAGCGAGTATTATGATTCAAGTTTTCATAGTTTACCTCAGTCACTACAGGAAAATGGCGGAAATAGTACCTCGATTGGCCTACAATCGCCTTCTAACAAATCCTTCTCAATTTATGGACTCGATATTTTAAGATACTGAGAGCGTCCAAAATAAACCACTAAAAGCTTTCCAGCGAAATCAGGATTGTTCTGTTTTACTTCTTCACACACGTAATGGCCTCTAGGACCTTCTGTGATAAAGAATATCGACTATAAAAATTTAAGGGATAGTTATCTTATTAGTACCAAGAGGCATGAAGCATGGATTTCGTTAGGATATTATTTGAGTTTACGCAGGTCCGTAGTGTCCAAACAATGCAACACAATTGCATAATATTTACCGTTTAGGCCCGCAATCACGCATGCCCCATGAATCTGAACCTATTAAATTGGAATCAATGAACTAAAGCTCTTGCCTCACGTGTTATTTCGCACAAAATAACGTACTGTTTAGGCCTCCATTTAAACTCACTACATAACTGACTGAATGGGTGAGTGGTTCATTAATTAACTGCATAGAGCGGAGTTCACCTTCAGAAGCCAACGTCTCCTAAACGGATCGATAAATTCTCCATATTTTATGGAAACGGGTGATTCGTTACCGCGTGTAAAAGAAGCGGCCACATTTCCCTTTCCTGAAACAGACGGATGCAGCCCACGCCCTCCGATTTTCTTTCGTTAATATCCATTTTTCTAATATTCTCACATTTACGCATTGGTCCTCTAAGTGGTCTCCTTTTTCCGCATTCCACAGAAAACTTCCATGCATTTACCTTCTCTCCCGTATGTTCCACGTGCCTCACTCATCTCATCTTCATTGACTTTATCATCCTTATAACACTGAAGAAGCAAAAATCATGCAGCTCCTCATTACACAATTTTCTCCATCCTGTTGCTCAGCACCCTTGTCCCGAACACCCCACAGGTATGTTCTTCCCGTAAAGTTTCACAGCCACACAACACAAACAGCAAGTTGGAAATACTGCTTATGTTACAAAAGGAGCGCCTGTTTCGTATGAGTGATGAATAGCTTATTGCGTTACAAGAACAGTGTTAAAATAACATACCTAAAGTCAGAAAACGGTCTCTGAGGTCAGAAAGTCGTGTGGCTATAGTGCACGAGCAGCATGTTGTCTACATAATATGGTTGCAGCATGCTGCTATGAATACTGACATACACGTACAATGCTACATGGTAAAATTTCACCTTACAACAGGCCACGAAGACACAAAGGGGGAGTAAATGTACAGATCTACTCTTTCTTTAACCTCGGCGCTAGATCCGGTCGGGGGTCAACGCCATGCCCCGCCCGCTTTACCCCCGGGAAAGACCCGGCACCCATTGCATAGGAGGCTGGGTGGGCCCGAGGGCCGGTCTGGACAGATACGGAAAATTCTCGCCAACACCGGAATTCTATCCCCGCACCGTCCAGCCCGTACAGAGTCGCTATACCGAATACGCTATTCCGGCCCATAATGGCTACACGGTTCCATAACAAAATAAAAACATTCTTCTTCGTGGGACCTTCACACTTTACAGCATCCTACATATAATTACTCTATGAGAAATAAAAGCCAAGTTCCACAGTCTGAGACAACAAAATAAACGCCCCATTTCGACCGTATCCAAGCCTGCGAAACCTAACTCGCCTGAGACGCCGATCACCGTACACTGGTCACAGCCATCATACCACGATCAATACTTGCACATTCGGAGGAAGGGTTCAAATGTGTCTCGTTACCCTGTTACGCATTCCCGAATGGGCATTGTCGTGCTGCACCTGACAGTTATGCAGCTGAAACTGCACCTGTAAATAAAACAGAAATAAGAGACAGACAGTGAAAGAAAGAGAAAAAAGGCCAGACATCGTATTTCTTAAACACACCCATAAATGACAAGATTCCGATGTCGGTTTATGTTGACTTTAATGTGAAGTATCCACCGCTTGTGTCGTATTTGAAACAAACTTGAATTTGGTCGACAGATTTTGTAGAAGTTCCCAATGTCAAATTTCACGAAAATCCACTCACCGGTAGCCGAGTTGTTGAATGAAAATGTAGTGACGGACACACGCACATGATGGAACAGCCTAAGAAAGGGAGGGAAATAAATGGGAATGGAATGTAGTAGTAGTAGTAGTAGTAATAGTAGAAGTAGTAGTAGTAAAAAGGTAAAGTTTTCCCGTTACAGACCCGGTGTGGCCCAGAGGGTGGGTACAGGTATAGCTCTACTCTTCCATGACCGCGGCACTAGAAGGGGGTGAGTGGTCAGCAGCACGCCCCCGCCGTACTTTACCCCCGGGAAAGACCCGGTACCCATTTTACAGGAAGCTGGGTGGGTCCCAGGGCCGGTCTGGACGGGCGGAAAATCTCGTCCCCACCGGGATTCGATCCCGGACCGTGCAGCCCGTAGCTCAGTCGCTATACCGACTGAGCTACCCGGCCCACAGTAGTAGTAGTAGTAGTAGTAGTAGTAGTAGTAGTAGTAACAACAATAACAGGAAACCGTAATAATGAATGAGGTCGTGTTGAATACCTATTTGTTATGAGATGCGTATACGCATGATCTGGTGCAAGATGCAGCTACCGAAATTTATACGAGTATGATCTTTACTGTTGTCTGTTTAATAAAATCACCCCGGATCTTTGGTGTAAAAACTGCGTGACTTGAGTCGTATGTAGCGCCTATAAAAATGCTTGAAACTTCACAGCATTGACAGTTCAGGACGCAGCTTTACGGCTCTAGAAGCTGGGGAATTGTCCTGAAAATGGCGCCGCAGGGTTCAGTACCGAAATATGGCTTTTAATTACCGTCACAACTTTGCACAGTGACACTAAACCCCTTATCCACCAAATCCTTCTTCTGTTATTACAAACTGCGTCTAATACTTTCTGAATTCCACAGTAACTGTGAATGCTACTGTTACAGACACAGAATTTAGCCTCGCCCACTTCTTTATGTAACAAAATCAGTACTGTTACATTTGTTGTTTGGCCTGTCGCAAAGTCAGTGTGATCCCTCACGGCTATCATGAAATTTATAAGACTCGTATGTAACCCAACGCAGCTCCAGATGTTGGAACATGACTGAGAGTGAAAGTGGAAGACGGAACAGCAGTCAATACGACCTTACAGAAATTAAGGTGTAACTGACACAAGTGCTCCAAAAATGGACGCAGGAGAAATTCAGCGCTCTTAAAAGAAAGTTATGAATATCAAGTAAGATATAATCAGTAGATACTGAGAATGACTGTAAGATTTCCTTAAAAATTCTGGAATGCTTGTATCTGGTACCTGTAGGGAGCAGGAAAGGTGTTCTGGTAACACTGATAATTATACAAAAGAGTAATGCACAATTTTGTTATAAGGTGTGAAGAAGACTCTAGTGCTGGGCTTCTACGCATAAACATGTGCGACTATAAATTCAGTAGAGGTGAGGGACTTGCCCTCATAAGTGACGATAAGTTGTCTTCATCCGAATAGGATAACACACGTCGCGCGCTTACATGGACAGACAGATAAAGATACCGCAGAAATAAAACAATGCTGACGGGGGAAAAAAAGACAAGTACTCTGCAGGAGGAGACAGCATTATGCTAAAATGACAGTAGTATGTCTCTCGTATGCAAATACAAGGAAGTTCGGCTTTTACAATAAGGCGAACAACAGAAGACACCTTACAGCGCAGTGGAAGGATACTGAGATTAGGGGTTATCGCGGCTGTGACTTGCCAGTTCTGTGTCTTTTTGGAGAATGTGACGCCGTGTAGTTTGGTAGTAGTTCGAAAGTTTAAACCCTGAAGATGGAGGAAGCAGGTTGCTCCAGTACCGTGGGAACTATCTGCTAGATTACACACAGCCATATCAAAAAAACCTGCAGTTTTCTCTTTCAGCTCCATCAGAAGCTCAAACCTCTCCCGTTATTATTATTATTATTGATCGGCTGATTGAATTAAATCGAATTACTGCCACTACGTTCATGCATTATGTCCTCTGACTTGTCCGGACGTGCAATGGGATCTGGAACAATTACAATATCGGTCGCATGTTGAATAGACCTACATAAATCTTTGGAACAGTCAGCATACTCTCTGCAGATCTTCTTCTATCGTCTGTGTTCATACAAAGATGGCTTGTTACATACAGCCGAATATTTTAAGAGCCTGTGGAAAAGCAGTGAAAAGCTGTATTCTCACAAACATTTGGCAAATGCTTCATGTGCGATTTTCTTTGCCTCATGGGACACGGCTTTTGTGGTTGAAAAGCTAATACGAAGCGGCCAAATCGCATTGTGTTGAGAAAACGCGCCTCAAAATGTACCTCGTTAAATCCATGATGGGTCAAAAAAAAAGTATTGCACGAATATTTATAGACACTGCATCTTATGGAGAGTCCATCTGCACGTTACGATGAAGCAGTGTTTCAGCAACAGACAGCCCCGATTTGAACTGAGCTTGTGGTATGGAATAAAGGTCTATTTAACACATATAAATAAAAATTAAATTCCCACCCCAGTATAAAACGTATTCGAAATCCATTCAGTAGTGTCGGAGATGAAAACCGCAACTATAAGGTGAGGTAAATTCAGTCAAAATCACAACTATGAATATATGGCTAAATGATGGTGTTTATTAGCAATAGAAAGCTACATGTTTCGGCCTATAGCGGCCATCATCAGCTTTTGACAACTTTCTTACTATAAGAGTTATATATAATTATAATAATAATAATTCTTATTATTATATATAACTATTATATATAACTCTTATAGCAAGAAAGTTGTCAAAACCTGATGATGGACGCTACAGGCCGAAACATGTAGTTTTCTATTGCTAATATACACCATCATTTAGCCATACATTCATAGTTTTGTTTTTGACTGAATTTACCTCACTTTATAGTTTAAACACACAACGGGTATGGCACACCTCAGAATGAAAGCCGCAGGCAACCAAAGGAGGAAACGATACAGCCCCCTCCCCGCACCAACGTGTTTACTTCAAGCACTTAGTGCAACAATCGCATCTGAAGCCCCCCCCCCACCAATGTAATTCCTTAACGCTGGTTGAAGATGCTGGGATGCAGAATAAGGAAAGCACAATGGCTATGTAAGGGTGTTCCTGTCCGTGGACATTCTGGAGGTGGAGATGAAGCAGTTATGAGGTAAGTATTTTGAGATTTATATTCTCATGATCGTAAACTTGTACCTGGGAGCTGGAGACAGACCTGTCTTTACGTTGGTACGAATTATAACAATATCATGCCCAAATACAGAATAATAGGTTAAAATTTATACACAATTGTGTTGCGGAATTCCTTTGCTATAATCAAAGAGAAACTGTAAATTAAATAAGAAAAACAAGGAATATTTGATTAAAAGGATAAAAGATAGAAAGACAAAAATGAGTAGTGGAAAAGCCTTCGCAGTGTATGTCCGTTACATCAAAATCTAGCGCAGTACGTAAATTGACGTAAATTCTGACGTCTTGAAGGAACCTTTAAATGGAGCTCTCGAGCTGTGTCGTTTGGTCTTAACCCCTTAGAATGTTTCCAAGTAAAGGAGTGAGTGAGCTGTACACTTTCCGGTGTATCGAGAACAGTTAGTGCGGTCCAGACCTGTCGTGTACAAGACAGGTACCAATTTTTTAAGTGAATATACGCAACGTAGTAGAGTTCGTGCAACACAAGTTGGCAGTTACGTACTTTTTGTTGGGTGTTGGGCGGCTGATCAGACACCCACCTGACGATGGTGAACTGGACTGCCGGAACGTGTTGTAGTGTATGATACAAGACAAATATACTAGATATTTATGTTGTGTTTGGTCGGATAATTAACACCGTACTGAGAAACAAACAACCGGACGATGTCACCCAACACGTAATTTTCTCCTGACGATGTACGGTAATGAACTACAAGAAAGGTCGATCTTCGTTAAGGTACATTTTATAGCATTATGAGGTAAGGCGTGAAAAAACTTTTCAGATTTGGTTAGAAGATATTAACTAACACAGAAATTAGAAGGAAATTAACCAAGGTGTGACACAAGTTTGTTACGGAAGTTCGTTAAGAATTAGTGTTATTCGTAAATTGGTTAAGGAAAGTGTCCTGCAGCTGTGGCATTAACCAAACCAATAGCATGCACAGATGAAGATTTCTGTCAATGCCGACTGTGTGAAGAATGAGGAGCCGCATACCTTCTTTGAGACTGTTCCTTTCAGACACAAATGACTCACGGGAAGACCAACCTGTTCATAATTGTGTCACCGTTAGACACATTAAGCGTAGAAAAGAAAACCAACTACATGCTACTGAATGCTTTATTGCACTTATAATCTGCTCAACATGTTTCGGGCACTTATATGCCCATCATCAGGAGCTCGAGACTATACTTGCGTTATTGCCGCATATGGTGTGTAATGCCTTGGTTGCTGGTGGTCGGCTGTTAGGAGCAGGGCGACTCGCACAATTTCCCTCATCCCGGACGCATATTCTGCTGCTCTGCTCCTAACAACCGACCACCAGCAACCAAGGCATTACACAATATATGCGGCAATAACACAAGTATAGTCTCGAGCTCCTGATGATGGGCATATAAGTGCCCGAAGCATGTTGAGCAGATTATTAGTGTAATAAAGTATTCAGTATCATCTAGTTGGTTTTCTTCTCTACGCTTATACAACGATGCACGGACAAACATACATCAAATTAGCCACATTAGTCCGTAGGTGTCAGATACTGCACGACCTGCAACAATGTGCAAGAAGATGAGAGCCTTCCAAACGACTTTACCAACAGACTTTTTTAGGCGCGTTTGCAAAATTGCGAAAAGCAACTATCATCTTCATCACGTCTGCCTGTACGTCCGTCTGTCCGCAAGGAACAAATCGGCTCTCATTGGACAGATTTTCATTAAATTTTATATTTGAGTATTTTTCGAAAATATGTCGCGAAAATTAAACTTTCATTAAAATTTGACAAGAACAGCAGGCACTTCACAATAAGACCAATAAATATTTTTTTATCATATCTCGCTCATTTCTTCTCAGACTGAAAAATGTTTCAGGCAAAAGTTGTAGAGAAAATCGAAACACACATTTTATATTCAATGACCTTTCTCGAAAATCGCGCTGTTTACGAGATAATGTGGAAAAATACCGTAGAGTCGCGCAGAACATGCATTGCATGCTGTATACCTAAGGCTTACTTACTTACTCCATGGTGCAGAGTCCTTCTTGAGAAGCTAACTGGTTTGCAGCTAGTCAAGAAATTCCCCGCATTTCACGGAACCCGAAGGTTCATTACCGCACTCACAAGCGTTCGCC
>Ga0123354_10014529_pt1 | contig 12264 bp, 8 predicted proteins | sample TergutLab28metaG_2_FD_97872 | JGI IMG/M metagenome (GOLD analysis project Ga0123354, IMG submission 97872) | Labiotermes labralis P4 segment gut microbial communities from Petit-Saut dam, French Guiana - Lab288 P4 | ecosystem: Host-associated > Arthropoda: Insects > Digestive system > Gut ... | reverse complement strand
GTGGGTATATGAAGTGGATTGGGCTGGCCCAGGATAGAGACAGGTGGCGGACGCTTGTGAGTGCGGTAATGAACCTTTGGGTTCCGTGAAATGCGGGGAATTTGTTGACTAGCTGCAAACCAGTTAGCTTCTCAGGAGGGACTCTGCATAATGGAGTAAGTAAGGAGCATTTAACCTCATGCAAGATGCCCTGCCATGCCATAATCCACATTGACTAAATACATTTATGTTTCTTGGTTTATAAACTTACTTGAACCCATCCATGGCTCTTTTATGGTTTTTATCTTGAGAATTGGTCCAGGTTTTATTTTTGAGCCTTGTAGTTAATTTTCCCATAGCCATTTTCCTGTTACTGCCCTTTGACTAGATCTGTTCTCAGGTACATATCTTAACTAGTTACTATTTCTGTGATTGAGAATAAATCAATCTAAGGGGTCCACCAGGTTACATGCTTCTTTGCCTGAAAACGGAAACAGAGCTGGCTTCCGAAATGTGCATCTTTAAAAAATTTAACTATGGACGAACTTCCAAAAAAGAAGATTGTGTCAGTTAACCTTTAGTCATGCTGTCTTCTCCCTTTTGACACACAATGATTTGGCAATGCAGGCCTTGGTTTGGCTGCACATAGCTCTGTGGCACAGTCCAGTTCAGGGCTTGATATGTGAATTTGAAGACCACAAAATTTAAGGAAAAAAGTCTTCTTGCATTTGGGTAACTATGGCATATCAGTGGTTCTTGTCTTATCTCCTTTATTTTTCAGAAAGCAAGCATCACCTATGCGTTGCTGTAGGGTGCTTGCCCCGTCAGTCACTATGGTCATTCAGTATGTGAGTTTACGGGACATATAATTCTGTAACTAAGAACCGACGATGTGGTTATATTGGGTGAATTCATCACTGAGTGATTTTCATCTGTGTACAGTGTCCAAGGAAAATTTGGCAGCCACAGTTTATTGTTGATCACAAGGTGGAAATGGTTGTGATAGCACAAGACATGGACCTCAGTCAGCAGGGAACAGAAAAGCGTGTCCAACAGTATGATACTACCTCAGCTGTGGTGGAGACTGCGGGGAAGAGTGGTGGGACAGCAGTAGAATTAAATCTTGTCTGTCCTTATTAGAGGTAAACTCATTTCTGACCCGTCTAGTGCAGTATGCAAGGCAAAGGAAGTTTCTAACTCATGGCCAGTTTAACCACAGTGTGACATTTGCTGTGCCCAGACATAACTTAATGGTGATTGGGCACTTGAACTGTTCCACAGCCAGTTGCACTGTAATGTGACACAAACGGTTACCATGCCACTTTTGTGTCACTCACACTACAGTAGTGTCCACATACATGCATTCATGCTGCTGTCACTAGCATGTGGCTATGGATTGTCACATTATGCAAGAGATGCCATCTATACCAGTGGACTTGATGTCACAGGTACATCGTTAACATTACAGTCTTCTGCTGTCAGGCAGTTCTGTGCACATTGTTACAGTAACATGATGCAAAAGGACTTATATTTTACCACCCTGAGGTTTGTATGTGAATCAGCACAACAGCTTGCAGCAACTGGACCGGGCCGACGGGAGCTGTAACAGACGTCAGATGCTGTGTTCAGAACTGTGGTTGAGCTGCTTGTGATAAATTCTTCGTTCTGTTATTGGATACAGTTATTGTGCTGTGAAAAATGTAGTTACATTAGTTCCAAAGAAATATTTAACTTCAGTATATAGATTTTCATGCTGTGACTTAGTACGCTGTATTGAATAGCTGTATCTCTGTGTACCATAATACATTTCATCCCGCTGTGTTGACATTATCGTCATATTATCATATCAGTCCAATGAAACTTTATATTCTCAAGAAAGTTAACACGTTTCAGATTAAATAATCCATCTTAAGGCTAAATACAGGCTTAAGTTGCAGGTAAACAGGCAACTCATTTTACTAAATTATGATTTTGATTTGTGGATTCACCCAACACCATATTAGTATTGCAATGCAGCTGCAGTCAGTAAGTTAGCCAGCAGAACTTCGCAATGTACTCATATTTTCCTTTCACTACATTTTTGGCATTAATAGGTCCAAGATTTGTTCTATCAATATTTTTATCATCAGTAATTAAAGGATTAGTGTATATTCATTCTTGTATGGTGAAGTGTTTTCTGTTAATCTTGCTCTTTGAGGTGGCAACTTTACAAGACATTCCTTCACAGTTTTTCCCCAGCATTTAATCCTAAGCTTTATTCCTGCTTAGTGTACTCTCTGTGGTATGTAAGTTCCTGGAGTATCATTGTTTGGTGCAGTCTTGGCAATGGAGTGTGACCCCTTGAGGGTTAGTAGCATTAAGTTCCATACAGTGGCTTACAGAGTCATTATAGGCTAGTCATTGTGGGATTTATGACAAAGTACTACTGGGTCAGATTTCTCATCAAGTACTTGAGTTTTCCTCTGTTGATATAATTCCATCAATGTTCAATAGTCACTGTCATTTCATAATCTTAGTAACTGATAATGCTGTCAACATAAAAAGACAAAATGGACCAATCATTTTTATGTCACCGATACCGGCAAAAGCTATCTTTGCTCTATAAAATGGGTTCTTTGTAGTCCTTTCCTTGACAGTGTGAACTGGTGATCCACAGATACAGTGTATCAAAACATATGCGGCAATCATTCAACTTTTTTTTCTTGTAGGTTGGTCACAGTATTTAACAGAACTGTTAATGGCATGCAGATTGGGTCACTTGTGTCTTTACCATTTGACCCCTCAGACTGCTGGGAAAGACTAACCTGACTACATTCACAAAAATGTGAATATGGATTAGTCTCTTCATTGTTGAACAAATGGAAGCTTTATAATTAAATGGGTATCCAGAATGTGTTTTTGAGTAAGGAAGATTTGTAATGAAACAGACGTCAAACAAAGAAAAAAAAACTTAGCTGTATGCTATACTGAAAGAAGTAAACAGAATACACATCAAGTTGAAAAGTGCTGCACAAGACTCGGTACTGGTTTTGATTGTGAACTGCTTAATAGAGTAATACAGTTCTACATAATTTATTCTACCTTAGTGAAGTGCAGCCTAGAAATCTGCTTACAAACTTAACGTTTCAGGCGTGAAACAGTTCATTTTCAGACCGTTTACTTTCACATGCAACAAAATTGTGCCTGTGTAACAATATTCTGTGTAGAACACCCAATGTTACGGGACATCGTCATTCACTCGCCGGCAGTTTTCGCATGATATTAATTCGGCCCACTCAGCCGATGGCTCCCACACCCGGCGAAATCTTGGTAGTCAACAATCAACATTATTTGCCAGATAAAATTAGAATTTCGTAATGGCAGCGTAAAATTACGTTAAAGGCGTTTATAAACAGTTTTACGCTTACTGCCGCATTTGGTAGATAATTTCCTTTCAGGACAGAATAAATTATCTTAATTGTAATTTTGAATACCTGTGCATTCATTTTTAATTTGCTTAAAAAATTCAGGGTGTCGGGCAGATGCCTAGCTTGTCCAACTTATTCACGCCCATCCACACGTGTTGAACATCAGTTGCACTGATCTGTGATCAGTTGGTCACACCTTGAATGTTGAAATCATGGATGAGAGTACATTGGTTGCGTGCAACAGGAGTGGCAATGTTGTATCAGCAATACACGCAATGGCCGACAACCTCGAAAGGTAGAGACCGATTGGAAGACGCAGGTCCAAATAATAGTGTAGTAAAAGTGATCTAAAATACGATTGTAAGGCGGAAGGATTTCAGATTTACACGGTTAAGAACGGATGTGTGGAAACCTCTGTGAATATGATAACGTACGTTGGGTCCCATTCCATGTGGGGAATTTCTTTACCGTAGAAGCGTTGGTTGGCTGGACCAGGGAATTGGATTCATGGATCCATTTAGTGTAATGGGGAACGCAGTATACAATCGTACAGTGGGGCTTCTCTGTATGCTGAACCAACCCCAAAAACCGTACGAGTTTGCATTACGTGTGCCTTTCTTTGCAAATCCCAAGCCAATGCTTAACTGCTGGAAGGTTTTCTGTCCCGAATACCAAGATCGTGTAATTGCCCTGCTTTTGTATATTGTACTTCTAGAATGAAAAGAAGGGACTTTTCTTTTTTTTTCTTTTTTTTACTTTGAAGTTTCCTGAAGTTGTACAGATAACCACGAGGAGGTAGGAAATATAACGCCGCAAAATAATGTTACGTTTTACATCAGTTGCACTATTTCAATGAATACGTCCATAGTGACTAGCCGGGTTTTATTGGAGAATGAAACTAATGTAGAGGGATATTTTTGTACGCACTGATGGTTGAGGGCCGTGAGTGGAAGATACGAGGGTGTGTATGTGCGTTTATGGTGGATTAATTATATCAGAAGTGTGTGATGTTTAATGCTTTCCTTTAGTAAAGGAGAATAACATATTCACTAGGTGACGTAGCAGTTTTATATAATGGCTGTAACTGTAATTTAATGTTTTTCTGGTACCTCGAAAGGCCTATGTCGAAATATTTGCTTTCTGCCACATGGATTGTGGACTCATGGACATCATCGTCACGTGAGTTATGTTTACGTGGCGATGAGATCGGCCAATACAGTGCAGTGTGGCGCGTATGCGTTGATATCTGGACGTAAGCATACTGTTGGTTATTCGCAAAATCTTGTTATAGTAATCGTGGTGTGAATACCGGTCTGTCAGAAGTAATTGCATTTTTCTTTTTGTATTCTTTCAGAAATTCGTCTTTGTAATTATCATTAATATGTGTGGTAAGGAATCGAATCTACACGAAATGAGGGCTCTCATCCTTGTTGGCGGTTATGGTACCAGGCTGCGCCCGCTAACTCTAAGTCGGCCAAAACCATTGGTTGAATTTGCTAATAAACCCATGTTACTGCACCAAATGGAAGCGCTGGTGGAGGCTGGAGTGACCGAAATTGTTCTTGCTGTGTCGTATCGTGCGGAGCAGATGGAGCAGGAGCTGAGTGAAGAAGCCAAGAAGCTGGGAGTCAGTCTGGTATTCTCACATGAGACAGAGCCACTTGGTACAGCAGGACCATTAGCGCTTGCTAAAGATATCCTGGGAGCAAGTGATGCACCGTTCTTTGTTCTAAACTCTGATATCATATGTGAATTTCCATTTAAGGACATGGTGGCTTTCCATCGTAGTCATGGCCAGGAAGGCACAATTGTCGTCACCAAGGTGGAAGAACCATCTAAGTATGGTGTTGTGGTCTATGGAGAACAGGGACGCATCCAGAGCTTCATTGAGAAGCCACAGGAATTTGTTTCCAATAAGATCAACGCAGGAATGTATATCTTGAATCCATCTGTCCTTCGTCGAATTCAGTTGCGTCCAACCAGCATCGAGAAGGAGGTCTTCCCAGAGATGGTTGCTGATGGCCAGCTGTATGCCATGGAGCTTCAAGGCTTCTGGATGGATGTTGGACAGCCACGGGACTTCCTCACAGGTTGTTGAAGCTGTCAGACTGGGGTCACGGTTTGCATATCCGCTGATTCTAGACTTTACTTGCTGAGGCACAGTCTATATTATCTGTAATAGGAGGGTGACCAGTTGTGTTACATTTTGTAGAATCATTTACTGGTAGGGTAAACGTAAAGATAAAGGTAAAGTTGTGCTTGTGCCTGCTGTGAAGACCTACAGGGGTATAGAGGGGTAACCCTGCTAATTTTCAATTTCAGCACTAGTTTCAAGTGAGCAGCAAGTTTTGTCCCATTCTGACTTTACCCCTGGGGAAAGATATCTTGATACTCATGGAATATGAGGGTAGGTGGGCTGGACATTCAGTAGAAGAAAAAAATCTCTTGTCTGCCAGGAACTGAACCCTAGACCTTTCAACCCATAGCTTTGTCACTGTACCAGCTGCACTGTCCCATTTACTTGTAAGATTCGGTACACAAATTGGTCAGTTTTAAAAGGCAGGTCAAGGTGACAGATGGGTCAAATTTGTGTGTGAACTCTGGAAACTGATTGAATTGTTATTCAAGGCTAGGTGCATAGATTCACCATGCTAAAGTTGTACTGTGCACAATGCATGAGTTTGAAGAACACAGCTTTGTTACCAACAGTCTTCCTGCAGCTTGTGACCATTCACCAGTTGTGCATGTTTACTGTGCTTAGTCTGCATCAATTAACTCATGCTTGGCAGTATTTTTCACCTTGTTATTATGTATATTTTTATCAGGCCTAATTTTTAATTTAATTCTGGAAATATGTATTGTGTTGGCTTATAGGGCTTTCCCTGTTTAGCTCATAAGAGTTACAGACTTCTTCAAAAATACTTTACCATTGTCTGCTTTCTCATTTTTAATGTTGTTCTTGTTGTTTGTTGCTTCATAGTGGGCCTCTATCACTCTGCCAATTTAAAGTTATGTTTTACATTTATGCAAAGTTGCACAAATTCCAGTCAACTAAGTTTCGCTTGGCAGCATGCGATATTGTCAGTGTTTGGCTGCATGCAATATTGCCAGTGTTTGGCAGCATGTGATATTGTCAGTGTTTGGCAGCATGTGATATTGCCAGTGTTTGGCAGCATGTGATATTGCCAGTGTTTGGCAGCATGTGATATTGCCAGTGTTTGGCAGCATGTGATATTGTCAGTGTTTGGCAGCATGTGATATTGTCAGTGTTTGGCAGCATGTGATATTGTCAGTGTTTGGCAGCATGTGATATTGCCAGTGTTTGGCAGCATGTGATATTGTCAGTGTTCCCTTACATACAAAATTGTGTGTCAGTACACAGGGATTGAGCCGGTTCACAGTTCACCTTAGAGTTGTGGGTCTCTGTATGGAATTTGTTGCATGTTACCCTTCTGGAACCTGGATTTTGACGATGGCCCTAGAGTTTTGAAAAATGTGGGCTCCTGCATTTGCTAATAACCCACGGTGCACTCATCTTATGGCACTTAATAAATGCTGCACATGTTCCATTGCATTGTTGCTTTTACCATCATTTTCCTTGTCTCTTTTGTAACTCAGTGTTTTCTAAAGTTAAGTGTTCCACTGTTGATCAGCAGATGGCTCACAACATTTAGTGATTACTTAAATTATCTTAACTTTGTGTATTGTTCTAATTACATGTTTGCCACTTTGTGTCAGGGCTCTTTTAATTCAATTGTAAGTATCATGTTACACACACACACGCGGGTAGCACAGACTTCACAGCCGGTACAAAATCTTTTAAACAGTGGCTTAACATTATAGTGTTCCTGTTATTTGTCATGCCTTCTTTGCACCTCCTCTCTAACTGTACGATGTGTTCTTTCCCTGGTGTAGGTGTGTCTCTAATTCAAATTTGAATTAAACTGCTGTCAGAGTTAGTCTAGCTGCTGTCAACCAGTCAGGGTTATTGCAGTAACACCAGCCCATTTTTCCTTTGACATTTCAGCACACAAATAAACCTGTGTCTGGTTCTTGGTCCTACAAGAGCAGATTATTGTAGGCTGGTCTAAACACACACACACACCACAACGTTTTGTGGCATCGCAGTGCATGCTTTTGTGGATGAGATATTGGATCAAATTATTGTCATTTTGAATATGACAGAAGCTGATGTTTTAAGGTTGTCTTTTTTTTTTTTTAATGCATGTTGCAATATTTTCTTTTTGTGAGTTGAGTATAGGTAGATATCTTGGATCCAGAATATTTAGGATGTGGAACCTTGGTCTGTCCTCTTGAATCAGGCGGATGCTTTCGAAGTGTTTGGAAACAAACCCGGAGGAGATTGTTTGGACATGCTTGAGACGGTCTGTGGTAGATTCTTAATAAGGGGCTTGATGGTTTGTATTCTTCACTGTTACTGCTATATGTGAGATTATTGAAGGAGGAGGATGTGGGTACAGCATGCAGCATGCAGGAGATGTATTCATGCTTTTGGGAATGTACATTCTGAAGATAAGCACTGTATAATTCTGGCATGGAATTGAGTCCAGCAATAGGTGCTGTGTGACTGTAACAAACCATATAAGATGTAAGGTTGTTCAGGTACGCAGGTAGCAGACTTGTGTTTTGCAGCCCACACCCAGCTTCTTCACAATCTGTATCTCGGTGCCTTAAACCTATGCGTTCTGCTGAACAGCATGAATGATAGTAATCTTAGAGCTGGATATATCCTGCTATTTGAAGTACTTAATTATAGACAATTACCAGTACAGCAGTGAACATCCAAATTTCAGTATGCTTCTCACACTTATAAATTGAAAATTCAAAACTGAACTTTCCAGTCTTCTGCAAGTGACACTGTCAGTTTTTTCTCATGCAGTGCTGCACCATGCAGATGTTGGCATGATAGTAGTCACTCAGTGACACAGTGTCACATTCCAGAAAACTTGTATCTGTAACAACCCTGCTGTGAGAACTTCAGATCTTGAATTCAGAATTTATTAAAGGCAGCCATTGTTGTTGCTCAGGTATGTGTCTGTACTTGACTTGGCTGCGTCAGAAGAATCCCAATGCTCTTCACAGTGGCCCAGGCATCGTGGGGAACGTCCTGGTGGATCCAACTGCTAGGATCGGGCAGGGCTGTCGTATTGGCCCAAATGTGACGGTTGGTCCAGGTGTGGTGATTGAGGATGGTGTGTGTGTGAAGCGCAGCACGCTGCTCAAAGAAGCAACAGTACGATCACATTCCTGGCTTGATGGCTGCATTGTTGGGTGGCGGAGTGTCGTTGGACAGTGGGTCCGTATCGAGAACAACACAGTGCTCGGAGAGGACGTGATTGTGAAGGATGAGATATATGTTAATGGAGGGCAGGTCCTTCCACACAAGTCCATTGCAGCATCTGTTCCGGAGCCACAGATCATTATGTGAATAAGGTATGGGCTAATGGTTTATTATGGTGCAAGGCATGGCCTTATATTGTGATGTAATATTTGTGCTCTAATCAAGGCCTTCATTAGGAGTGATTCCTATAGACAGGCCTTAAGTTTGAGATTTGAGTCTCTCACAGCAATGCATGTGTCCGAGACGATGCTTTTTGGACTGCTTGACCCTTTAAAGTGAAGACACTGCATTCCTTTGAAATGCTATTAATGACTCACCCAGTGACAGCTTCATGTCCCACAAGACTCAGTCCTGAAACCTTCGAAGATTCATGCCATGAATTTGAAAAGTCATTTACCTTGATAGATGTTGCTGACAGAGTTCTTTGTTGCAGTGTTAACTGAAGTGTGGATGTGGTAGACACAGTAAGTGACGGTGGTGGTCGTGGTGGTTACCACATCTCTATTTGTGTATTTAATACTGAAATTTTGCCGTAACTTGCCTTGCCTGATGTTTGGCAACTTCATACAGATCGTAACTGTAAAAGACAGCATGAAACATGCAGTATAATGCGAACTGTGGAGTCATAATTTTTACATAAAATTGTAACACACAAAATGTTAAAGTTTTGTAGAAGGACATTTAGGTATTAGTTTTTTTCCCTTTCGTCTTTAATCTTGCACGAAGATGGCTACAAATATTAACTGAAACACACCGGACCAGAACATCAGTATTAAGTATATAAATACAATTGTTTGTCAGCCATCACTTGTTATTGCATCGAACACGCCTCAGTACTTGCTGTGCTGAGTGCCTCAAATCTAATGCTGTAGGTGACTTCATTCAGATCTGTCCTGCAGGCTCTTGCATCTGACCCTAATGGCCTACACCTATATTCATATTATTGTGACATGGTATGTAGACATAAGACTGTGTCTTTTTTCCAGTTGTATGGACATAATGTATAGCACAGTGAAGACTGCCACGTGTTGTGCTGTGTAGGTTTGAGAGATCACATGACACTGATGTTAAGTATGCACTACAAGCAGTGCTTACTTCATGTTGCCCCAAACAGTGTTGCTTTGCCTTAACACAGAGAGATTGTAGTGCAAAATATTTGATGAATGTTGACCTGGAATTGGATTTACAATTTCCTTTGCAGCTGGCAGAATCTTCAACAGGTAGTCTCTTGGGTATTTTAATTTGTCCATGTAGGTTGCATGCGTGGTTAAAGGTTTCATTGTGTGCTGTTTTCAGGAGCATAACATGTAATTTTAAGTGAGGAGTTCCTGTTTCCTTTGTCTGGGCAACAGAAATAGAAAATGGTATTCATATGCATCACACCTGGTCATAACTGGAACATCTCAATGTCATATAAAGGCACTGAATTTGTATATATAAGTACAAAATACAGGAGTATAATCCAGCTTCTGATAAATTGGTGAATAGTGTGTAGACATTTTTATATTTACTGACAGTGAAATATCAAGCCAAGGACTGTTGTAGATTCCAATACTAGGCTCTACCTGGCAGCCTGTTGGTCTTAGTGTAATTAAATGGCATGCAGAAGGAATTCATAGTTCCAGTAACAAAAGTAATAATTTGGGAAGAAACAAATTTAATGCATAAACAATGTGGCGATTTTCTTTGGAGTAGTTTGCTAAGACTTTTTGTGGTGCTGATGACGCATGTTACCAGCTGTTATTGTGCAGTTTTGCTCTGTGATTGGGGGATCAGAGGTTTGACATCCAGCAGTAATTCACTAGCAGTTGTTTATGGTTTCCCATACTCCCTGCAAACAACTTATGCCATAGTTACTTAGAACATTGTACATCCTTCTGTTCAGCATTGTAGTCCTGCTGCCTTCAGCATATCATTCTGTTAGTGTATGGTTACTATCTTGTGACATTTTGTGTGTGTGTGTGTGTGTGTGTGTGTGCAGGCAACGTGCTCATGGACTGGTGTACAGGAGGTGTGGGGATGGTAGCATGGGCAGATGGATAGAGCATATATGCCTGCAGCAGTATATTCTCTGTTTCTGAAAACATGGGTTGTGTTCCTATGTATGTATTTTTTTTTTTGTATTCCATTTAGTGCCTCTGCTGACAGGTACTGCCTGTACAGTCTTGATAATAGATAAATCTATGGTCTAGGAGTGTGTGGGTGTCCTAAGAAGATCAGTGTTTTTGTTTAGTTGATAGTGGTAACACAGAATGTTTTGTGCTTTGTAACTAACCAACCACCTAATCAACCCAACTGGACATCCCTTCAGTACCTCCTGTGGGTGACTCCAAGCACAACAGTTGGTAATCGTTGTTTGTGCACTGTTGTAAGGTTGCAGTTGGACTTTCCATATATTTGAGTGAGTGTACAGCAGTGTACAGCAATCCACAGTGTGGTGTAAATTAATTTGGAGGGCAAAACCTCTCATTTGTCTTCTTAATTTTAAAAGTGACATAAGTCACGTGACAAGCTTTGTTTCTGTGTTGTACATTTGCAAGTTGTAGCAATTATGTATTTGATTTGAAAAGTGTCATAGTGAAGTCATATGTTTTATGTCATACTTTTAATTATAGAGGCACAGATCAACCAAAGTGATGTGGACTCTGTGTGTAGCTAATGCTGGTACAGGAACGGTTTAGCAGGAAATGTTGTTATGTATGTTATGTAATTTTACTCGTGCTCATTTTACCTTTATGTGTTTTAATTATTTGAATCTGCAGAACCCAAATATCATTCTGCATTTTAGCTCTGTTGTGGGAGTATTTTATGTAGATAGTGCTCAGTGTTTGCTTCAAGTACACCATTTTGTTACTGCTCACTACACGTAGTGTGACTGATTATATGAGAGTGTGTGAGAACTTTTCTGTGTTTATGTTTTTGGTAATACAGTGCCATTGTATAAAATTACCCCATTCAATTTTCAGATTCATCCACAAGTCCACTTTCTCACTTACTGTTTATGAGAGAGGTTGTGATGTCCCTTGCAGGTCTACTGCAGTTGGTGTGTGGCTCTCTGTATGAGACACACACTAAATGCATTTCCTACAGGAAATGTAAATTTGATGAAAGTGCAGCTGGCATTATTGGGCCCCTCTTTTTGAGACCATGAATTGACACCAGTATGTTACATAATGAGAACACTTTTTGAACACTTGTGGCTGCACTTGATGTTCTTTAGAGCAAGACATTGCAGTAGCTCCCACTGCAAACCATTTCCAGCAACTGTTGTTAAGTATGGTGAGTAAAGTTCAAGGTTTAACTAGAGTGCATTAGACAAAAATGTGAGGACCCCCTACTTATTGCAGCTTGGAACAGTGGTGATGACTGCCCTGTATACTGTCAATATTTGTGTGTAATATGTTTTCTTTTGGGTAATTCCCCGGCGTCTGAGTTCTAATAGCCGACGTTTCGGAACCCTCTATCAGTTCCATCTTCATAGGCAGGTGGATGAAGTATGACAGGGGATGGGATGTG
>Ga0123354_10014527_pt1 | contig 12265 bp, 7 predicted proteins | sample TergutLab28metaG_2_FD_97872 | JGI IMG/M metagenome (GOLD analysis project Ga0123354, IMG submission 97872) | Labiotermes labralis P4 segment gut microbial communities from Petit-Saut dam, French Guiana - Lab288 P4 | ecosystem: Host-associated > Arthropoda: Insects > Digestive system > Gut ... | reverse complement strand
GGGAGGGGAATGTCAACTGAATATTCGATCAACCCTCTGGTCTCAAAGGATTTTAGCGTATTCTTCGTGCCGTAGTCATAAAATTTTCCGGGAATCAAGGATATAGGAGCTGATCTATCTGGCTGCCCGGGTGATCAACACCGGCAGAAGGCTTGTCCTGCGTTTCAGCCGGCACTGTCCAGCCTTTATCGCCTTTGGGGAGGTGTATAAGCGGCTCGTGCCCATACAGGCATCCTGAAAAAGGCCATTTTGAGGAAGAGGCAGCGACAGAGGCACGCCCTTTTTTCGCAAAACCCTGTATCTTTACAAAGAACTAGGCACTTTTGCCCATACATCGTGCCGGATAACACCAGATCAGACTGATCACCAGAGGCTCGGACCTCTCAAAATGGACCCTGTGGCATCAAAGGAGTGGTTTCACTCAGAAGGCCACTGATTCAGGCATTATTAAGATCCAAATTAAAGCTTTCTCCTTTCAATGATTGACAGATTTTCCTGTGGAATAAAGTCTTTTTTGACCTGCTCTTTAGTGAGGCTGTCAATTCCATTTCCCCGTGACTGCACTTGTCCAATTTGGCGCTGAATCGCATCAATATCTTTAACTAGACTTTTTGAAAGGCGATCTTCTGTCACATTATATTGCTGCTTATATTCCTGCCGCAAGGAGTCCAGATGCCTTTTAATATCTGAATCGGAAGCGGCAGACAATTTTTCGATATCTTCTTTGTATTTATTAATACAATTTAAAAGCATAGTATCACGTTCACTGAAGTCTTTTTCTATCACACTCTTCATTTTTTTCATTCTTTCTTTTATAGCTTGTTGCAAATCAGGGCTATTAGCTATTTTTTTGCGTTCATCTTCTGTTTTCCCTGTATTTCTAGGATCTTGCAAGATTAAATCAATTTTATTTTCATTTATTAATATCTGAACCATGCGGAAAGACTCTTCTGAAATTAGCTCTGCTTCAAAAAGAAGATTCCGCAGGTTTCCAAGCAACATCTTGTCTTTGTCTCTGTTCAAAGCCTCCTCGCGGGCGGCAATCAGCTTCCTGTATGCCGCCAAATTTTCCTGCAGATCGGGCGACGCGGTATCTATAATAATCTTATCTAGCTCAGTCGCCGGATTCCCGTTCAAATCAAAGACAATGGGTCCCTTATGAGGCTGTGCCCCTACTCCTTCCTTTGGGGGAGGTGTTTGGGGGGACGAGACGACTCCTGACCCACGATCAGTCAGACGCATTTTTGCTTCCTCTATTAGACTGTCTCGAACTTGCGATGAGGGGAAGTTGATGCCGCTCAAAACCGGCCTGAATCCCAAATTTCTCGCAGAATACAGGCCGTTTGCATTCAAAAGCGGCACTTCTTCACGCCAGCCGGGCAGGATGGCATTCTCAGAATCTAAAAAGCTCCCCCCCTTGCAGACCATGCCTCCTGTTGAACCGTGCAAACGGCGCATCACAGCGTCGCCCTGCTTATCCGCAATGCTGAATCTGAACCTGCTGTCCACCAGTTCCCTCACATTACCGGCCATGTCATAAATCAACAGAGGATTGGGCTTGCGCGAACCGATGGCCGCAGGTTTATCGTATGTTCTGTCTGATTGATAGACCGCAAAGTCTTCCATCCTCAATTTCTTGCCTTGGGCTCCGTCGGTTTGATTGTCAGATTTTGCTGAACCGTATTCTTTCAAAGGATAAAAATCTTCCTGGTTTCTGTTTTCCTCGCTCACGTTCGCGCCGCCGCGCGCGGCAAACTCCCATTCTTCCTCCGTCGGGATGCGTAGAAAGCCTATATCTCTGTTCCCGCCTTGAAATGCCGGCAGTGCCGTTTTATGTTCCTTGATGAGCCATGCATTATATTTCCCCAAGAATGCCTGCAGTTCATACCAGGTGATCTCTGTTCTGGGACGTAGATCAGCTTCCGACAGGTTCTGGGTTGAACAGGTGTCATTCATGACGGCATTCCATTGCCAAGTGCTGACTTCGTATTTGCCGATAAAGTAGTAAAATATGCTTTTATTGTTATTCTGCAGGGCTTTCTGCCAGTCAACCGGCAGATCCCCAATCATAAACGGGGCGCTGATGTGTTCCGGAAACATCGCTTCATAATATTCGCGCCCTTTCGGAGGGGTTCGCAGGCCCATTTTGATCTCATAGTCAGAGAGTATGCCGTTAGCATGTACCACAACTGGCCGCAGCACGAATTTTCCGCCGCATGGCATGGGCAGGACCAGATCGTCTGGCGCGGGATCCGGGTTACAGGCCTTTTCCGGGGTAATGGTTTCTGTATGAATCAGTGCATCGCCCATAGCTTGAGGCGCAGATGCACCCAAAAGCACCATAATAGCTAATACAGCACTGCTAATCCTGCTCATCGCTCTCTCCTGAAAAAATGCATGGGTGGCACTACCTGCTTCAGTTTTAAATATCGCGTATCACCAAAGAGGGCTCAATATTGGCGGCCCGCAGGGACGGTTTGACCGATGCCAGCAAGGACAGCAGAATAACACTGCATAAAGAGGCCAAAAAATATTCAGGGGGCAACGTACACACCGGCGCGCCCATCAGTTCCTTGGTAAAAGCTACGTTAAGAAGCGCCGCGCAACCCAGAAAAAAGGCACAGGCCAGGGCCATGCCCAAGATGCTTGTGAGCAAAATTTGTGTCATGGGGTAAACAAGCAAAGCGCCGCGAGAAAAGCCGAATAGGCGCAGCATGCCAAGCATACGATCCTTACGGCGCACGACCGCAATAGCCGTACTCGCCGTAAATGCTACAAATCCTGTGCCAACGGCCATTGCGACGACAGCAACAATTGTCCGGAGTGAATCGTCAATGAGGCGGACTCTGGCAATATCGGCAGCCTTTGTGCTGACAACAATATTTTGGGCTTTCAAAAAAGCCTCAATGTTTCCCACATCGTCAATGTCGCGTGCGTACAGGCGAAACGAATCGTAAGTCTGAACGTGGTTAGGTACGTCATCTCCTTCCCATCCACGCCTTGGTATTGCTATAAAATCGTGGTAGTTCTGAATATCTTCCAGCAGTTGGAGCGCTACGAAACCGGCATCATTCGGCCAGCCTTCTGGCGGCAGTACTCCGGCCACCTTGACTGTCATGGGCACACTCTGGAGCGAATTGGAGCCTCTGGGCTTACGATCCAGAGATGTGGACAGGATTTGCCCTGGATGTACATTAAGCTTGCTGGCGGCGGAATTGGACAGGATGATTTCCGGCACAGCTCCGGCAGATGGAGCGGGCAGGCCATAGCGGTCCAACACAGGGTCGCCGGAACTGGTGGCGTATAGCCCTACCTCGATACTGGCTTTCGGATCATTTGGATTCGGGTTGGGAAAAGAAAGCGCCGAAGCTGTGATGGGGCGAGTGCGCACAATGGCATACCGTACATCTGGACGGCTCCTGAACAGTTCCACCTGGGCCTTGGTGTACGTCCCCGCCCCCGCCATAATGAGCAGAATGTCTGGATCCTTCCTGAGGGCGTTGCGGCTATACTCCACATACCCGACTTTCACTCCGGCCAGGATCAGAATGGGAGTAAGCATGCTGGCCAGTGCGAGCACCGCGCACAGCGACAGGATGCGCTCGTGTCGCCAGTCGCGGAAGGACAAATAGACAGCTTTATACAAGCACGCCATGTTATTGATCCTCTTCGTCATGTACGATGGCCGTCACTGTTTCGGCGGCGTCATAGTGCATGGTGATGGGGATTTCCCGTAAGGCAAATTCGCCGACAAAACTGGCATCGTGAGTAACTAGGATCAGAGTGGACCCAACAGCATGCACGGCTTCAATCAGCATGCGCATGACGGTGGAAGCGTTGCAGGGATCAAGGGCTGCGGTCGGCTCATCCGCCAAAAGAATGCGCGGCCTGGCGGCAAGGGCGCGACCGATGGCTACCCTCTGGCGTTCACCGACAGACAAGGTGGCGGGGTACGAAGCCAGAAGGCGTTGAATACCAAGAAGTTCCGCCAGAGTGTTCACAGCGTTTTGAGTCTCCGTATCCGGCATGCCGCCAAGCTGTGCTGTGAGGCCCATGTTTTTCTCAACTGTCAGAAAGGGCAACAACCCACCTGTTTGCAGGATATAGCCAATATAGGCACGCCGCAACGCGGCCAGATAGTCCACTCGCTTCTTTTGCCAGGCCTCCGCCAAGTTTACTGTCTCATTCCCCACACGCAAAGCAAAAGTCTTAGCGCTGTCTGGCTTGAGCACCATGCCAAGTATGTCCAGAGCCGTGCTTTTTCCGCATCCGCTCCTGCCGGTTATGGCTATTTTTTCCCCCTGCCTAACAGACAGCCGTTCAATACAAAGACGATACGCGGCACCATCGCTACGGGCCAGGCGGAGATCATCAATTGCGTATACGACTTCATTCATGCGCTTACGGCAGCTCCGTCAAGGGTAACCGACACACCGCTTCGCCGGGGGTATGCGAGCCGTTGTCAATCCATAGGTTGGTATCTTTGTCATACTTGTCATAGAGGGCCATTAAACTCTTCAGCCGATCGAGAAATATCGTTCGGCTGCCTAAATCCATGGCGTTCCAGTCCTGAGAGGTCATCGTCATGACCGGACTTTTATACGGCAGGTTGTCCAGGTATTCTTCCAGAGTACCAATTTCAACCAGATTGAGGGCCGGCTGTCGGCTGAACTGCCTTGGATCATTTAAAATACCGGCTGTCGCCGAGATGACCTTTTGGAATACCTTTTGGTAAGAGTCCTGTGCGTATATGGATTCATCTCCATCCGCGACGATAGCACTGAGTCGTTCCCTTAACTGGTGCATCTGATTTTTGGTCAACAACACCGCCGGAATGACCGTCCGTAGCGGAGAGGCCTCTGGGGAATTTACCAAGGCTTCCAGATCCATATCAGCTATCCAGCCTGTTGCTCTTCCGGCCCCCAAAGCATTGCCTGTTTCCGAATCTATATAGGCAACCTCCAGCAGCAAGGTTTTGTCACGGATTAGTTCATCACGCCTCAAAATCGGCATCAGGTAAAGATTTTTTCGTGAAACAGCGGCCTCCGCCGGCTCAGCGGCGATGACCGGAAAATCGGATGGGAGGGCCTGGTCCTTGCTGACCATCTCCGCATATTTTTTGATTGTTGCCAGCAAGTTGTCGTCGTGCAAAAGCTTCAAAAGACTGTCATGATCGCGGAAGAACAATACCGGCATACGTCCCATGCGGTCGGTAAAGACCATAGTCAGGGCATTTGGCCAATCGGTGGTCTTGTCCGTATCGATCCATCCGTCCGGCTTAATGGCTGTCACGCCCACCTCAAGCCTTTTGTCCTGTCTGGCATAGACATACAGGGGGGTAAATGTGTTAACTTTGTCCTGAGCAAGCACGGCGTTTTGTCCTGGTCCGGCGAACAACCGCGCGTCTGGGTGTGAAACGACGCACTGATAGAGGGCCTTTTTACCGGGCATAAACAGCGGGATCCGCGTTTCGGCGGCTAACGCCTTTCCCCAGAAGGAAAATGTCAAGGGAATAACCGCAAACTGAACGCAGAGCAATGCCGGGAGCAACATTGTTTGAGCAGACCTTCGTCTAAGCGATGCGCAACTCATGAACTGGTCTCCCTCAAGGAAGCTCCGTCAAGGGTACTCTGCACACTGCTTCGTTGGGGTTATGGGAGCCAAAATCAGTCCATTGGTTGATGTCTTTATCGTAGTCATCATAGAGGGCAATCAAACTCTTCAGGCGATCGAGAAACACCTTTCGAGTGCCCATGTCCATGGCGTTCCAGTCCTGAGAGGTCATCACCATGACCGGACTTTTATACGGCAGGTTGTCCAAAAATTCTCCTAGGACGTGTGTGTCGGCAATGTCTTTTCCCTTGGGGTCTGTGGCGAATTTGGCCGCCGCCGAAATGACCTGTTCGTAAAAGTCTGGCGAGTTACTGTATATGGACTCTTCACCTTTCTTCACGATAATGTTGAGGACTTCCCGCAATTGACTCAACTGGCTTTTGGTCAGCAGCACGGCTGGCGTGGCCGCACGAAGCGGAGCACCCGTTTGATCTGTGGCAAGGCGTTCAAGGTCTGCATCGGCTATCCAGGCCTTGACTACAGTTGGGGCTGTCAGATTTTTGTTGTCCCCCAAAAATTGCAATTGCATGGCATAGCCGATAGTATAGGCAACTCGGTTCGCGTCGTCCTCCATGTTTTTCTTTGAGCCTGATGACTGTAAGTCTGGAGGGGGGAGCAGTTGACCATGAGCTGTCGCAGTGACCACCTTGCTGTACTGGTTTGCGATTGCACGCCCGACCTTGTCGAAATCTGCGGCGCCCTTGGCCGGAGTGCTGGCATCAATGGGAAGATAGCTAACCTGGTTGTTATCGAGCTTGGCAAACGTCTTGTACGCATTTTCCGCTGCTTTATGATCTTGGACCCCAGCAGGGGTCTTCAGATGGACGACTGTAGGGTAAATGTGCCGACTCTTCAGATAGGCCGCCATGGTTTCGGGGGTAAAACCGGTTGTCGAAGCATTTCCGCTCAACGGACCGGCATCGCTTATAAGGAGCATCACGCGCGAGTTGAACTGTTGCCAGTTCAGTTTGTCTGCGGCCTCCTTGATGCCTGCAAAAGGTTCTTCGTTAAAGCTGTGCGATGACGCCGTAGCTTCTTCAACCTTGGAGAGCGCGTCTTCCAACTCTTTACGCTGTTTGACGTTCTTGAAATCACAGACTACCTGGGCGGCATAGCCAAGACCGGGCGTCCGCTTGACGTCGTTGCGAAAGGCAACCACGGCAAAGGCCATTTTGTCGCCATCCGGATTTTTTTCCAGCTCGTCATAAATGACGCGCACTAGCTTCAGCGATTGGTCGATATAGGGTTTCATGGATTTGGTGGTGTCTATGACGAACACAAAACCCGTACGTAACGCGGCGTTTTCAGTCTGCTGCCCGGCGCCGGAATCATTGCCTGTGCCAGGATTTATCGAGGCAACTTCCAGCAACAGGGTTTTGTCGCGGATTTGTTCGTCACGCCTCAAAATCGGCATCAGGTAAAAATTCTTCCGTGCAACAGCCCCGTTGTCCGGTTCAGCGGCGATGACCGGAAAATCGGTCGGAAGCACCTGCCCCTTGCTGATCATTTCCGCATATTTCTTGATTGTCACCTGTAAATTGTCATCGTGCAAAAGCTTCATGAGACTGTCATGATCACGAAAAAACAGCACCGGCATGCGTCCCATGCGGTCGGTAAAGATCATGGTCAGCGCCTGCTGCCAATCGGTGGCCTTGTCCTGGTCAATCCAGCCGTCCGGCTTGCCGACCGACACGCCCACCTCAAGTCTTTTGTCCTGGCGGGCATAGACATACAGGGGGGTAAATGTTTCAAGCTTGTTCTGGACAATCGCAGCGTTTTGTTCCGGCCCGGCGAACAGCCGCGCACCTGGGTGCGAAACGACGCGCTGATAGAGGGTCTTTTTGCCGGGCATCAAAAGTGGCGTTTGCCCTTCGGCTGCTAGAACCTCCTCCCATCCCGAACACGTCAGGAACAAAGCAGCCAACACAATACCGAGCAACGCGGGGAGTGACATTCTTCTGCGCATAGTTTTATCCTATTTTTTGGTCTGTCTTTCCGATATGATACGTAACCATTCCGTAGCGTCCTTATTTCCCCGGTTGGCCTCGTGTTTGAGCCATTCTTCAAGCTGCTGTCTGGCCTGCATCGCCTGCGGTACACTAGCGGAGGCCTTGGAGTACAAGCCCCAGGCTTCCGAGCCATTTTTCTTTATGCTTCCCCAAGCCGGCAATCCAGGATCCACACTGCGGGCTAATTCAAAGGAAGCCGCGGGCAATTCCCCCCTCTCAGCCGCAAAAAGCCATAAGCGGTAATGGAGTTCTTGGCCTGCTGCGGATTCTTTCACTTCTTTCGGCAGCTTGCCGCTCAAATCCATTGCCCCTTGAGGGGTGGGATTATTCGCAAAGAACCTCTTAACCAGCTCACCGGGGGAGACGATAGGAGCGTTGTCGACAATATTCCCTTTACTATCGGTAGGCACTAGGCTTGTTCCCGTTTTATGTGTATACCACCACCAGCCAGTCCCGCAGACAAGCAGCAAGAAGACTACAGTCGCCAAAACTGGGAACCAGCGCTTTTTCGCCGCATTGCTTCCACTTGATGGATGCTCCAAGGGTGGAGGGGTATCGTGTGTTTCTACTGGAGCCTGCTCCAGAGTAGCCTCTGTATCAGGAGCAGGAGCAGGAGCAGGAGCAGGCTCCGGGTCGGGCAGTATTTCTTTTTTCTGTTCTGGCGGGGCTTTGACCTCGCTTTCCGTTCTGGGTGAAGATCCTGCTGCCACCAGCTCCGAAATGGCGGGATGAGGTACAGCAGGCACCCAGTCAAGGTTTAGGCCGCCCCTGTACCGAGCTTGGTTTTCACCGCATAAGGACACAATGTAGCTGGTGTAAGCGTCAAAGTAGGACACCACGTTCGGACCAATACGCAGAACAAGGGTCTGCGCTTCGACCGTCCAGGAGAGGGGCTCAATAAAGCATTCGCTCTGCCCTTCCCAGCCGGAACGCCCAAGATACGTATCGTTGCCGGTCTCCTGGATACTGCATTTCCACCCTTCACCATCTAGGGAAGGCACATCGGAAAAGCATATCCTGCCATATCCAGGATTATCCGGATCATTTTCAAAGAGAATTTTCATAAGGTCATCAATGCGTCAGTCGCCATATCGTTTTTTGTACGGCATCTGCTCAAGGAACATTCGCCGCATCAAATTGTTTAATAATGTTTCCCAGTCGGGTATTTTGTTCACGGTCGTAGACCTGACCATCGGCAAAGTCCACGTTTTCAAGCAGTAGCGCGTGCATAGCGCGTATCCAGTCGATACACCAGTTTTTCTCGGCACCTGCTGGCAAATCGGGAAGTTTGGGAAAGGCTTCCGGGCGCACGGGAGGAGTGAAGACCACGCTGTTTTTTCCCCCCATAAACACCGTGCGCTCTTCCGGACTCTTGGTTTTCGGGCTACGGCCAAGCCAGTCTATGTAATGGTTCAACAGGGCGGAAGCCATGCCGACCTGACGCCAGACGATACGTTCTCTGGCGGTATTGGCATATGCGGCTGCTTCGCGCAATTCCCTTTCTATTTCGCCGCGCAGGTTCAAACGGGCCGCGCCGTGGATAAGTTCACTCACGAACTTAGCCACTTCTTTTGGCGGAAAGATATAACGAGCCTGGATAGAGGGATTTTCCGCTATCGCTTGCAGGCGAGTGCACCAGTGCCCCTCGATAAGCTCCGCAAAATATTGTATTTCATCTCTGGGCAGCGTTTTGTTTGCAGCAGGCTTAGATTTGCTGTCGGCGGCCTCGGCGGGGGCGTAATCACCGAACAAATCGCCCATAATGTCGTCCGTTTCAGGGGAGGCGTACAGCGTTGTGTCCACCTGCCCACCGTTCTGACTGGCAGCAGCCTGCTCCTCGCTGGATTCTAAAACACGCCGTCGTGCTTCATAATACAGATCATAAAGGTCGTAGTCGCGCACCATCAGTCGGTGCAAAAACTCGCCCATGTTGTGGTTCTGGATCATCCGTGCGAAAATCTGCGCCAGTGTGCGACTGAAGGCCTCTTTTTGACGGCGTTCCTCTTCTTTGTCATCTGTTTTGTAAAAATTTTTTAAGCGCAGACCAACGCGGCGGGAAAGTTCGGCCAAAATGGTCTCAATTTGTCCGCATTTAATGTCTGGGTTGCATACGGGACGCAGACAATTACGGATGTGGGAAATGCCTCCGTCGTTTTCCTGCATAAGCGCTGCCCAGGATTCTGACGGATTTTTGAAATGGCTGGCCACAAGCTCGCTATTCAGGAAGGAACTTTTGAGCGCGGCGACATCTTTTTCCTTATCTGAGCGTACCCCCTTCTCACGGGCTTGCTCGTCATATTCCATAACGGCATCAAAGCGGAAGTTGGGGTTGCGCAAGAGGAACAGGTTGTTGAAAGACTCAGTCCCATCCCAGATGCGCGGCCAGTCGTGCTGCTTGCCAAAGAAATCAAGCAGGGAGGCATGCAGGCGGTTGTCCCAGCGCGTTTCCACACTCGGCGCGCCTTTTTTCTGCTCAAATTCCATGTCACACTTTGTCAGAATGAAATAGAGCGCCTTGGGTTTGCCACGCCGTGACTCGGGGAGCTCCCCGTGGGTGGAAAGAATCCAGTCATTTATCACGCCAGGCAAGTCCTGAACTTCCTGGTTACTAGGCCCGATGCAGAGCAACATGCCTGTAAGTTCCCATTCCGCACAGTAGCGCTGGAAGAGATAGGCTACTTTGCCGCGCAAAAACATCTCTTTGAGCATGCCGGACTTTTCGAGTTCCCTGCGCACATCGCTGAATTTGTAACGCGAACGGTAGCCGGGGAAATCCAGCATGTCTGTGTGTTCAAAATAATCATCAGGCTGTTCTTTCATGACGATAGTCAATTCTGCGGTCAGGGCGGTGACCACAGCCAGGGGCAGGCTGACCGGTGCAGTAGCGGCCGTGCGTATGCGCAATTCCTTTCCGGAGCTGTCTTCACCCAGTCCTTGGAGCATGGCTACGTCAATAATGCTGCTACCACGGGGAATCAGCGCATCAAGAGGACAAAAGGCTTCCGGCGCGTGTCCCAGTTTTTCCAGGGCTTGCAACAAAGCACGCAACAGGTCGGTGAACTGGGCGATGCCGTCCCACAGGATGCCATATAACGCAACTCTGTTTTCCAGATTAAGCTTTGGGGCAAGATCAACAGCCCGCTTCCAGTATCCGCACCGCTCCAATTCCTGAACGCGCGGCTTGGCCCCGAAGTCTTTGACAATGTATTCTTGCAGGTCTTCTATGCTGTCTATGGTGATGTGTGCGCACCGCGTCCCGCCCTGTTTTTCCAAGACCTCAAATTCGGCCATGATGGATTTGATGTCCGCCATATCCTTATGTTCGCAGTCCGCATAATAGGTATTGGCGATTATTTTGACCAAATCTGTTTCCGTCAGCAGCTTTATCTGCACAGGAAAGCCTTCTGGCAGAGAGTCCGGACGGGTCATAGTGAAGCGCGTAACCAGACCGGTGGATTCTTTGCCGCCTTCTGGGTTAATCTCTTCAATAAAATCTTTTTTGTCCTTATCGAAGAGGGCGATCAATCCCCCGGAAGCGTTCCTGGCCAGGGCAGAAATAAGATAAGATTTTCCCGCCTGGCTTGGCCCAAAAACCCCAACGCACATTTTACGCTTCGCGGCCCTTGCGCACTGACGCAAGACGCGGCCGGAGCGGCGTAATTCCTTCTGCAGATTCTCCTGCTCGCTGCGCACCTGACTGTCATTGTCAACAGCCCAAGAAGAGGCCTCTTTGGCAGCATCGGCCAGGTTCAGACAATATTGACTTAAATCGGCATGCGACATGACAATGCCTCCATTAGTGAATAATACCGGTATCCAGCCAGACGCCTTCGTCCTCATCAAGCGGAAGGGTCTGGAGTCTGATTTCAATATCTTTATTCTTCACCGTGTTCCCGAGACTGTCGGTGATTTCTTCAATCATGAATCCCCCTTCGTCACGTTCCTCCCCTTCAGGCACCCTGCCGTTTTCGTCCTCTTCCACTTCCTGAAGTTCAAAAGACAGCTTGATGGTCAACGGGAGATTGCCGGAAGAGGCCCGTCTGGCGTTTTCATTGGCAAAGTCTATCAAATAGAAACGAGTGGTGGTCCAACGTTCTACGTCCAGCAACCTGAAACCCACGGCTATGGGGCCAGCCATGGTAACATTATAAAATTTTTGTATATTTTTTTTGGACGTCACATCAACCTCAAACCACACCTTGTCTTTTTTGATTTGACCGCTTCTGTCCATCTCCCCTATAAATCTGGCGGTTGAACTCGGCACAAGGCTTGAAGAGTCGAAGGAGAAGCCTTCAAGATGGCCTTCGGCCAGCGAACACAGAATGGCTCCCACTACGACTGTGGTTTTGGGGTCCGTGATCACCCCGGAAGTGTCGGCAAAAGGATACCAAGCATCAACCCGATACTCGCTCATCGGCATAATGCGATCGGGCGGCACGGGAAGCTTGGCGAAAATGGAAGAAACAATACCCTTCCAGCGGCTGGGGCGTCCTGTCAGCAAGAGCATATCACAATCATACAGTTGTATGACTGCGCACAGATTGGCCAGAACACCGCTCATGGTTTCTTTCACTACGGCATCGATGTTGCGGGGTTGGATGCGAAGCGGCGTATCCATCAGCAAAAATGCAGAGTTGCCAAGC
>Ga0123354_10014523_pt1 | contig 12266 bp, 7 predicted proteins | sample TergutLab28metaG_2_FD_97872 | JGI IMG/M metagenome (GOLD analysis project Ga0123354, IMG submission 97872) | Labiotermes labralis P4 segment gut microbial communities from Petit-Saut dam, French Guiana - Lab288 P4 | ecosystem: Host-associated > Arthropoda: Insects > Digestive system > Gut ... | reverse complement strand
GGTATAGTTTCCAAATTTTTCTTTAAACTTCTCGTTACTATTCCAGTGGCCCCAATTATTACTGGTACAATCGTACATTTCAGGTTCCACATTCGTTGTATCTCTATACACAAACTCTTGTATATTATTATTATTATTATTACAAAACATTTATAAATACATGTGTGGCTTATTCAGTGTGTTATTTAGCATTTAGTATTGTACCGTATAAAGACACAGTAAACTGATCTCATTACGTGGTTTGTTTGTATCGCTTAATTAATTCCAGCAAATTTGTAATTTTTCACCGAAATTGTAAAATAAGACCTACGCCAAATTGGATAAAAACGACATTTCGGAAATAACGTAATTTATGCTAAGAAAATATATATTTTATACTGCTGGTAAGCAAACCACATTATTTTAGCTTCTTATTTTTGGACGTATTAATGGGTCACCGTAGCGTCACTGACGCTCTTCCCTCAGTATCTTAACACTTCCGGATTGTAAATGTTTGGACAGGCAATAACATGACAAGGGCTCAAGGACTATCAAGAAGGCAGTGGATGCCACTTCCGCCAACTGCTTATGCATTGCTGCCAGTACAAACGATGTGTGACATGTGCTTACCCGAACAGATTCTGTGAAACTTTTATCGTGACGCTTTGTTTGTGTTAGTGTTGTTGTGTCGATGAAATGTTACGTAGTGTCGTGTTCTCCTAGAATCGCCCAATGAAAATGAGTGCTCAGAAAGTGCGCGGTATCTTGTTGCAACGAAATAGGTAAGACATGTACCAACCCGTTACTAGAACAACAAGCTTATCAAGTTGCCCTCAAGAAAGAGAGGGCTGTAGAATGAGATCATGTGGCCCAGAGTGTTGTACACAGATATCCCACTGTCTCTTTGTACTAGCTGTAGTTACTACTACATTTGTTTGGCTGACTTGTTCGTAGCATATAAAGATGATTTCAGCAAAGGACAAAATACAGTACATTTGATGAGAGGAGTACATTTAGCATATCAAGAACATAACAAGGCAAAATACATATCTGTAACATGGTTTGTTCAGTACGTGGGACGTCAGTTAATCACATGTACAGCAGTATGGTTGAAAACAAAATATTTTGCTAACGAATTTCGTAAAAGTTTCCTGACTTTTGTCTTATAAATAAAACAGTCCTTTTTGTGGTGTAGGCCGGGTAGCTCAGTCGGTATAACGACTGACTACGGTCCGGGATCGAATCCCAGTGGGGACGAGATTTTCCGTCCGTCCAGGCCGGCCCTGGGGCTCACCCAGCCTCCTGTAAAATGGGTACCGGGTCTTTCCCGGGGGTAAAGTGCGGCCGGGGTGTGTCGCTGACCACTCACCCCCTTCTAGTGCCGCGGTCATGGAAGAGTAGAGGTATACCTCTACCCACCCTCTGGGCCACACTGGGCCTGTAACGGGATAACTTTACCTTACCTTTATTGCGGTAAGCACAGTAGGTCTTCTTATGGGTCAATGACTGAAAATTTGAATTGTCTAATAACGCCCATTAAAGTCTGTAGAAATAATGTATAGGATTTTAAACAAAAACCATGGAGTAGTTTGTACAGTACATTGGGAAGTTTATTTTGCCAAGTATACAGTCAGTATGGTTAAGTATCCAAACACCCGACGTAATTTGTAAATGGATTAATGAAATACGGTTTCACAGACATTGAATTTACGGTTTATGATATACATTAAAATATTCATCTATGATCGCACGTACACTAGGCTTTGTTATGGATCAGTATGGCTGGGAGGGGGGAATTACAAAATAATATTTAGTGAAAGCCTTTAATCTTGGATTTAAGGATGTATTTGTCCGCAGGTTTAGGTGTTGTTATTATGTCACAGTCGGGAGGAAAAACCTACCGACTTACATACATGGCCGCCACATAAAGCAATGTTTATTTGCAACTTGTTGAACAATGTCAAACAGGGCAATAACGCTGTTGTTGAATAGTTGTTCGGACTATTTTGCATAAATTTGTTAATTGCAGCCTTCACCATAGCTTATAGTGCAAAATACAAGAGTTTACAAGATAATGAAAGCAAAATACCTGTTACATGCCTGTTACACTTTTTTGTAACATCTGTGGTTCGAACCGACATTTCAGAACTTCAGAAACAAGAAGTGAGTGTATGAGGCAAATGTGTGAATGATCTGTGCCACGAGGTGTGCAGGTGTGTCTTGGGGAAGGGACAGTCTTGCTTGGAATGTAGTGAATATGCCTGTACTTTAAGTAAAGTTTTCTTATGGCACTTCTCTCGTTTGGTAGAAATTTGTAAGTGTTATGTGCTACAGAAGAGGATGCAGCAACAAACAGAAGGATGTAGATGCAAATTTTTGTTCATTCGTTGAAAATATGTCAGTGGAACTGGGAAATTGAACTTAATATGTTCTGTCAAGGGCACTAAGTGTGGAGACTGGAAACGGTTTTGATATGGAGGTTTAAAAACTTTGTTTTCCTTAAAGAAGTACTCAATTGAAAAACAGGAGGAAAATGTTGAAGGAATTAGGCAGGATGTAGTAGTTTGATGGAGTTGGCAAGGATGAATGTGGTTTTTGTTCGGTACATATCTTGGTGATTTATTTACCGTTTAATCTGTCAGTCTGTTTTTTAGTTACATTTGCTCGACAGTTAAGTGCCATTTTCTTATAAACTTCTCAGTATGTAATGATCATATTTTCACACAACATTATCAACGAATAATTCAGTACTCTGTCATTCATTTTGTATAAAAGCTAAACGAGAAATGACTAAGGAAGTACTTGGCAGTAAACAACTAAAATTGAATGGAGTCAGTATTTAGTTGGAATCAAGAAAAATTGTAGAGTTTTCTAAACTTACGTATCTGTAGTCCTTTCAGAGAAAACGGTTTGTGTATGTGGTAATGCGTTAGAACATACGTGGTCGCGGCTTTATAGACTCTTCAAGCAACACACTACAGAACAAACCATACTGAAAAAAAAAATTTCGAATGTGAGGACAGTATGTCATAGCCCTATCTTATGTGCTTCAATTCAAGACGACTACCACTACTACTACTACTACTACTACCACCACCGCTACCACCCCTACCACTACTACTACTACTACTGTTACTACTACTACTACCACCACCACTACCACCACTACCACTACCACTGCCACTGCCACTACTACTACTACTACTTACTTACTTACTTACTTACTTACTCACTCACTCACTTACTTACTTACTTAATTACTTACTTACTTACAGTTTCCATAAAATGGGGTAATATATGCGACTATGCCACAACCATCTCCTTTATTACCCTCCTTACCTATTTTCCACTCGTAATCATGAGTCGACACCCAATTCACTGTACGAGAAAAACCAGTACAGCTGAATGTACTGTCTACCGTCAATCCAAATATTAAGCCCTGCAAGCCCCTACCTATAAACAGGGAACTTAAAACTGGCTTTCCTGAATACTTTTTTATGCTTCTTTTCCCCTTAGAATTAAGTAAAGTGCTTATGTTTTTATTCTGCTTTCAGGTCTTAACATTTACACCATGCGTCCATAGGCGTCTTCGCGGTGTTTTTCACAATGATGGTAGTAATCTGGGGCATCAAGCCGTGTAAACCAGTAATTAATTGCCGACGTTTCTGCAGAGCTGGCTGTCTTCATCTTCAGTACTACCCTGAAGATGGAATCAGCAAGATCTGAGACGCGGTAATTAATTGCCAGTCAACAAGGCGTCATTTATTAAGATTGTTTCAATATTTGTTTACAACTTGTTCCGATATCAACATATTTGTTTTATTTAATGACGGTATCCGATATACGTTCCAGGCAGGCACGTGAGAGTTGTCTGAACACTGGAGTGGGTGTGCGCCAGGGCGCGTGCTCCCGCACCATTTCGGATGATTAGTAGTGAAAAATAATTATTTTTCACTTTCCATTGATGCGTTCTGCCGATCTGTCTGTTCCAAACGTAATTTTTTTGAGAAACTGCATTGTTTTTACCCCTCACAAAATATTACCCTCGTGATTAAATCAAGAAGAATATGATGGGCGTAGCATGCGGCGCGTGTGGGGGAAAGGAAATATGCATACAGAGTTTTGATAAGGAAATCTCAGGGAAAGGTACCACTTGTAATGCCAAAACGTAGTTGAAAGGATAATATTAACATGGAGCTTAAAGGAATCGGTTGGAACGGCACGGACTGGGTTGATCTGACTCAGGATAGTGACAATTTGCGGACACTTATGAACACGGTAATGAACCTGCCGTTTTCTTAAAATGCGAGAAATTTTGTGACTAGCTGCGGAATTATTGGCTTTTCCCGAAGGACTTGGGACTTGGAGTATTTTAGTTGATTAGTTCAGTTAGTTAGTCAATCAGCGTTATTTTTCGGGTATTGTGAGCACTGTTAGGATCGCAAAAGGTGAAAGGTCTTCAGTTGATACATCCTTTAATCGCAATTGATTTGCTGGTGAAAGAAATACAGTGAAATGTCTGTTACGTTTGAGCTGAAGAAACTAAACACTACTACTTCAATCTATGGGGAACAAAATGTTTTGTATGTCAAGCCGAATCATTCTGTTAATAAAAATAATACCAGTAATTCAGTTTAATTCTTTATTTATTTATTTACGTGCACGCTCTTTCAGCAGCCTAGAGGCTAATGGCATAAAAAAATAACAAAAAATAAACACAAACAAAAACAAGGCAGTTCAGTTTAATTAAAATAAGAAGAAAAAAATACGCATGATTTTAATAAATAAATCTAAGCCCTTGTAATGATGTTGTAACAAATATGATGATAAATGTAAAAGTGACCCCATAACATGCTGTTGGAAGCACAAAGGAGGAATAAAGCTACATGTCAGCTGTTGCTTAAACTCGGCGCTAGACGGGGTTGGTTGATCAACTCCACTCCTCAGAAGCTTTAATCCCAGGAACGTCCTGATACCCATTTACAATGCCGGTCTGGACGAGTGTGAAAATTCTAGTTCCCCAGGTGTTCGAATCCAGAACCGCCCAATACGTAACTTATCGCTAGACCGGAGGCGCTATCCCAGACCTGTATGAGAGTACCATAGCTGCAGGCAATTACGAGAAAAGAAATTTTGCTGAATGTAGAATATGTAGCAGCAAGAGCAGCAAAGACGTCGACGTCGACAAGTGCTTTGCAGATTTGCTCCTTCTTCGTACGTGTTGTAACACAGTAGTAGTAGTAGTAGTAGTAGTAGTAGTAGCAGTAGTAGTAGTAGTGGTAGTAGTAGTAGCAGTAGTAGTAATAGTAGTAGTAGCAACAGTAGTAGTAGTAATGGTAGTAGTAATAATAGTAGTAGTAGTAGTGGTGGTTGTATTAGTAGTAGTAGTAATAGTAATAGCAGTAGTAACAACAGTTGTAGTAGTAATAGTAGTAGTAGTAGCAACAGTAGTAGTAGTAGTAATAGTGGTAGTAGTAATAGTAATAGTGGTAGTAGTAGTAGCAGCAAATACTACAACAAATATTTGTTCTGTTGGTACAGATGTATTAGCTCCAGCATTAGAGCCACTTTATTTAAAGTTTTAAAGCCTAGCGGTTTCTTTACGTATCACCAGGTTTAGCTTTCAAAAATTCTACATGGTCTTCGCTTTGCGTTGTGTTTTGTAAGGATCTCAAAACAGACAGCGACTTTTGCTTTATACATCATTAACTGATTGGTTTTAATAACCGTGGTGGAAAGTGTTTACAGCGCGGTACGGGCTGATGTTTACATAAAGCAGATTAGGCTTCGTTTTTAAAAAGTTAAATCTACAGTAAATTTAACATAGATGGACAACACAGATAACGGTAACTGTCACTCTCTCAGCGTGTTTACTTTTTATGTGTGTATTTGTTCCTTTATTGTTTATTTAATGACTTTTTTGGAGATTCGACGAATGACAGGTTCACTTAGTTTATAATCAATCCACGAAAATGTGAAAGGAAGGACAGTAGTGTAATTTTAATAACAATCCAAACTCTTGCCGGGATAACCTGAAGAAAGCCACAAGAAACCTCAGTAATAGAGTCGGCCCCGGAATCCGGATTTGAACCCGGGGCCTCCCGAATGAAAATCAAGCACTATGAAGCTGTGATGGTCTACGTTGACGTCTTTTATCTGAAAACCTGTTAATACGTATCAGACAAACGGAGTAGATGTTTCATAGAGCTCGCCCTAATATCTCATATGTAACCATCCCAAAAATAACCTGTGTTGAATGGTTACCCTGCCATCCAGACTACTTATCTATCATACAAAGTAAAATACGACGTGAAGCAGTAAACATCATAACACAATTATCCACCATTGTTTACCCTTGCTTTCGTTATTACAATACAAATCTCCGCCGTACTATTTGCCATATTTGTTTGGTTTATTTAGTATGAAAACGTGGAAATGATCTAGACCAAACTTTCTTGAAAATTCTTCTTCGTGTTTTTGATATATACACTTCAGAGTCGAATTCCGCTTACATAGGGAAATACCGGTTTCAATCTTTAGTACAGCTACCCTGATTTAACCGTTCTATGCTTTTCCTCAGTCCCTCCAGGCAAATTCCAGGATAGTACCTCAAAATATACCACCACCACTTCATTGCACGTCCTTCCCTTCCTACTGTTTGCTGATTATCCTACCATTCGATGACATCTATGTAGTCATCGTCACAGCTTTCCCGTGCAAGTAACGGACTGCTTGAAAGAGTCCTTTTTGAAAATTTACTAGTCTCCTTGCTGATCAAATTGGGTCGTATTAGTTTCAAGCGTGCGAACAGTATTGTTGTTCATGCAATAGGCTGAAGTTAGTTATTTAAAAATAATTAAGTTTCAAAATAGGTTTTTTGTGTCCGCTTAAAATTATAAGTCGTGCACCTTAACAAATTTATGTAACAGAGACAACTATTCGTGTCACAATCCAAGAAGTATTTTGTACTTTCTCTAGCAGCTTTTATGCATCAGCAAAGCAGTTCTTATTTGATTTTAACAAGTGTTTCTACTGTCTATAAATGCATACTCATTACTGGTGCAATTATTTCACTGATATTTACAGCACGTAAATTCTTAGGTGAGTTTTATGTCACTTCTTATGGCGTGGTTTTTGTGCTACTTCGAGAAGGTATGTTGTTGTTGTTATACAGCCCGTTTGTTGTGTTTTAAAACTATTTTCAGCCGTATTACGTGACGTCATGTACATCTGTGTTCGTACGGTATAACCGTGAACAATTTTGCTGCATTGTTTAAATAATAATCTTACTTTATTGCGTACAGATGGCACAATCGTGTCGAAACACGTCGTGTGTAAATATATATTAAATTATTTTAATTTTACTACTACTAAAACTATCCTTCAGACTATATTCTAGTGCTGATTGAAACGTGCAAACCCGTCCAGCAATAGACGCATCTTAAAATTGGTCCCTTATGTTCCTAGGGTTAGAAGCATTCTCTTCTTAAATATCACTGTCGCGGATGAGAATCAACGTAATAGCTTTCACCATAGGCATAAATGTATAATCTCATAGTTTTTACAAATACAGGGCGTTTATTTTTCCTGAGTGTTAAGAGTTAATATTCGTAGAGGATTTTTCATCTGTTCGGAAATATACAGGTTGTCCCAGGAGGAATGTGCCAGACTTCGGGAGAGTGTTCCTTATGTTAAAGTATACCGATATAACCCAAAACACCTATGTCCAAAGTTAAACGGTTACGGAGATAATGGCCAGAGAAGTTTGAAACTTTGACAGCTGTTACACATTTATTGATTACCATATACATATTTAAACTGGCAGGAATATGTGGTTTCTGTAATGTTAATATCTGTACTTAACATCAAAGTAACTTGTGAGTGACATAAAGCCATTAAATTGAACTATAAAAACACTCGCACTCATGTCATAGTTGTCCTTAGGGTTACAAGCACTATACATGAGAAAGCCCAGCTGTGACGTAACATAGCTGACTGCGCAAAGCGTCACGCAGGCACAATGAACACTGCATGCACTCTCAAGGACGCTAGCATTGTCACGTGAAGTATCAGCTGTGCAGGTTGCAGTATTTGGAACCGCAAGAAGCCCCCACTTTTCTCTGGCCTTTATCTCCGTAAACGTTCAACTTTGGATATAGGTGTTTTGGGTTATATCGGTATACTTTAACATAAGGAACACCCTTCCGAAGTCTGGCACATTCCTCCTGGGACACCCTGTATAAATAGTGTTTTTTTAGTTAATATTTTACATAATATCACAAAGTAGGCTGCGTAGATTTGACAGGATATAGTGCTACAAATAAAATAATAGCATTCGCTAAACTTCTATATTTTCTTTGGTTGTTCTTACATTCAACAAAAAGAAAAATTAGATAACAATCAGTATAAACAAAAAAACAGAGCTGGGTCAAATTCTCCTTTGTGAATGACTCTCTTTGATTTGAATACTTTCCACCTCTTCGGTGTGTAACACTGAAAATTTTGCAACCAGTAATGATCGTTGTTCTGTCACTTAACAATGAAGCCTTTTTGCGAATATAGGAAATATTCGAAATAAATAAGTCTACATAATGGTCCTTCCTTGATCCAAAGAAGAGTGAAGTACAAAGTAAGTATGATCGTTGAATGTACAGCGACCTCCTTGAATGTTATTTCTCTTGAAACCGAACATTGTAACTGAACTGCAGAAACATGTGTGTTGCGCGAATATACATGTGTAGCCCACTCTTTAGTGATGACCTCCGTGGCCACCGCCGCCGCCGCCGCCACCACCACTGCCACTGCTGTAACCCCAGTGTTTTCCATCAGAATGACCACCCTTCTTGCCATAGTCCTCATGGTGCCCATGGTGTTCCTCATGACCATGGTGACCCTTATGGCCCTTATGTTCATCTTCATAGTGACCCTTATCATGGTGGCCCTTCTTTCCGTAATGGTCATCATGGTACCCGGATTTGTGATGGCCTCCCTTCTTGTGGCCGCCTTCCTTCTTCTCGTGATGAGCATGGAAGTCGCCGTGTTTGCTGTGATGTCCTCCCTTATGGTAGTCATCGTAGAATTTGTGTTCCTTGTGAAATTCATCTTTGTGTGATTTGTGGTGGTATCCATGTGTCTTGTGGCCCTTCTTATGTCCACCCTTCTCACCGTATTTCGCTCCCTTATGCCCCTTCTCTCCCTTATGGTGTTCGCCATAATGTCCGGCCTCGTCGTGGTGTTTCTTCGTGTGACCACCGTGGTCACTATAAAAACCACTGTGGTGTTCCTTACCGTGTTTACCATGGTCGCCCTTTTCGTGGTGATGGTGACTCTTGTACCCCTTGTCACCCTTGTGGCCATGACTGGAGTGGTGGTCAGAGTGGTGCTTGTGGCCACCTCCCTTCTCTTGGTGGTGTCCATGGTGCGAGGCTGCGGTCTCTAGATCCTCTGCTTCCTCAGCAACTTCCTTCACAGGAATCAATGCGGAACTTTCTCCTTGCAGTTCCGTATCTTCCAGTGAACCGGAAAGAAGATCTAACGAACGAATCTCTCTTGCTGTGCACACGTACTGAAGAAAGTACAGAGCTCCTACGAGAAAAAGAACTAGGCGCCACGGGCGCCAGAGTGACGTCACCATTGCTGCACTAGCCTTCCTAGCAGTGTTGTAATGAAATCAAACCCCGAACTGCCTTCCAGAGTATATGCCTCCGGTATTTATATTACAGTTTTGGATCATTACTCCGCCATATGCAAGTTTTCTCCTTATTTGCTGGGAAAAACTTTTTGTTTCTTTTTCTCTCACTAAACCCCCTCTCCATCTTTTCCCCTTCTTCACTTTGTTGGCATGGAGAGATTCTCCGTTCAGCCGGAAAGATCTATCACCCAGTAAGCGAGGAGCTAAACGGACTGCCAAACATGAAAATAATTCCATGCATACATCGTTTTCCGCTATTGAGCCCCGCTCTTGGTAATGTTCAATTCATTAACCAGCATTGAAAATTACATTATATCTGGTCATAATGTGCCTTTGTGTCATTACGTGATTTTATACGGCACTGAGTCACTCCTGTCGACGTGTTGCATAACTGATATGCATCCCTGGTTGTCGTTTAATTAGTCTGCTGTGAATGACGTCGGCAGGCTGCTTCGCATTTGAAATAGTTTTGTGCCTTGCATTATACAATGCTTACGGGTCCAAAATATTAACATAATAACCCTAAATATGATTTTTGTAATTAAATGCTTCTGACACGTATCCTGCCACAAACCACATTTCTGTTTTTTCTTCTCGTGTTGCGCATTATTTGTTATTTTGTTTTAGGGTAATTTTGTATTTTTTGCATAAACTGACACCAGTAGCCTGGTAAATGTATTTAGCTACGGTCACAACTAGTAGTAGTAGTAGTAGTAGTAGTAGTAGTAGTAGTAGTAGTAGTAGTAGTAATAGTGGTGGTGGTGGTATTAGTAGTAGTAGTAGTAGTGGTGGTGGTGGTATTAGTAGTAGTAGTGGTGGTGGTAGTAATAGTAGTAGTAGTAGTAATAGTGGTAGTGGTGTTGGTGGTGGTGGTATTAGTAGTAGTAGTAGTAGTAGTAGTGGTGGTGGTAGTAGTAGTAGTAGTGATGGTGGTTTTTAGTGGTGGTGGTGGTGGTGGAGGTGATAGTATTAGTAGTAGTAGTAGTAGGAGGAGGAGAAGTAGTAATGGTATTATTAGTAGCTATTGTGGGCTAGTGCGAATCTGTGTCATGTGCGTTAGACACGCCAATATCAAGCATCAAACCGTTTTTAGTATATTTAATTTTGTTATATAAATATAGTACAGTAATGAGGATGGGATGGACGGCCCCTATGCTTGGAGTATGTTTGCCAATGTAATGGAAAAGCAGTGACGGTAGTCGATAAATTATGGTCCGACAGCTGGAGAGTTTGAAGGGGTAACAACTCACTGTCAACAACCATCATGTGGCGAAATAATACACGTGTTTCTAACTTCGATGAATTCTGTATAATTACCTAAGTAATGGAAAAAGATATGAGATTTGCTCAATCAGACATCAGCCTAGCGGTCCGCCTAGGAGTCAAAGGAGACATATGCTGACATCTCGTCATTAGAATTTGGGACATAATTTTCGTTTGGAGATATATGAGTATATAATGACATTATGACATGGATCAGCTGTTTTTGGTAACGACATTAAAAATTCGAAATTAAAATTAAAAGTAGGTGATTTTTGACAGATGCGAACGAACCCTTTGTTTACAATCGCTTTTCTTCCCGTTTTCTATCTAAAAGCGTAATTGATTGAAACATACAATACCGTCATATTTCCTCTTGTTTCTTATGGGTAAAATGTTGGTCTTTGGCACTAAGAGAAGAGCATGGATTGGAGATGTGGTCAGAGCAGTGAGGAGAATATTTGGGGTAGAATTAGATAAAGCAGCGGCTTTTGGCAAGAGCCTGAACGTAAGGACTACTTAAAGATCTTAGGCCCAGAAGAGAAAGTAATACGACAGGCAACGTACATATAACGTAACATTGAGTCGCGTTAGCGAAACTATAGTTACTGTTGAAAATCAATAAGTATTTTATATTCTGAGTGTGTGCCTGCTTTCTCGCCTTGGTTATCCAGCACACAAAGTGCACACGCCGTATTGTATTGTCGTCTGTGGTCTGTCAGACTCCACCATATTTTTCCATATGATTTAAAAAGTCACGATTTTGGGAAGAACCTTATTGAAAATAAAGTGTCTGCGTCTTTATTTTCCCTGTAAAGTTTGTCTGAAATATTTCTTATTCTGAGAAACATTCAGAGAGATATCGTGATAAATGTACACGCGTATTCATGTAATATACCCGTTACTCTAGCCAGATTTTAATGAAAATTGAATTACCTAGAAAGATGTTTTGAAAAATAATTACATATAAAATTCCATGAAAATCCGTCAGGTAGGGGCCTAGTTGTTCCATGCGGACGGACGGACGGACGGACAGAAAGGTAGACATAACGGAGCTAATAGTCGCTTTTAGTAATTTTGCGAACGCGTTTAAAATTACTTGGGGGTGATGACGTAGTCTGGCTGAGGACGTGATTGGGGAATGGGCTGTTGTGCACTTGGTAAAGAATTTTCGGGTTTTGTTTAAAAAAAATAGAGAGAATATCTTCCTTTAGCGACTGAGAGACTGTTAATTTCTCAAGAAGACGTTTTCTGCACGAACTGCGATTTTATCGCCCGCCCATCCCCCCCCCCCCCCCCCCCCCGCCCACGTTGGGTGTGCTTACAAATCCTACCC
>Ga0123354_10014522_pt1 | contig 12267 bp, 10 predicted proteins | sample TergutLab28metaG_2_FD_97872 | JGI IMG/M metagenome (GOLD analysis project Ga0123354, IMG submission 97872) | Labiotermes labralis P4 segment gut microbial communities from Petit-Saut dam, French Guiana - Lab288 P4 | ecosystem: Host-associated > Arthropoda: Insects > Digestive system > Gut ... | reverse complement strand
AACAACAACAACAACAACAAAGAAATAAACAAAACAGCAGCAGCCCCACTAAACAGATTAAGAAGTATGAAAAAATGATCACTATAAAAACAAACAACATGCTACACATGTATAATTTAACATTAAGGCGAGTTCGCGTAATCATGGTTGCTGTGGAAAAGCAATAAGTAATACATATCCTGAACGTGTGTCTGTAGCTCTAGGTATCCAGCATACAATGCGCATGCGCCCAATTATATTGTTATCTGTAGCCTGCCCGACTCTACAATACTTACTTACTCCATGGTGCAGAATCCTTCTTGAGAAGCTAACTGGTTTGCAGCTAGTCAAGGAATTCCCCGCATTTTATGGAACCCGAAGGTTCATTACCGCATTCACAAGCCTCAGCCAGCCGTCCTTATCCTGGGCCAGCCCAATCCAATCCATATACCCACATCCCACTTCCTGGAGATCCATCCGAATATTATCCACCCATCTACGCCTAGGTCTCCCCAGTGGCTCTTTCCCTCCGGTTTCCCCACCAAGACCCTACAATACTTATCCATATTATCTCATAAACAGCACGATTTTCTGGGGGAAAAAATGTTACTGAACATCAAGTATGTTTGATTTCCCTACACTTTTGTGTGAAATGTTTTTCATTCTAAGAAGAACTGAATTAGATATTAATCACAAATGCGCATAGGTCTTCGCGTATAGTACCCGTTATTCTTGCCAGATTTTAACGAAACTTGGATTTTCTTCACAGATTTTCGAATAATTCTCAAATATCAATTGTCATGGAAATTCTTTCAGTGGTAGCAGAGTGGTTCCAGGCGGGCGGACTTACGGACGGACAGGCAGACATGACGAGCCAACAGCCGCTCTTCGCAATTTTGCAAAGGAGCCTAAAACCCATCGCATATTAAAGGAAAATATTTCGTGATTTTGTTTCCAGTACATCTTTCTGTAACATAGGCAGTCCAGTTTCTTAACAAAAAATAATAGACTGAAACATTTAAGAATTCGCTACATACATCGATGCCTTACATATATCGACTAATACAAGATACACAAATCCCGAGCGCAGAGTCGCCATCGCGACTGAATTTTTTTACGGTGACGACTGATAACTTTGTGACCTCCGTATCGAATTTGCGTCATGTGATCCGTCTGCCACCTAGAAGTTTGAGGTGGCTCTTAAATGTTTCGGAAAATTTGTGCACCTCTGGATAAATATCCTTACACTCCAACCCCTTGCCTAGATATGGACATGACTTCACTCTCGGACCAAGCGTTTTATATACATTAGGATATTCGAGAGGTATCTCTTTTGAATCTCGGCCAAGTTGTTGCACCTCCTGACTGAGGGGTTTCCTCGCTATCAAGAGTCTAACAAATGAATGCTGGAACATTAATTTAAAACAAGTCACTGTAACCTACTTGTGAAGCCTTGTTTGCTAGCCACCCACCATCAAGCTCCCTCGTCATTTGTTGCTGTAAACGTCATACAGGTAGGAAGGGCCCTTAAAGAATCCAAAATGTGCTCAGTAACTTTAGTAAATCATTCGTTAGAATCAGGTGACACTTCGGCAAAATTAAGATACTTTGCGAACACGGAAATCCATGAAACACAATATGCGCTGGACTTACATTTGAAAAATTCAGGCTCTTTATCTGTTCAGGACTTCGCATTCTCTCCATCGTTCTTAAAAAATTGCCTAAAAAATAATTAAAACAATTTTTCGCTATATTTTACGTCGCTTTTTAACCAATAAAAAATAGGTGTAGTGAAACACTGTATTGGCATTCTACATTTTTTTTAACAGCGCAGCTCTGAAGCGAATTTTTACAGCCAGTGTATGTCGACTCGGTTTCACCGAAGGAGGCGTCCGATATTTCTGCTTCAGTTCGCGTACTCACAGTCCTACCTCAGAGCCTATAATGTGACCTGCCCGTCATCTGTGAGGTGATGTCACTGTTTAAAATTCATTGTACTTTTAATATATGTAGTTTTTAGAAACGAACTTAGGCTATATACTTCGACATAACCATTTCATACACAGACATGCCTCGATGATTATATGAGACAAATTATGTTAATGCAGGTAAAGGTAAGTTAATCCCTGTGCAATCCATGAAGCTACATACGACAGGAGAGGTACGTCTCCAATCATTCTCAGCCTCGGCTGTCATCTTCAAGCCGTGGGTACTTTAGTCCTGGGAAAATCCCCTAGTACCCATTGAGTAGGGGGGTACGGGAGCACAAGCCGGTATGGACGTTACGTAAAATCTATTGCCCCAGCCGGGAATCGGAAAACGGACTCTTCATCCCATAGCCTAGTCACTAAACGCACTGAGCTGCAACCCACAAACTTAAAAAAACTGTAACTATAAAAATAGTAATAAATGACTAACTCAGTGATGGATTCCAGTGACCGATTTGAAGGTACTGTCTCGACATTTGCTACAAGAAACTGACTAAAACACAAGTTTGGTAATTTAATGATAATATTCAGCTTAATTGTGTTATTACACAATTTGGGAAATTGAAAGTAACAGCGCGGCAACATTGCACAATACAGTGGTACGGTCAGGGGAGTGTGTCGAATCACTCTTAACTGATGTGCGAAATTGTGTGCTATGTTGGTGCGTCACGAACCTACTAAAGCAGCTCCGTCTCGGGAAAAGACTAACAAAATGTTCACTTACTACTGCACCGCATTTCCAACTGTCATGTCCACAGATAACTTTTCAGGTTTTCCATTCTCGTATTACGGTCCTCTAGGTATAATACGGAATAGCAATTTCGCTTGAGACAACTTCACAATCTACCGATAAAGTACGACGCAGCAATGCCGACGCACACATAGGTACATCTGGACTGCTTCCTAACAACTGCCATGTGCTATAAGTATAATGAATTATAACTTCACGCATTTATTCACTCACAAATCAAGTTTGCTTTACACAGGGGCTGTAATCATTGCTAAATTGGTAGCCAGCTGCAAACAACATGACGAAATCTTTCTCTCAACTGCCTGTTCTTCAGTATTTCTTCAACCGAATTGATAAGTGAAGAAAGCACTCCATAGAAGCTATTCAATCATAGTGGCGTGCTATAAGCCTGGGCAAAGGTAAGTTGTATTCCAGGTTTCTTACAAGACGTAACTGCGTCTTGCCAATTTTTTGTCTCCTTCTGAGAGATGTTTCAGGTGCAGTGTGTAGAAACCGGTCAAACTGCCAACTAATATACCGGCTTTCCAAAGATCCGGTACCGGTCAGCAGTTGGCGGCATAGGGTACGTAGCATATTTAAACCGGTCTACAGTCTGATCACAAACTCTGAATTCTGGAAACGAGAAAATTCATCAGGAACACGTCTTTTTTGCTTTCAATTGATTTCTTGTTAAAAAATTACAATAAAAGTAAACCGTCGGCATTTTTTTAAGAATTTTAAACAATGTTATTTTTAGACGCTTTCGCAAAATTGCGAAACGTTGAAGTTAGCTTTGTGATTTATGTCTTTCTGTCTGCCCGTTCGCATTGAAATTCGGCGCTCATAAAGGAGATTTTAACCCTTTAAACGCCGAGTTAAATCCCATCTGCTAGCATTATTAGGAGCTCGCCATATTCTCCACGTTAGCAGGATAGGGGTTAATGAAATTTAATATTCAAGTGTTTTTCGAAAATATGTAAAGAAAATTTAAGTTTCATTAAAATTTGACAAGAATAACGGGCCCTTTACGTGACGACCTACGTACATTTATACTGATATCTCGCTGAATTCTTCTTAGAATATGTAATGTTTCAGATAAACTGCAGATAAAGTCCAACTACACATTTAATGTTCAAATGCGCTTTTCCGAAAATCGTGCCGTTTATGAGATAATGTGGAAAAATATGGCGTGGCCAGACAGGCCACGGACGGCAATATAATATGGTGCACGCGCTTTGCGTGTTTTATAAATAAGGCTATAGACACACACTCAGAATATGTAATAGTTATCGCTTTCCGAGGAAAAAAATGGTTACGATAACGCGCCTCAATATTACGTTATAGGTACACTGTCTTGTTTATGTTTTACTGTGGTATGTATAAGATATTCAAAGAATGCAAATTGTTTATCTTCATACGAATTCAGTTCAATTCAGAATGGGTTAGGCATGAGGGTTAACTTGTGAGAAATTTGATATAAACATTGCTCTGAGTCTCCTGCACATATGCCGATACTGAAGCATAACTGAACTTTGTGCGCTAATAAGTTTAGGTTGTGATATTAACCGAAGTATAATCTCAATTTTATGTCCCCTCGTGACTTCGCCGTCCGTCTGTCCACAATAAAAATGGTTTTCGAATGGCCATATTTGACACTGGGAAGCTAAAATACTCAACTGTGTTGAAAATCCGACAGTTTCAACATCCACTTTAAATGAATAACTACGTGTTTTTGTGCAGGCGTCGAAGGTAGCTTGCTAAATATTTCTCTGAGAGACATATTTGGGACAAAAGTACAGAAAAAAAAAGAGAGACAGTTTATTATGACAAAAGCAGTTTTCTTGCTGACTTTGTTCAACATAGATATAACAAATGGAGAACTCTATATTTCCAAGCACCTATTTTCATAAGTTATTTCACATAAATCGGATGATCGTCTTTCTTCAAAACCTTGTGTTTTTGTAATATAATTTTATCTTGTTTTTCAAATTTAAACGTAAAACTTGATCGCTCTCATACGTTTTAAAGCACCAAATGTTAGGCAATGGAGATACACACAGTTTCATGCAATCATATTCCGACTTTACAGTACATGACAATACTATACAGGGGTGCTGATAAGTCCTTAGCCCGACAAGGAAGGAAACAGGTTAATGTTTCTGTCAGAATGGCGTGAATTTCCTTCGGCGCCTTGCCGTGCAGGGGGGAAAAACTTCATGACAGGCTCGCGTCTCGATTTTGTTGAAATCGCGCGCGTCCCTGACATGCTTCCGAGCTTGTTTCCTTCCTGGTCGGGCTAAGGACTTATCAGCACTCCGGTATAGTAATTTTCACGAACATTTTTCAATAACTGACCTATGATTTACTCGTACACGTAAAATCTGAATGTGATTAAAGTTTAAAATAGGAATATCGCCTCTCTTTGAATTTCAATTCAAAGAGAGGATTGTATAATAGTACAAATTATTATTCTTCAAGTTTGCAATAAACAGATAACGATTAAGTCCCTTAAGAGTAATTCTCTTTGTCGTGCTGAGTGATTGAATGTTTCCCTTGTTTCGAGCTAGATGCTTGCTCTGTAAGAACGCATCTAACTCCACCTGATACGTAACTTTACATAAATATCTCGTATGTTATTAACCTCAATGTCATAGGAAACTGTGTACCGTTAGCTAAACCGACTAGTTATTTGATTTCCTATACACAGTTGAAATTAATGGTACCATATTCAAAACGACTGACTTAGCGATATATCTTGGTCGGCTACAGAAGAAAGAAATCTTCTCCAATTAAAGTAATGTAAGCCCGTATGTCCTCAACAGCACCAGAAATGGGTTGGAACTCGTCATCCCTGAAGGCAACTTCTTCCCATAAAGAGATATTTGCGCAAACCGCCACAATTAATAGAGCCGTTCTGATAATAAAGTAAGGCTTTACATACGGTGTTGACAAGAGTAGGACCATATAATTAAGGACGGTGTCTAGACACGTAAAGTGACCACACACACACCCCAAACTTACGACAAATCTCAGAATCCATTATTTAAGTACCGTTAAAAACATTTTATGACATTAAGCCTTAACCGACAGATTTACGTACGTTTAATTAACAAATTGTTAAGATAACTCGTTAAAAATTAACAACCACCTCTATGTACGTACAAGGAAGCCTACGTGTGAGCTATGTGTCCCATTATCCTATCAATGGATGTCCTAAATCCTGAAATTCATGTCAATTACAATTACAATTACAAATCGAAGACCTACATTTATTTTAAGAAAGTTTTCAAGCCAATAAATGCACTTTGCGTGCAAAATGTTACAGTTCTGGGGGTTTGAGTACATGGCGTGTAAAATTACCACTGGAACTGAAGACGTCAAATTAATATGAACAATTTTATTTGAACGAAATCCCTTTCATCATCATCATCATCATCATCATCATCATCATCATGTTCCTGAAGGGTTAGGCGTGATTCCTGTTCCTTGATCCTCAAGATGAAGTTGGTTCCTCTCTCTCTTTCTCGGTCGTCCTGTGTTCCTTCGACCTTTTGGTTTATATTGTAGTGCTTGCTTTGGTAGTCTGTTTGAGTCCATTCTCTGTACATGTTGAAGCCACTTTTTTCTGGTATTGTTTTATTTCTTTTACTATGTTCTCTCCTTTCATAATTCGCAGAATTAGTGAATTTCGGTAAGTAATTAATGCCAGATTGTCAACGCAGAGAAAAGTACAATTAAGTAGCAGATGGAGAAATTCTGTAAAAAAAATTAAGCAAAAAAAATTTTGTAGTCTACTCATGACATGGTGGGCCCGGTAGCTCAGTCGGTACAGCGACTGACTACGGGCTGGACGGTCCGGGATCGAATCCCGGTGTGGACGAGATTTTTCACCCGTCCAGACCGGCCCTGGGGCCCACCCAGCCTCTTGTAAAATGGGTACCGGTTTTTTCCCGAGGTAGGGGCGGCCGGGGCGTGGGACTGACCCCCACCCCATCTAGTGCCGAGGTCCTAGAAAGAGTACAGCTATACCTTACTCACCCTAAGGGCCTTCGTGGCCTGTAAAAAGGGTGAAACCTACTTATGACATACACCTTGGTATGATACCTCACTTTGGTAGGGATTTCAACCACGAGAATTATTCAAAAATTAGTCATTCATATGCACATTATTTTGTCCGAAAATCGCGCATCGTTCTTCACCATAATCGTTTCACGTGACAGCAGGCGCAAGGCAGCCGTCGCCGACATTATGATTAATTTCTGAATCGGAGTCCGAGCTTTGCACTTCGTAGTTTAATGTTAGATTTAAACACTCCAGACTTAAAGAAGTTGCTGCAATATTTTTCCTTCGGATCGCAGACAGGCGTCACATTAGAAAAAACGTTGTTCATTGCACGACGAAGTTTTACACGGTAAACTAAAAGACGGGAAGTAAATAGCGACAGTTGTCAGATAGATTAAAGTCCTTGCAGAATTCTGACTGATCGACATTAAAAAAAAAAATCGGTATAGGAGATGTGAACAAAACTGCAAGATGTATCCGTCAATTAGAGATGAGATTCTGAAATGAACATGAACTACAGAGATTTCTTCGTTTTACACAGTGTATATAAAGCAAAAGGTAAATTGCACCCTTGTAAGGCATTGAGGCTCTGTACAGGCCGTACGGTCCATAGGGGGAGTAGAGGTATAGCTCTACTCTTTCTTGACCACGGCACTAGAAGGGAGTGAGGGGTCAGCGTCACACCCCGGCCGTTCTTTACCCGCGGGAAAAACCCGGTACCCATTGTATAGGAGGCTGGGTGGGCCCCAGGGTCAGTCTGGACAGGTGCGGAAAATCTCGTCCCTACCGGGATTCGATCCCCGGACCGTCCAGCCCGTAGCCAGTCGCTATACCGACTACGCCACCCGGCCCACAACACAGTGTATATACAATGCCTCAAAACTAAGAGGGTGTTAAGAAAGAATGACGTTGCTTTAGTGTCCTTATTGTGAAGTTTTAAGACACTGTTTCAGCTAGCTCGATGATGCGGCGTCGAAGGAGCTACACATATGAGACGTGATGCCTGTCAATAATGATTTGGCAGGCATGTGTGAGGTCAGTTTTAAAGTACTGTCCAGGCAATTACCTGAAGGACTACGAAAAAATCGGAGAAGTAAACATAGAGTATTTCCCGGAATAAATAAACCCTGTACCTTCCTAATACGAAGTATTGCTGGCTACACCACTAATAATCTCTACACGCTACATTAAATGAGAAAATAACCTAACGATCAGAGCCACGCGTGGTCGGCGGACTACTATTTGAGAACTATCAATTTATCTTAAGCGGCTAGTCGATTCCAAACAGGTGGCTGCAATAGTAGAATATGTAGATCAATGGCTTACACACATGTTCGTGTGTGCCTGCGTGTATGTGAATACGAAATTATTCTTAGTCTTTTAAGCGACATTTCCCCACCATTGGCATTATTTTATTTCGTTTTCTGTAATATAAGGAAATATCTAAATCGATCAAAGAATCTTACCTTCCAAAAGAAAAATCTGTTTTTTGTCTTCTGAAATTCGGACATTAAGCTGTTAAAATCCTTTAATCTGGTGTCAGAAAGTGTTAGCGGTAGACGATCAAGATTCCTCAGTTCTGACAGCTGCCAAGAAAGGGATTTTCAAGATTTAGGTCATTGATCAAAGCAGTATCGATTATATGGAGCTAAAAAGAAATCTGTGGGTCCATCTCGACATAATTCAGCAGATCGACATCTTTAATGTCACGACTAACTTCGTTATCTGCGATTATCATCAGAAAGACGTTCTTTTTACTTGAAATGGCTCCTGTTTTACAGAAGAACATATGACACGTGGGTGTGTAAGAATGGGTTTGATAGTTGTAGAACCGGTAGTCGTTATTGTCACAACAAATATTATAGGATTTCTTTTTTGTTCATACGTTTCACCACGTCCTAAATGCGTGGTGACTATCTTTCGCCTTCGAACGAGGCAAAAGGAGGAGCCGAAATTTGTGTTGTAGTCGTCAGCTGCCCTGCACCGCAGCCAGGAGGTGTCAGATTCAATCTTAGGCCAAGTCGATTGTCGGCTGCTTTCATTGTTCTTGATTGCGTATAGTGTAGGATAATATACGATATTTAGTAACTGCATTTGGGTTTCCACCCGGTGGCAGTGGTCGGTAAAATTGCACACAAATAGAATTTAAACAACTATATATATATGGGGCGAAAACAATACAAAAAACACAGAACACCCAAAGTAGAAAGCACAATATTCAAAAAAAGAAAACAAACATAAAACGAATAATTAAAAAGTAAAATAATTAATTAGAACATAACAAAGAGCAAATGACATAAAGCGAATAGCAATGAGACAATGGGACTAAAACAAGATATAATTTCTACAACACACATTATATGATACCACAGACCTAACTATTATTAACTTAGACATGCATATAATAGCAGAAACCCCATGTACCCACACCTCCCAACCTCCATGACACATACGAGATCTCGTGCCCTCCTCACCTCCTACCTCCCCACTGTATACAGCCCATATAAGTCTCGTACAGCTGCTTACTAAGTATTTCATGTACAACCTGAAGATGGCCATTGTAAAGCGCCGAAACATGTAGTTGTACCTTATGTAGTAAATACTAGATATACGTCTACCATCAAATAAAGTTGTGTTAGACAAGTACATACACTCCACTCTAGTAAGACATACTGTCCACTAACCCACATACAAACTCCCTAACCATAAGAAGTATCGTTTAAGAAATGCTGGGATAAAAAAGTTCTATTTCAAGTTATCCCTTTGCAAGCCCTGAAGGCTTATGATGAAGTGTGAACAAAAATGCACTCAGTTCTAGATGAAACGATCAGCTTCACGCTCCAGTAATTTTACCTTTGCAAGAAACCCTAGCACCGACTGCAACAGGAGGGGCTGGATGGACATCAGAGTCGGATTAGACTCTCTGGAGGAAAGTTTTCTCTCTGAGGGAAATCAAGCCACGATTCCTTAAACTTTCACTCTGTAGTCTGATCCCTATACCGACTACGGACTTCCGACTGCTAATGCTAGGATAATTCCTTAAAACAAAGCAGGAACGCTGCTTCCTCCCGCGACTTGTGTACTTCACCGTACATAAAATCGTACGTACTGGAGAAAGCGTCATTGAAAAAAATTAAACTGGGGTTTTTATACGGTACATAAAGCGAAGCTTCGATTGCTTCAGGTACTACTGCGGTTCAAACTAGCTCACACGTGTAATATTTTTAACACCACACGTGTTTCGAAGATTGTAGCTGCGTCATCTACAGTGGCGACGTTGCTTACCAATCAAAACAAAGGTCAACAGTGAAGACGACACAGATGTAAAAGTCGAAGCGCTTATGTTATGAGGCAGTTGGAAATTAGATATGTGAGGGCGACTGCTATATGGAGCGAATGTGCAATAACGGAGAAGCAGTATCTGGTCCTCTGTTGCAAGACAGCATCCACGCAATGGACTTGAAAGAACGGAGTAACCTCGTGATGAATCGGTCATATAACGGCTACTCCGGTTGATGTTACGCCCTCAAAACTTCCCAGTAAAAGTCAGATTCACTGCGGCTCTTGATAAGTATTCGGTGTACATAGGCCTAAATTTAACTGAATATGCTTTCTGACTTATTTAACGATGATATATTAATTCTCAACTTAATACAGAACACAAGTTGATGATGATGATTATGATTATGATTATGATGACGACGACGACGATGACTGGGGATTGGTCAAGAGTAACTGTGGATTGACTGAATAAACTAAGAAGCTTAGAGTATTATCTAGAGTTTAAACTTTTGAGTTAAAATTCCGTCAGATATGGTTTCGGAATTATTTCAACAGTACTGACATCCGGATTACCAGTAACGTTAACATATACACCAGATTATGATAAGACATAACTTAATTCCAGAAGATGGACCCGAAAAAATTATGGAAATAAGCATGAGAGACCGGAAGCGTAAAGTCTAGTAGATAGTGTAGATAGTACAAGTTGTTCTGTGGGCTAGCTGACACGTTATAAAGACAGACTCTTCCTGTCAAAACACAAGGAACTCTGTATAAGTCTCAACAAAAAAGTGGCGCAACAGCCCCCAGTGCGCCGTCGCCTCCTCGTTATCGAGGCTTCACGATCACGCTCAGGTACACCACAATCGGTAGAACTCCCCTGGGCGTGTGATCAGGCCGTCGCAGAGACCTCTACCTGACAACAAACAACAGTCTCAGAGAATCAGACATCACGCTTCCGACGGGATTTGAACCCACAATTCCAGCAAGTAAGCGACCGCAGACCCACACCTTAGACCGCGCGGTCACTGGGATGGGCTAATTTCACATATTATCAAAATAAACAGTTCTTTTCAAAGAATTTGAAAAGACCGACACTAATTTGAACGAAACGAATTACCTTGGTGGAAGACATTTAGTAAACAGCGTTTTGTAGGCAGCCCTTCAAATTGCCTAAAGACAGAAAAGCTTAGAATCTCCTCAAAGCTGTAAGTTTTTATTTGACGGTCGATTGTTGATTTATTTGGGGGAAGAATTTACAGTGTAGAACGGCTCGTCACATTTCTGACCTCTACGAGCGGCTGTTTCACTGAAAGTTAATGAAAATTATTGCCCCCCCCCCCGCCCCCCGCCTCTTCCAACCGTGAGAAGTGGCAGATTAACGCACTCACCTGCTCAGGACACACTACCACTGTGGCCACACAACCCTCTCGCTTTCGTCCCCAGCGACAATAGTAGGGATATTGCAATTCAGTTTCCGTAAGCCGCATGTGGCCTTCACTGCCACTACACTACACGCATAATTCGATGCTTTATGCCTCACTTAAACAAGACTGCCGTTAGCTCTGACTCCCTAGCGCAGTAGTGCAGGGTAATTACTGACTCGTGGATCTTAAAGTGTGGCCTAATTTAGAAAATTTCCCTTAATTCTGTTCGGGAGGCCAAGGAGAAACCTTATAAAGTGCTCAGAATAACTGGCCTCTGGGTTTCAACCAGGACCATCTGAATACGAAGCAGGTCTAATAGCCACTTTTTATCTTCATGCTTGCACCGTGCATCAATGATAATTAAACATTTTACTATCCAACTAATGCACAATTGTATCTACATATTATATAATATGTAGATACAATTAAAATTATAAAATATTTAAAAGTTCTCCATGTTTCGCATCACAGAGGATCCATCATCAGGGAGCCTTGCACAGTGCTTGGCTAAAAATTACAAGAATAATTCTATCGTGTCCGTTGACATGGACAAGGTCGGTGTTATGACAGCATATTCTGATAAGTTGTGCGTGTGTGTATTTCACTGTATAGGAAGGCACTCATATACAGTGAACTACACACACGCACAACTGGTTAGAATATGCTGCCATAACACCGACCTTGTCCATGTCAACGGACACGATAGAATTATTCTTGTAATTTTTAGCCAAGCACTGTGCAAGGCTCCCTGATGATGGATCCTCTGTGATGCGAAACATGTTGGAGCACTTTTAATTTT
>Ga0123354_10014521_pt1 | contig 12267 bp, 19 predicted proteins | sample TergutLab28metaG_2_FD_97872 | JGI IMG/M metagenome (GOLD analysis project Ga0123354, IMG submission 97872) | Labiotermes labralis P4 segment gut microbial communities from Petit-Saut dam, French Guiana - Lab288 P4 | ecosystem: Host-associated > Arthropoda: Insects > Digestive system > Gut ... | reverse complement strand
GCGTGTGGTCGGCTACTACTCACTGTCTGCCCATTCGATTGTGCGGGCTGATGTGGGTGGTGGTTGGTTGGCGCGCAACACACCTGATCCGATACCGGCGGTGCTGCTTGGCCGGTTGGCAGTTGAGGGTGGTTACCAGGGCATGGGCCTTGGGTGGTCGTTACTGCAGCGTGCAATTGGGCAAGCAAGAAGCACGGGCGTGACTGTTGGCATACGAGCCCTGGTAGTGGATCCGATTGATGCTGCTGCCGCGGGTTTCTATGCCCGGTACGGTTTCCACCCGTTCCCATCGCAGACGAATCGCCTGTTCTTGCCGCTTGTGCTGGAATAGCAGCAGCGCTTTGATGGGCCGGCCATCCAAGACGGATCAGGGTCTGGAGTTTGCTTCTCACAATCATGACTGGGAGTTGGTGGATTCTGATGGGTTGGTGCTGGTGCGAAAACCTACAGAGGATGAAGAGCAACGACGCCGGGCTCTTGAAACCTATTCAGATCTCAGTGCCCCAGAGATCAACCGCCTGATGGCAGCCTGGCTGCGCAAGAACCATCCGAAAGCCCGCGTGCAACGTAAGCGTACGACACCGGCTCGCGTTCAGGCAATGCGCGCTCACACGATAGGCGTAGACTTGTCTGCTGAAGTGAAATCCATGCAGGAGGGTTACGCTGACGAGAAAAACTCCTAGTCAGCCAGTGGGCGTCCCCTGAGTGCGTGGAAATGACGCCCGGTCTGGCGTTGCGCCGACGTGGTGGTGAGGGCGTCCCCTGAGTGCCTGGAAATGACAGTCCACGATTCCAATGACGGGCAGAAGCGAGCGGGCGTCCCCTGAGTGCGTGGAAATGACATAATTGTCGACATGGCAGACTATGTCGACGAGTCCAGCGGCTTCTTCCAGTGGTTTCGCGCAGATGACGCAAAGTTCGTTGGCAGGCTAGAGGAATGGGTAAAATGGGAACATTGACATTCCGCGACGCACAGGAGATTATGCGGCGCTGGTTGCGCGACAATCGACCGTACGCAACGATTGGCGACAACGGTCGAGAGGATGCGGACTACTGGCTACTCGACGTTAGCGCGCCTATGGAGGAATGTCGCGACGGCGATCAACCAATGGTCGTCAACAAGACCACTGGCGCGGTTGAACCGATGTTCTTCCCAAGTGAGTTTGCAAGGGCGGATGCAATGACCCCAGTTACGGGCGTCCCCTGAGTGCGTGGAAATGACTGTACTCATGGTGGTTACCCCTTTTTCTTTCACTTGGGTTGTGGTTGTCCCACTGCTGTCTCCGTGGGGGGAGGTTTGTGTCTAGCGGCGGGCTTAGGCCGGGGTCAGCGTCGAGCTGGCACTGTGGCTCACCATTTAAGGGCTGCCTCTCGTTGGGCAACCCGGCTGCCGCCGCTAGAAGTCTTCGGATATGGAAACACCCACAGGGTCACCTGTGGGTGCCAAACTCTGATCACGAGTCCAGTCAGCCCGTGACGGGCAGTGTGATCGGCGGGCGCAGCTTGGCTACCTCAGTGAGATACTCGTCAATTCTTGGAGAGAAAATCTCTGGGCATTCGGAGTAAGCGGAAGGGTCAGCGACGGACAGTACAGGGTCGATCGGAATGTCCTCAGGCTTCAGCGACTCCGACCATTTCGCGAACAACTTCCACTCTTCGTAACTCATAGGTCCATCCTACCGTGCCAGTCTGACCCGAGCATAGCCCGTTTACCCAACCAGTCACTAACGCCAACCGTATGGCCAAGATCCGCGAGTTGCCCTGGTGTTGGCACATCACCGTTTGCGAGACGATCCTGAAGTGTGGCAACCAGCATCCGCTCATCGTCGTTTCGGGCCGCCCGTTCGAACCTGGGTAGCAGGTCCATGACCTGCTGGGCCGGCGTCAGCCGATACCGCGTGTCCCATCCGAAGCCAGCTGACGCCCATGTGTAGCCACCGATGTCGATGTCCGCGTGAACCGTCACAGCGGTCAGGCCGGATCGCCGGTACTGCTCAAACATCACTTTGTTGAGTCTTGTTGCAGTACTTTGGCCTTGCAGGTCGGAAGCCAATTTGAAGTAGTAGTGATCGACGATTCCGTCAGTCCAATCAAACACACGTGTGAGACTCACATCTGAACTCTCCGATGTGACAACTCGAATGATGCTCCCACCAGCCTTATCGCGATAAGCCTCTGTGTACATCATGTCCTCTGGGATGCCAGTCAGAGCTGATATTGCACGTCTGTAGTCGTCTGCTATCGCACCCGGATTGTCGCCGGTCCATGGCTCGGGCGTCCCCTACGTGCGTGGAAATGACCAAAAATGCCAAGGTTGCGAAAGGTTTGGACCCCGCGAAAATAACAGAGAAACAAGCCCGCGAAATCCTGGCCGCCGCGCCGGAAAAAAGTTCACGACGACGGTTTTCGCAAAGGAAAAGAAATAGCGCTTAGATTTTTTTGGGGGGCAGAGTTTTTGCGATTATCGCAGAGACTTGCGCCAAATTGTATTTCGTGGTATAAGGAAAGGCAGTTATTGCATAGCGTGTTGAGAGGAGTTTTCGGTATGGCAAACATTTTGAAAACAGTTGCGAACAGAGTTGGAAATTTCGTGAAAGACAAAAGAACACAGGTCGGTGCATGCGTGGCGGCGTTAGCGTTGATGGCGAGTGGGTGTAATAGTGCAGGCGCTACTGGTGGGCAAACCGGTGGCGTTACGAACACCGGCAACCAACCGGCAGCGACGGCGGGGACAAATGGTATTCCGACCACTGATCAACAACCCACTCCGGTCGAGCCAACCACCGCCGATACACAGACAGAACCAGCGGGTGAATTGCCGATTGCCCAGTCCGGTTGTAAAGATGAAACGTTGGCATGCTTGGCTGCCGAATTTCAAGATAACAATTGGAAAGTCAGTAGTCTTGGGAAATATGTTGTTTCTTGCAATCGAGCATTCGACGGCCATAGCTACACATTCACCTTCGCGCTGCCACGGGCCGACGGTAGTATCGTTGTTTCGGAAGATGCTCCTTGGGGAAGTGGCGACGTTATCTATCCGAGCGAAGAGGGCGTTGCATACTCATACCAAGAAGATGCCAACATGTCTTGCGCGGAGCAATAGGAACATCGCCATCAATATAAACATAATTCACAATAACCAACCAATCTAGAGATTGAGAGAGCTTCTCGCGAGTCTTGCCATCCTCGCGAAAATGCGCTAAAATGCTTATGTAATGTTAGCGCAAAGGTGGCCGCGGTGAACGGCGACGGCTTGGGATTAAAGCCTGATGATGCTCCGGATTTTGAAGAGCCGGATTATTCGCAAGCAAGCGATTTTTCCGAACCGACCGACGAGTTTCATGACGATTTGGGTGCGAAAGGTTCGCAAACGGACAACTCAGGGCGTCCCCTACGTGCGTGGAAATGACATCTAGCTAAGGGTGCGAAGGTGATCAAATTGCCATCTGTGCTCAGCCACGACGAGTATTTGCTTGGTAACGATAGCGGTCTCACCTACGTTGCGTTGGGAGGCGACCTGTATGCCGCGACAGTTTGACGGAGTCACCGATGAGGGACGCGCGGAGATGATGAGGAAGTTCCTTGATGGGGGGCCGAGCTCCGGATTACCGGGGGCCGATTCGTTCAACTGGGTTGGGGCGGGCTGGTATGATCAAGCGGGCCATGAATTGAAGATGCAACCATGGCGATGGCTCAGTCCTGAAGAGCTTGAGGGAGCCGCAAGAATAGCCAGAAACCAAGCAGATTAGTTTGCTGATTGCATCAACACCCACAGGTTCCCTGTGGGTGGGGCGTCCCCTACGTGCGTGGAAATGACGCAATACAAGAGGATTGCTAACCGCATTAGCGATGATGCGGTTAGCAAGAAGAATTTCCTGGTCGACATCGGAGATCAACCCTTGACAACTGATCTGTCTTGGCATCTGGCCGAGTACAACACTCGTCACCACAGCGCCATAGATCACGAGATCAAGCAACAGGTAGTTCTGTCTGAAGGGAAGACCTACACGATCACCCTGAGATAAGTATGCAGGGCGTCGACCTGGCTTCCGTTCAATCCTTGGAGGATTGCCTAAGCGGAGCCGGCCAGGAGCGCCCTGCAATTACAAGTATACACGGTTTTCGCCATATCTCACGGCGTTGTTGTGGGGCTTCAACTCCAAGACTTCTAGCGGCGGCGACCGGGTTGCCGAACAGTAGAGGCGCCCCGACAAGGGAAAACAGTACCGATACCGAATCCGGCCCCGGCGTAAGCCCGCCGCTAGATTACAAACCTCCCCCCACGGAGACAGCAGTGGGACAACCACAACCCAAGTGAAAGAAAAAGGGGTAACCAACCATGAGTACACCACTGATCGACCCTGCCCCGAAACCGGGCCCGCCGCCAAACCATCAACCCTCACAAGGCACCGATGGCACACCGGACCTGCCCACAGGCAACAGCCGCGACGAACTGAAGTTCAGCCAAGCTGACGTTGACCGCATCATCGCCGGACGCCTCGCCCCCGTCAAGGGAAAGGCCGACGCCTGGGCGTCCCCTACGTGCGTGGAAATGACTATAATGACATTGGAAGGAGTGTGGCATGAAGCTAGGACCTCGCCCGTACCCCGGGGCAACCGAAGACGACCTTGCTCGGCTTGAAGGCTCGACGCCTAAGGCGGTCGCAGAGCGGGCATACACAGACTTCCTGCGTTACCATCACCCGTCAGGTGTCGCTCAGAGTGACAGTTCGTAGCTTGGCTGTTTGACACTGAGCCCCGTACCGGGTGGTGCGGGGTTTCTTTATGCCCACTCACGGGCACCCATAGACTGCCCCTCCAGAGGAGGGTGCACAACCAAGTCCCAGGAGGTTAACCATGGATACACCCGACGGCGCAACAGGCCAGACACCTAGCACCGGAACCGAAGACCAGAAAGTCTTCGATCAAGAGTACGTGTCGAGGGCGTCCCCTACGTGCGTGGAAATGACCCAAAGATCACCACAGAGATTGCAAGCGCAGGAGCGAAATTTGAAGCTTGGGCTAAGGACACTTCGCCGGGTTCGTATGAATATGTGAGAACAAGCTGGCACGCTCGTGGTGCTCACGTCTGGGCTTGGCGCAATACCGCCAATGGGATTGTGTGGGAAGACGCGCAGACAGGTATGATTGTCGACATGGCAGACTATATCGACAAGTCCAGCGGCTTCGTGCAGTGGTTCTGCGCTGATGATGCAAAGTTCGTTGGCAAGCCAGAGGAATGGGTGAAGTGGGAAAAGTGAGATTCAGCGACGCGCAGGAGATTATGCGGCATTGGTTGCGCGATAACCGACCGTATGCCACGGTTGGCGACAGTGGCCGAGAGGATGCAGACTACTGGCTAATCGACGTTAGCGCGCCCATTGATGAAGCCCGCGATGGTGATCAACCAATGGTCGTCAACAAGTCCACTGGTGAGGTTGAACCCATGTTCTTTCCAAGTGAGTTTGCAAGAGCGGATGCGATGACTTCCGTTGTCATCTAACTGAGGACACGCGACCTCAACGCCCACAGGATTACCTGTGGGCGTTTCCATATCCGAAGACTTCTAGCGGCGGCAGCCGGGTTGCCTAACAGTAGAGGCGCCCCGACAAAGGGACACAGTGCCGGTGCCGAATCCGGCTCCGGCGTAAGCCCGCCGCTAGACACACACCTCCCCCCACGGAGACAGCAGTGGGACAACCACAACCCAAGTGAAAGAAAATGGGGTAACCAACCATGAGGTGCGTCCCTTGCGTGCGTGGAAATGACAGAATACCGGTGCCAAATATTCGACTATCCATGATCTGATCAATCCTGTGGTGGTGGCAAGCAAGAATCACCCTTCGCCTGACGCTCAACTGAAAGAAGACTTCATAGTAGACATCTACCCAGCGCGGTTGACTGGTAAGCTGCGATCGCAACTCGGGAAGTACAACTTGCGTAACCTAGACAATCCGCTCCGGCGGTTATGGGTGCTATCGAGAAATGGGCTTGAAGAGATCAGGTTCGTCTGAGGGCAAAGAGATGCCGGGCGTCGAGCCTCCGCTTTCTGACGGCCTGTTATTTCAAGGCTGGTGGGGGGTCGCCCGGCATTAACTAGTATACATGGTTTGTGCGTCCCCTGCGTGCGTGGAAATGACGGTAAGCGGGCTATGCTCGGGTCGGATTGGCACGGTAGGATGGAACTATGAGTTACGAAGAGTGGAAGTTGTTCGCGAAATGGTCGCGGTCTCTGAAGCCTGAGGACATCCCGATCGACCCGGTCCTATCCGTCGCTGACCCGTCCGCCTACTCCGAATGCCCAGAGGTTTTTTCGCCAAGGATCGGCGAATATTTCGCCGAGGTAGACAAGCTAGATCCACCGATCACGCTGCCCGTCACGGGCTGATTGGACTCGTGACGGGAGCTTGATACCCACAGGTGATCCTGTGGGTGTTTCCATATCCGAAGACTTCTAGCGGCGGCTAGACACAAACCTCCCCCCACGGAGACAGCAGTGGGACAACCACAACCCAAGTGAAAGAAAAAGGGGTAACCAACCATGAGTCACCGCTAACCGACCCTGCCTCGAAACCGGGACCGCCGCCAAACCATCAACCCCCACAAGTGCGTCCCCTGCGTGCGTGGAAATGACTTCGATTGCATCTGGTTTGTCGGCTCTTCAATAATGGCCTCAACTATCTATACTGGAATAATCATGGAAGTCAGCTACTACTTACAGGCGCCAATTGAAGAGGTTCGCGCCAGACTAGAAGCCGCCGGAATCCCCGGTCGGTTAGCTGACGATATGCCGGTCTCTCTCAATGCGAATGTCGCCATCGGGACGATGACCGAATGGAATACCAGCCAACAGCTTCAAGAAATTCTCGCGCCATGGGAACTTCTTGACGAAGATCAGCTGGAGTGGCCTCCTGAGTACTTGCTGCCGCTGTCGCAAGTACACGTAAACCGCAAAACCGGCGTACTAGAAGCCAAACGCTCGTAGCTGACACTGATTGCTAGTCGTTCGAGGAGCTCCTCAATTTTTCCGCCTGCCCCGAACGGGGTATTTCTGGGCGGCCACCGAAAGGAATCAACGCGATGAGTACTACACCCATCACCTCAGACCCCCAGGCACCTGAACAGGGGCCAGGGCACCCTGTCACGAACGTCGTACCACCGGTGCCTGGACAGGCCCCGGTCAGTCCCGAAGGGGAACCCGACACCCGGGGACCGAGATCGACTGGAAGGCATGGGCCCGTCAATGGGAATCCCGGGCGAAGGATAACGTCGCAGCCGCGAAGTGGCTGAAGGATATCGAAGACGCCGCGAAGACCAATGAGCAACGCCAATCCGACCAGATCACTGAACTGCAGCAGAAGCTCGCAGCCTATGAGGCTGAAACTCAGCTCACCGGCTGGCGTGCCCCGGTGCAGTAATCCACCGGTCTGAGAGCCGCCATAGACGCCACTCTGAAGGGTGGACTCCTGGAACTCCAGGCATCCGCTGAGGTGGTCAAGTCACACATCGCAACCATCGATGCTCCGAAACCCGGTCTGCCGCCTGCCCGCGTGTAAATGACGACCAACGAGCTGCAGGACGTGGACTGCGCTTTGTCTGACCTGCCCGCGTGGAAATGACGGTAAACTGAATCACATTATAATAATCGGCGACGGGTTCTGCATCGAGGAAGTCATATGAGCACCAGCGAAAGTGTTCTAGTGAGGGGCGATATCAGCTTCGCCGATCTCGTCATGCTCGTTGAACCGCTCATCCCTACTGCTGCTGAAGTGACCCAAACTCAATGGGGATACTCTTACCCCGGAGGTTACTCCATCTCTGATGCGGTTATCAACGATGACTGGTACGAAGACGACCACGGGCTTCCACTATCTCAGTACAGATTCGATATCTCAATGGATGGGCCGGGACAATACCAAGTAGCCCAACAGGATTGGGCAAAGAGGGTATTCGAATTGCTTAGCATGGAAACCACTCTTGACCTGATCTGGGTAGGCGATCTCGAAGTTCTTCGGAGTAGTCGCCCACCTCTACTGCAAGCAACCTAGGCTAATTCGGTCCGCCCTGACCGAGTCAGAAGCCAGGCGGGGCATTCGTCGTATCGCTGGTGCATACGGCGTCAACGGGGTACACCTACCTGGTATACTTAATCGCATATCAGTGATAGGCGATGATTTCTATATTGAGGAGGCGATATGAGCACATCGGAGACCATTTTTGTTAACGGCGATATTGAGTTCAGCGACCTCGTCGCTCTCATTGAGCCTCTGATGCCACCTAAACGCGAAACCACGCCATTCGGGTTCGCCTACTATTCAGGAACGTCCAATTACCACATCGCTGACGCGGAGCCACTGGGCGACTACTATGATGACGACCGTGGCTTCCCTTTGTCGAAATTTCGGTTTGATATCGGAGCGGATGGCCCGGGAATCTATGGACCTGAACGGCAGTCAATGGCAAAGCAGGTTTTTGACCTGCTAAGTTCGCAGACAGATCTGCAGTTGCTTTGGCTCCATGAGCTGTCGGAACTAAAAGCCAGTTGCCCAACCTTGACCGCAACTGCCTAAGTCTCCGTACTCGTTGACCATACCCGCCTTTCGCTGGCGGGTTTTTTGTTTTCCGCCTGCCCCGAACGGGGTGTTTCTGGGCGGCCACCGAAAGGAACTAACGCGATGAGTACCACACCCATCACCTCAGACCCCCAGGCGCCTGAACAGGGGCCAGGGCACCCTGTACGTCCCCTGCGTGCGTGGACATGACGTTGATCAGGCCGATTACCGCGTTAATTGGCGCGTACGTCCCCTGCGTGCGTGGACATGACACCAAACGACGTGTTGTTATCAAATCGTTACCAAGTACGTCCCCTGCGCGCGTGGAAATGACTGTAATGCTTCTTGTTGCTATGCCAATACTTTATCTTATTTCTCCAGCCTCTGAATTTCCAGTATTTCCAGGTCAGTTTTGAGTGTTTTAATTCCTAGTTTTTGAGCTCTTCCTATAATTCCATCTATAAGTGGTTGTATTGGCTGTGTTTCCTTTGCCTGCATTCTTGTTAGTACATTTGATGTTGCAGCATCTTTTAGATAACCGACCGTCAATACTCCAACAGGACCTGGCATTACCATTGATGGATGTTGTGCATTCCTCTGTGCTCTATCAGGTAATGAAACTTCAACCGTTCGTATTTCATTCCCATTGTTATCTCTAATTATTACATTAACTGTATCCTTTACATCAGTATGGTATGGCATATGATCTGGATTATCCGGATTCAAATAGCTAATATCTACGCCACTCGCTATCTCTCCGGCTTTTAGTTTAAATGGAAGATTTTTTCCTGTCTCCATATTTATGTAAAGATTTAAAAGCTCGTTATCGTTTTGTCCTTTTAAAAATGGCATTGTTTCAAGATCTTGAAGCAGTGTTGCACTATTTTTGCTTTTACACGTCAATTCAATGTCATTAATAAACTTATGAACCGTTGTAGTTGCAGTATCATAATTAATGCTTGGATCTTGTTGCATAGCATATTTCGTAAGAGGGTCCATCGTTTCACTAAAAAAAGCTGATTTTATTGTGTCAGTTCCGAATACTTCCAACAAAATTTTTGCCGTAATTACAGCCCTATCATAATATGTATTATGTTGACCATTATAATCTTCTCCAGCATATTCTCGTCGAAATAAATCATTTAGTCCTTCCAGTGTAGAATTAATATCACCATTAGGATTAACCTCGTAATTATTCCCTAAAAACAGAAGGATTCCAGTTGAATGTAAAATTTCATGCACTACTGTCATCGGATCCTTTTTAATAGCCTCTTGAAAATTGCTAACTTTATAAAAACAAACGGTGTTATCACCAATCATATTTGTCGCAAGAATTTGGCTATTCTTAGGTAGTTTAGGAAATAGTTTGGAATCACAGTTCGGTTCAAATTGAAGTTTCAGTTCCCTCATCCGACTTTTCACATCATTTATCACAGGCATTATATATTGTGCATTTTGCTTAACTAGAGTTTCAATTCCATTAATATTACTAATACCATCCTTTTCCTCCTGTGTAAGATTTGGATTTTCGTTTATCGCTTGTATTATTTCCTGCCATGCTTTTTGAGCTTGGTCTATTGATGGAGTTTGCGTGGGTTTATCTGACGTAATTACAGTAGTTGATGAAGTTGGTGTGTTATGGTGCGCGGCTGTACACGCCGGTGTTGTAAATACCATTACCACCCCAAGTGCTCCTAATGCAGCCTTTTTCCAGCCGCTAATAGTGGGCTTTTTAATCGAGCCATAGTTGTAATCCACCTCTATTCTTAAAAATTTGTATTACCAATTTTATTTGTCTATTACAGATTTATTATTATACTACCTTATGCAAACCCTGATGGGCTGAGGCCATCGGCGCACGCGCCGAAAGTACGGGGTCCGGGCTCGTCGGCATGTAGGGTGTCTTTATGGCCGCCGAACGCGGGCGCCGCCCTTGGCGCCGGATCCTTTTCGCTGCGGCTGTGCTAGTCATTGCCGCTGCGCTGATTGTCGGCGGGCTGTTGTGGCAGGGCACACTGCAACTGAACCGGCGGGCTGCGTCGTCCTACCAGGTGGTCGGAGTGGACGTCTCCACTTATCAGGGCACGATCGACTGGGGGGTGATGGCATCACAGGGCATCGACTTCGCGTTCATCAAAGCGACTGAGGGCAGCAGCCTGCTCGACCCAGAGTTCAAAGCCAACTGGGCCGGCGCGCAGAAGGCTGGCGTGTTGGCCGGCGCCTACCACTTCTTCAGTTTTGAGACGCCCGGCGCCAGGCAGGCCGCCTGGTTTATCCAGAACGTACCGCCGCGTGCCGGTATGCTGCCGCCCGTGGTAGATGTCGAGTGGTACAACCAGTTCAAGGCGTCCCACCCGGCAAAGCAGGACGTCGTCACACAGTTGCAAGCCTATCTGGACGCACTGGAGGCGGCATACGGGGCAAAGCCCATTATCTACTGCAGCGAGGAGATGCTGCGCGACTACCTGGGCGGCTTCGGTGCGTACCCGTTGTGGGTGCGCAACGTCGTTGAGGCGCCGCGCATGCCTTGGGGACGCTTCTGGACGTTCTGGCAGTATTCGTCAACGACGCAGCTCAAGGGATACAAGGGCAGCCAGAAGTTCATAGATATGAACGTGTTCTATGGCACCCTTGAGCAGTTGGACGCAATGCGCCTGTGATTCGCGGCTCGGGGGGCGTCGACTGTCGAGTTAGTGACACCGGAAACGGCGTGTCGCGCCCATTTTCCGACGGTAACCCGACAGTGAGCGGGGCGTTATAGGCTTGGCCCATGACAGCTTTCGCGCAGACACCGTTGGACAAGTGGCAGTGGCACCCGTCGCCGCTGGCCCATCAGGTGGTGCTTGTGACGTCTGTTGATGCGCAGGGGCACGTCGATGTGGCGCCGAAGAGCAACTGCGCCGTCGTCGCGTTCAATCCGCTGGCGTACGGCATCGGTTGCCAGAAAGATCACCTGACGTATCAGAACATCGCTGCGACTAGGGAGTTTACTGTCAACGTTCCGACCATCGAGCAGGCGTCTACCATCGCAGCGATGGCAGACGTGCCGCAGCCGGACAGGTTAGTGCGGGCCGGTTTCACGACGACGCCGGGCAAGACGGTCGCCGTGCCGGCGATCGAGCAGTGCTCGGCCCATCTGGAGTGCGCGCTTGACCAGGTGGTTGAGTTTGCTTCCGGCGAGGTGTTCATCATCGGCGTGGTGCGGTTGATTGAGGTGGACGCCCGTTGCCTGGAGCCCGCCGCGACGGCGCAGCGCTATCAGGCGCTGGGCACACCGCTCGTGTTCCTGGAGCCGGGTTGGTATGCCCCGATTGGGAGTCCAATTCACATATAGTGACCGAGCGTGTGCAAGGTTATTTAGACCACCCCGTCAGACGCTGCGCGTCTGCCACCCCTCCGATGGAGGGGAATTTGGGGCGGTGGTTTCTCATGCCACCTCCGAAGGAGGGGAATTGAGACGACCACCCCGGCGCTTCGCACCACCCCTCCAAAGGAGGGGAATCAATTGGCGTCCAAAATCTCCTTGATGGCGCCCCACAGTACCTCTAGCGTCTGCGCCGCCGCCGCGCGCGAGGCCTTTAAGTTGCGCCTGGCCTCTTCTACCGGGCGGCGCGCCTCGCAGTAGCACTTCAGCTTCGGCTCCGTCCCGCTCGGGCGCACCACCACCTGCACCGTCGGGCCAGCGAACAACATGTCCTCCGTCGCCATCGCCTCG
>Ga0123354_10014519_pt1 | contig 12267 bp, 10 predicted proteins | sample TergutLab28metaG_2_FD_97872 | JGI IMG/M metagenome (GOLD analysis project Ga0123354, IMG submission 97872) | Labiotermes labralis P4 segment gut microbial communities from Petit-Saut dam, French Guiana - Lab288 P4 | ecosystem: Host-associated > Arthropoda: Insects > Digestive system > Gut ... | reverse complement strand
TCCGCCACCTGTCCCTATCCTGGGCCAGCCCAATCCAGTCCATATACCCACATCCCACCTCCTGGAGATCCATCCTTATATTATCCACCCACCTACGCCTAGGTCTCCCCACTGGTCTCTTTCCCCCCTCTCCTCACCCATACGCGCCACATGCCCAGTCCATCTCATTCTTCTCGATTTTATCACCCGCACAATAGTGGGTGAGGAGTACAAATCATTTAGCTCCTCGTTATGCAGTCTCCTCCATTCCCCCGCTACCTCGTCCCTCCTAGTTCCAAATATTCTCCTCAACACCATGTTCTCAAACACCCTCACCTTCCTTTCCCCCCTCAATGCCAGCGACGAATTTTCACACCCATACAAAACAACAGGCAAAATTACAGTTCAGTATATATTAATCTTTAAATTTTTGGATAGCAACCTAGAAGGCAAAAGATTCTGCACCGAATAATAGCTCGCATTTCCTGACCTCAATCTGCTCTCAATTTCTTCCGGAATAGAATTTTGATTTAATGATTTCCCACGCAGGGTCAAATACTCAAACAGTCTCATGGCGTAATATTACGTGGCTTACAGCAAATCGTGTGCAAAGCTCCCCAACGTTACTTGTATGAAAAGATATTAAGTACATTTTCTACTTGATACGGGTGTACAGGAAGGAAGCGCTTATGTGCACCAGGCATCTACAGGGGAATACGAAAGTGTAATGTCCGCCCCCCACACATCTGACAGTAACAGAAAGATATAACTAAAACAGGATCTGCAACAGGGGCGAAAGTAAATGACACGTTTAATACATACAGATACATATTGTCAAAAGGCGTTAAGACTCTAATTCACTGAAAAAGGTCGAATTGCAGTACCCGCTATACAGGAATTACGGTCCCTGACACCTGGACAATACACGATAATACACCATACCTGAATGTTTATAGCCAACCATTGTAATTATCACACAACTGCAGCGGAAGGGATAACGAACAGTTTTTCTTGATTATCCCACGATTTAAAAGCGGTGCTTAAATCCCCGTCTACGATGTTTAATTTAATTAAAACTGCGCAGTCCAAACACAAAGATGCGCAGACTACAAAGCGCGTATCCGCGTTCCTTGCAGTGCTGTGTATTAAGTCTATATATCTTGTTGAATGAAGAACAAAGCTTGTACAGAAGGAAATGTCGTACACTATAGGATTTTTGTGTTTATTTTAAACGGTAAATATTTCTGAAGATTATCAGAACAGCCGCAATGTCTACTGCATGTAATAAATTCTGTCGCCCTAAAACTGGGTTCATAGATTGGCGTGGGTCAGCGTTTTCTCTGTGTTTGTGATTCAGAAATCTGTAGAACAGGGGACCACAATGGCCTCTAGCGTCACCAAACAAACAAACAAACAAACACACAGTAGCCATAAGCTCGTATAAAACTGTCTTCATAATATTCACGTGTTACTCCACTACGATTTGGTTCTATTATGTTACGCGTTCAGTACCGAATTATTTCTTACACCTATGCGCGCAACTCACGGGCAACAAGGTCGTTACTAACGCATTCACTTACACGACACGAGTGTGACTCATTCACTTACATCACGGATATTATATGAGATGTATGTTCTGTCCACATTTATGGTCACATAGAGGACGAGAGAGATCTCGTGCCTTACCGGAAGTCGAGCCATTATTTCTTGGTTGTCCAGTAGCCTTGTTGCTATAAGGACTAGTTATCCCGGCTACGTAATAAAAGGTGTAAAGAGACTCTACGTTTTGACACGTTGCGAGTAGGTGAGATGGAAGGAAATAGATGATGATCTTGTCCTCCCGCAAGGATTTTTAACTAACAGTGTTTAACCCTGGCAATAATCAATAATATGTACATTCTGTTTCCTCTTTGAATGATCCGCCGCTTCAAAATAGTCACACTCACAGTAGGCATAATGAAAGAATGGTTTCATTCCAGTGCCTGAACTTACTGAACACATAGTAAAACGCTCACTTTCAGTTTCTGCTACCGATATTACAGGTTTTGTTAATGTAAAGGTAAAGGTAAAATGCACCCTTGTACAGGCACTGAGGATCTGTACAGGCCGTACGGCCCATACAGGAAATAGAGGCGTAGCTCTATTCTTTCTTGACCACGGCACTAGAAGGCGTTGAGGGGTCAGCGTCACGCCCAGGAAGCTCTTTACCCCCGGGAAAGCCCCGGTACCCTTTGTACAGGAGGTTGGGTTTTTGTTAATGTAGGGCCCTCAAATGACAAGCTCCTAGACTGTCGACAGTCACTTCAGGATGTTCCTTCACTATCTGCAATACATTCGATGCTACAGAAAGCTGAATGCGAGTATGAAGTAAAATAATACATAAATATGTAAATTCAAGATAAGATAAAACCAAAATAAATATCCTTAAAATATAACATTATTTTACGAGACTTATTCAGAAAGTAAGTACCGTTTCGCTGCAAAAAAAATCGATTAAGTTTTCGTATAAAATGTTATTGTTATCAGATTCTACATTCTTCAAACTATTTTTCCACATATTCGCACTTATCCTGGCGGGGCACAAGTTTCTGTGTACCCTCCTCATAGAATGCGACCGCCTGCGCTGTTAGCCACTACTGAGAATCCTTGAAATCTGAGGAAAGTGCAGGGACAGATCGGAAATTGTGAAACGTCTGTCGTCACGCACTCTTTCGTTGACCTTACGCACCAAATCATCATTCACCAAAGATGGACGCTCACTTCGCGCTTCATCGTGCACGTTCTCTCGTCCTTCATTGAACATCCGAACCCATTTCCTAACCATGCCATCACTCGTCGCATTGTCACCATACACTTGACAGATCTGGTGATGAATCTCACTTGGTAGCACATTCCTAGCGTTCAAAAAACCATTTACAGACCGTATTTCACAATCGGCGGCTCCTTCAATTGTCTTAAACAAGTTTAACGCACAGGAACAAACATAAACATAACACGAATTTCACGAAATGGCGTCTGTGGCTTCTCAATTGGTAGAGGAGATCAATGCACATGCGCAAAGTGGCAGTCTTGAGGATGCGCGAGAGATATGTGCAGACGGTACTTACTTTCCGAATAACCTACTTAAATAAATTTTGATATATGGCATTCCGTTGTGCTTCCTAAAACTGAATCAAAATTAATTGTCACTCCGGCAACATAAATGCATTAGTAAGAAATTCTTATTGTTTAATATAATAACTACAAGTTCCGGCTGGTTAATAAGGTTAGTTTTATATACTATATTTTCATAGTGGTAAGCCTGAGGATGACGTAATTAGAAACCGGGAAATGTATCTAGTATTGTGGACAATAAAAATGTTTTACTAATAGAGTTTTACTGACGGATATAAAAGTAATTTTGATTATTTAACTTCTGTCTGTAAGTTGAGGTGAATATTCGTATTGCATTCATTCATTCAATCGTATAACACTGCGATCTCAAAATTACGCAATACGCCGTGTGACCGAGTTCTGGATTGGTGACAGTTTCACTTTGCTCACTGTGTTCCTGTTGGTCAGTTACTGTTCTGTGGAGGCTGGATGCTGTGCGAATTTGTGTAGTGACGCTGACGGAGAGAGGGAGAGAAAGAGAGAGATGTTTTAGTTAAAGAAGATGGCATTTGCTAAGGCCGTATATATATATATATATATATATATATATATATATACATATATGGCAGATAGTAAAGGTAAAGCAGTCCCGTTACAGGCCCGGAGTGGCCCAGAGGGTTCCAGGAAGTTAAGGTTCCCAGATTTCGTGACAACGGCACAGGATGGTGGTAGGTTGCCAGCCTTACGCACCGGCCGCCTTTACCCCCAGGAAATATGTTTATGTTAGAGGCTGAGTCGACCCCAGAGCCATAGTGCGATCGGAAGGAATTTATGTCAATGAAAAATCCACTGACATCAGCTGGGATCGAACCAGCGACCTTCCGATTTGTAGCACAGCACTTTACTCATTGTGCTACCACAGTCCCCATAGAGGAGATAGCAGATAAATGAAGTGTAGCGCGGAAACATCGTGTAATAATACTGAACGGAAAAAATGGAATTACTACTAAGAATATGTTCGTATGTACGTCGATGAATCAATGTCACCTACTGAATCAGTCTCTGAAAAAGGGTAGATATGATATCCAAAATACTGCTCATTATGATAATACTTCATTCCTTTATATCTAAATGGATTATCAATCAGTAAATGTAAAGGTCAATTTTGAAAAATTTGTTGCAGAAATGTAGGTGTAATTGATAGTGCTGGAAATGTAAACCATCTCCCAAAATTACATAACACTGTTTCGATTTCATTGATTACGCCCTAGTGATTACACCAAGTAACATCAACATTTAAAATCCCACATTCTGCCCACACAGTGTACTGTTTTGTAACAGCATTGCCTGGCTGATTTTTATAACCGAGATGCAGTGTGTTCACTGCGCGGTACGGATCGAATCTATAAATATAATTCAAGTTATTTTCGTCTTTAATGAGCAATTTTTTTTCTGTGGCTGAACTGAAGGATGTCGGAGGCATTAATTAAACGCAACTTTAAAGTTACACATCAATTAGTCTTTTGGGAGAACCATACAAATAATTACGTAACAGATGGATGCTTGCGTATGTAACATTAATATATTCAATCAAGTATACTAATAAGCCCCTGAAATTATATCACCATTTCCTGTAATTGCAACTGCAACACGAGTAATCTAATGTGTCGTCTGCAATTATATACACATTTGTAGATGTACGAAAGAAATAATTGTTAAACAATACTAAGAGATGGATAGAACACAGTACATCTATACGTACTGAAACGATGAAACAGGCTATAAAATGCAGTTTTAATTTTTATTAGAAATGTATCTTGTATGCCAAAATGAAAACATTGCTTCCTATAGCCTACTTAATGAACACTGACTTCATGTTTGTACCGTGCATCAGTGACGATTAAAACACTTTATTATCCAACAGATGCACAAATATATAATTCGTAGATACAATTAGAATTATTATAAAATATTTAAAAATATATAAAATTGCTCCAACATGTTTCGGATCACAAGGGATCCATCATCAGGGAGGTCTATACAGTGCTTGGCTAAAATTACAGTAATGGTTCTAACACCGACTAAGTCCATGTCAACGGAAGAGATAAAACCATTATTGTAATTTTCGCCAAGCACTGTATAAAGCTCACTGATGATGGATCCCTTGTGATCCGAAATATATTGGAAAAATATTAAATATTTTTAAATATTTTATAATAATTCTAATTGTATCTACAAACTATATATTTGTGCATCTGTTGGGTAATAAAGTGTTTTAAACACTGACTTATTCTTGGGGTTAGGTACAAAAACAAACTAAGTGCCTCAATCATATAACGTTGAATGTTACAATATAAAATTGTAAATGGAATAGACCGTGGCCTATTATAAAGCAGGGACGAGAAAAATGAAAACACTGATCAGAATAGTCCAAGTACGAAGCCAGGACCTCCCGAACATGAAGCGGGAGAGGTTAAGAACTCAAACGTGACTTTCGGAAATATGGCAAACAGAATGTGCCCATGTATCCCTTTTAGGCGAATTTGGATGGGCGCGAAAATAGTGTAATAGTTTAGCAATGTCCTAATATAACAGTGGGGCTTCCAATGGACAGACTTCCGTGAAATCTGATATTGGGGACTTACATACAAATATATCGAGAAACTCCATGTCTAGTTAAAATCGGACAAACATTTCGGACAATTTACGTGAAGGCGTAAGTAATTTTATTGTTGAAGGCGACATAAATTCGCCATAAATACATTGTTGTGCAACACTCAATACTTTCATATTGTTGATCGTGGCATGCAGCTCTAAAGTACATTGCAACAATGGTTGTGCGAACGCGTCACAATGTTACGTTATATGTACATCGACTACCCCTGGTTACGTAGCACAAGAGGTGAAAAAAGTAAGGAAAATTCTTTCTCAACGTTGCCCCGCAGATAGTAGTTTCACTTTGAAACTGACAAATATTAATAATGAAGTATTCCATCAGCAATCTTTATCGTTGCACCGTGTATTTTGTAGTTTATTTATTTTGTAGTTTATTTATTTTGTAGTTTATTTAAGCAACACACCTACAAATGCACATATATAGTGTTTAATAATCTAAAATTCACATTAAAACACTTAAAACGCTCCTACATGTTTCGATCATACGATCATCATATTCAGGGAACATGCTTTGTTCCTTGCTAAAGTTATAGTTAAAAAAAAACTGTGAATTTAGCAAGGAACAAAGTATACTCCGTGAGGATGATCGTATGATAGAAATATGTGGGAGCGTTTTAAGTGTTTTATTGTAAATTTTAGATTATTAAACACCATATATGTGCATTTGTTGGTGTGTTACTTAAATATTCCACCAGCGTTCGCTTTCAAACTGACGAATTTTAATAATGAAGTATTCCATCAACTTTGTCCGGACTCGGTTTCATGTTATTTTCTTGGCCAATTTAAAGTTTTTTTCGTTCAAACATTCCTTATGGGGAAAAACATGGTCCGTTCTACGTTGTTCCGTTCTGAGCGGTGATTTTCAGAACTGTAATCGCAATGTTAAAAGATGATTTACTGCAGTAAGTTAATTTTTGAATTTTCATATCGAAGGAACGTGAGACGAAAGAAATATTTTAACCGATAATGAGAAAAAAACAGAAAGCAACTTAACCAAGGCAAGGTACATCCTTTATCACACACACGATCACACACCCACACCACACACTGTGCTTTGTTAACAGCCCTCTTGTCTGTAGTCATTAAATTATTCTGCCTGCTTTTGAGGATTCTATCCAAATGCTTCAGCATCATTTATATGAATCATTTTTTCAGTAATATCGGGAACAAGTATAAGATGTTGAGTGTTAAAGGAAAAAAATTACTAAATAAAATATCTGTGATATGCAGTTTTGGAGGTTTCATGAAGATGTTGTTGAAACTAACAGGTTCTCTGTGATTTGAGTGCATTCTGACCGGTAACCGACATTTGCAAGAAACAGCGTCAATTCGTCTTCAGTATCAAACACTTCGAAATTGCCACAGTCGCAAGTAATACCACGTTACATCAGGTTGTGCGTTTTATCCAGGTTATTTTTCAAATAGGAAATAGCAGAAGTTGGAAAACACGTAGAAGAATTTACAAAAATTACTGAATTAAAAACCTCGGGGTAAACAAGAACGAAGACATGGAAAGACCAAACACTTTTACATTATTATTATTATTATTATTATACAATATGTATGTCTCCTGTCACAGGCATTTCTTCCTGGTACTTCTCTTGAACCAGCGGTGATCCCCACCGTTCAGGCTTCAAGCTTCACATTGCAGTACTTTCCGTATTATGTGTGATGTTCCGAGTATAGCTGTCTTTTGTAGTGAATCTTTATTATTATTATTATTATCCTTGTTATCAGCTTTATGCAGGGTATTTACAATTATCTACCTAAACAAACCGTGTTTCTAGGGTACATATTTTTACAGCTGTTCTGTATTTACAATTGGTACTATATGGAATGTTCATTTCACGCGTAAAAAATGGTTTGTACTTTTCCATTAGCACTTTCCGCACTATGCGTGCAATGCCCAATATGGCTGTCTTTGCAGATCCTAAATTTCGTGCTCTCCCGGTATGTTGCTCAGGTATTGTCTGTGTGATTTTGAAATAGTCCCAGTTGCCCCCATTACTACTGGTATCACTTTTGCTTTCACATTCGGTATGCGCTGAATTTCTGTTGTTGGGTCTTTATATTTTAAAATCTTCTCATTTTTCTTTCTTGATTACATTTCCGTCTCCAGGGAATTTCAAAACTAACATGTTCTTTTTTTGTTATCACGGATTATGATGTTCGGTTTATTGTTAAAAATTCATTATTATTATTATTATTATTACTTACTTACTTACTTACTCCATGGTGCAGAGTCCTTCTTGAGCAGCTAACTGGTTTGCAGCTAGTCAAAAAATTCCCCGCATTTCACGGAACCCAAAGGTTCATTACCGCACTCACAAGCGTCCGCCACCTGTCTCTATCCGGTCCATATACCCACATCCCACCTACTGGAGATCCATACTAATATTACCCACCCATCTATGCCTAGGTCTCCCCAGTGGTCTCTTTCCCTCCGGTTTCCCCAGCAAGATCCTATACACCCCCCTCGCCTCACCCATACGCGCCACATGTCCATTATTATTATTATTATTATTATTATTACAAGAAGTTACCTTCCTCGCCATTTCTGTTTTATTCGTCGAAGGGCATTTACCTAATTCCCAGGTATAATGAATTGTATCTGGCGGCTTCAACACAATTGAATCGCACTAGGAAAAACAGAACACTCATGGCAGGGCCAATGGATGCGCAAGTCTGACCGGTCAACATGACACTTTGTAGCAGAGAAACGGCCTAGAATATTCGGATCGTAGCGGGTTTTAAACCCGCGACCCCAAGATCTGTCCGACACAAGCCATTCTGGTGCGCGCCTTAACAGCGAGGAATTTTAGACAATTATCATTCATGTTACACTCTTAGTGGCAAGAAATTAAATGAATTCAAAAGGACATAATTTATTAAAGAGCTTTCGACGCTCTTTAGCGTAAATTCCTGTTCGAAATCGATATGAAATTAAAGAGGAAATAATTTACAACCGGCCTACTAACTGTGAACGGAAAGGAGTTCCCGAAACGTCTGATTGGTGTGGGCTGTATTAAATTACGTTAAACTGACAATACCCTACAGGCACAATCTACAGACTATGTTGTATTAGATACAGAACCATTTGGAAGTAGCAGAAGGAAACTGATGCCCGAGGAACAGAGAAAATCTCTTAACCGTTTGGCGCCGGAATTATTTTTTTTTTAATTTTAGCACATTCTGTATATAAAATGTGAATAATACAGGAAACAAATATGTTAGAATTATGAAACAAACTGCATTTTGAAGAGAAAAGAATGGAGAGTATATACCATGTTTAAAATATTCAGTACGTATATTTGTTGAATAAATATATAAAATGAAACATTTAGAGGTTAGCGGTGCGATACGACTCCTATAGGGGTCGTTAGGCGTCAAAAGGTTATTCTGTAATAACAGTAATAGGCAGGACTAAATACTTGTCTGCCGTGTGCAAGTAGAAATTAAAAAAAATAAACATTTTTGGTAAGTAATGTCGAATATTACAAGAAACTGAGATAACAAGAACATGATTAAATGAGCAGTTAAAAACTATTTTATATACCAGCACCGCAGTAAGTCTAAACTGAGTTGGCTTCAATAACACTGTACAATAGGCGTGGGTATCAGTCAATAACACAACAATATCTAAAAAAGATGTTTAATAAAGGATGAAGTAAACTACATGTTTCGGCCTAATGTGGCCATCATGAGGACAATTACCATCACAGTGGCAAGCGACAATCACCAAACAGTTCCGGGACCCGGTCACCGAACTGCCAAATACGACACCCCCTAGATGGAAGACAAGTACACGCACACACAAAACGGACTGGACACAGAGATCACCACAGATAAAAAGGATAGAGAGCACACACGTAAGTACATACCTTCAATTACCACTTAATTACAACTCGTCACACCAGTCACCTACCCACACACACACTAACCCGCATCAGCTCTTATTCTTTGGTTTTTCTCCTCTCCACAGAACCATAACAAAAGCCCACCAGCAGTAGATATCGGATATGGATAAACAGTAACAGGAGACCCACATAGGACAGCAGCAAGCAGACATACTTGAGCTGCACACCCCAGGATAGCGCACATTACAGATAACCCCCCTCCCCTGTACCCCTTAAAAATAGCATATAACAAACATCACAGATGCTGAGATCTCACCATCGTGACATACCCATACCAATCCTGTAAAGCACTAACACCATACTTTCTGATGAAAACCTGATGATGGCCACACTAGGCCGAAACATGTAGTTTACTTCATCCTTTATTAAACGTCTTTTTAGATATTGCTGTGTTATTGACTGATACCCACACCTATTGTTTATATACACACAACGGGGATGGCTCATTTTAGAATTATTCAATAATACGTGCTGTAATTAGAAATGTTTTGTGAAATATGTTACAAGCGAGAGCTACAGGATGTGAGAAAATTCTGACACACATTTATTACAAAAAATAGCTTTGAATGAAAGGATTCGAACGCATCGAGTGGTAAACGGTATTCGAGAAATATATACCAGTCGACACGGCCTAACATCCTAGAAGACTCTTTAGCAATACCGCTGTGAGAACCTCAAATTTCGTTATATCAGTCTAGATCGAAATGCATTTCAAAAGATGTATTTTGTGTAAATATGTATAAATTACACTCAAATACATGAAATACATAACACCTTAAGGTGCTGTGTTACAAATCGGAAGTTCGCCGGTTCGATCCCAGCTGGTGTCATTGGAATTTGTCATTGACATATAATCCTTCCGATCGCACTATGGCCCTGCGGTCGACTCAGCCTCTAACAGAAATGACTACCAGGAGCATTTCCTGGGGGTAAAGGCGGCCGGTGCGTAAGGCCGACAACCTTACCACCATCATGTGCCGTTGTTATGTAATTTGGGAAACTTAACTTCCTGGAACCATCTGGGCCACTCGAGGCCTGTAACGGGACTGCTTTACCTTTACCTTTACATAACACCTTTTACAATCGGCAAGTCTCATTTTGTCTCACGCTGCAGCCAATTCCCCTAACAACCTTGTGTTGTCTTCGTCCACACATATTCTAAATACCAAAGAGTGACAAATAAATCAGGCAACAAGCCTCCCTCTTAATTTTAAAAATTTCAGAAACAAGTCTTCAGTTTCTCGGAGTGTAAGATGCGCCCAAAACTCAGAGATGGTGACATCTGACATGAAATTTTAAGCCCCCAAACATACAATGCAAAAGTGTACGACCCACTGACTTACTTACTTACTTACTGACTTATTTACTCCATGCAGCAGAGTTCTTCTTGAGAAGCCAACCGGTTCTCAGCTTGTCTATAAATTCCCCACATTTTATTGAACCCAAAGGTTCATTACCGCCTTCACATGTGCCCGCCACCTGTCCCTATCCTGGGGCATCTCGATCCAGTCCATACTCCCACATCCCACACCCTGAAGATCCATCTTAATATTATCCTCCCATCTAAGCCTGGGTCTTCCAAGTGGTCTATTTCCCTCAGGTTTACCCACTAAAACTCTGTACACACATTTCCTCTTTCCAATACGCGCTACATGCACCGCCCATCTCATTTTCTCGATTTTATCACACTAAAAATATTGGGTGATGAGTACAGATCGATAAGCTCCTCATTATGTAGTTCTCTCCGCTAGCCTGTTACCTCGTCTCTCTCTTAGGCCCAATATCCTCCCACTACAAATTCCAAATTCCATGCTAATTTACAAAAACCGTTACCTTCCGCGTACCCAATTATATGTACATTTTAACTTGCATAATATTGCGCCTTGAAGTTTTGTGGCCGGTGTGTGACTTACAGTCCGCGTTATCTGACAGTACTGTGCCTTTTAACGCATAGAAATCGACGCTGAACATGATATCTAACCCGCCAAAAATCAGTGTTTTCAAAATAAATTTTACTATCATCCAAAGGGTTTTGCGATCACAAGGCCATCCACCCTACATATATGAATGGAAGGTACACAGATTTGCATATATATATATATATATATATATATATAGATTGAAGAATAACACATCAACATGGTGGGTAATAAAGATGCACCAGATTTAATTAAAATGTGGTTCCCTTCCTAAATCATAAAAATGTAAAATCGGGTCCAGTAATGAAAGTTGCGTGCGAATACTGTATATATTTACACAACAAATGAGTGATTCAACACATAAAATATCACAAACGATTTTAAAATATATATCTATTATGTATTATGTGATGAATAATGGCCTGGCAAATATCTGTAATTGAGATGTGCATGAAATACAGGTATTTGAACTTGTCCACCGTAATCTGCCCTTTAGAAAATAAAACGGTACATGACAGGAAACTGAAGGACGCATAATGTAACGATGAGGCGCGTTCGTTCAACCATTGTTACAGTGGAAAAGCAATAAGCATTACATATAGTGCAACCATTGTTACAGTGGAAAACCAATAAGCATTACATATAGTGCAATCATTGTTACAGTGTAAAAGCAATAAGCATTA